>Ga0208544_10000028_pt1 | contig 101813 bp, 68 predicted proteins | sample DEB08_DNA_9_FD_184526 | JGI IMG/M metagenome (GOLD analysis project Ga0208544, IMG submission 184526) | Aqueous microbial communities from the Delaware River and Bay under freshwater to marine salinity gradient to study organic matter... | ecosystem: Environmental > Aquatic > Marine > Coastal ...
TTAACCCTAAAATAATAACCTGAAAAGAGTTTATTTAAAATAAATAAAATTCTGCATTTTAAACATAAATCAAAATATTATTTTGATAATATTTTATTTTATTAACTAATTTTGGGCGAACCTAGCGTTCTAAAATTAAAAAAAAATACTCGTTCAATTTTCGGTTGCTGCTAAATTTCATAGTTCCTTACTTTGTACCAAAATAGAAATATGAAAAATTTTAAAGCGCTACATTATCAAAAGACACCCTTATTAATTGGCAATGTTTGGGATGTTGCTAGTACAAGAATAGCAACAAAAGCTAATTTTAAAGCGATTGGCACGTCTAGTGCCGCTATTGCTAGTATGTTAGGTTACCAAGATGGCGAAGTAATGGATTTTTCGGAATTGTTGTATATCGTACAAAGGATTAGCGTTAACACCAAACTACCTTTATCCGTCGATTTGGAATCAGGTTATAGTAGGAATCCTTTGGTAATTACGGAGCATATCCGTCAATTAGCGGCAGTAGGTGTAGTTGGAATTAATTTAGAAGATAGTATTGTCAAGGAAGAACGACAGCTATTAAATGCGGTTGAATTTGCGGAAACAGTTACGGCGATTAAAAAACAACTTAAAAAAGAAGGCATTGATATTTTTTTGAATATCCGAACGGATACTTTTTTATTGGGTGTAAGTAACCCACTAAAGGCGACTCAACAACGGATTCAATTATATGAAAAAGCAGGTGCGGATGGTATTTTTGTACCTTGCATTGAAACAGCCGCAGACATTTCAACAATTGTAAAAACTACGAATTTACCCATAAACGTGATGTGTATGCCTAATCTACCTGATTTTAAAACTTTACAGCAATTAGGTGTCCAACGAATAAGTATGGGAAATTTTGTGTTTGAAAAAAATTATGCCTTTTTTGGCGAAATGTTGGAGCAGATAAATCAGCAGCAGTCTTTTAATGTCTTAATCAAAAAGTAAAATGCAAATTATCGACGAGCAAAAAATAGCTATATATTATCAAGCTTTATTAGATAGAAATCAAAACTTTGTGGGCATTTTTTATGTGGGTGTTAAAACGACCGATGTATTTTGTATTGCTACTTGTAGGGCAAGAAAACCAAAATTTGAAAACGTTATTTTTTATACTAGTTTCAAAGCCGCATTAGCAAACGGCTACAGACCTTGCAAGATTTGTAAACCAACCGAAAATGCGAACGAAGCACCTCCACAAGTGGCAAAAGCCATCAAAATGGTGAAAAATAACCCTAAAACTAAAATTTCGGATGACCAATTGCGTACAGAAAAGATAAGCCCTGTGGTACTCCGAAGATGGTTCAATGAGCATTATGGGATGACCTTTCATACTTACCAAAGAATGTATCGCATTAATATTGCTTTTCAAGAATTAAAAAATGGAAAGCAGACGACTCGAACGGCTTATGAAACAGGCTATGAATCATTAAGCGGATTTGGTTATACGTATAAAAAATTGCTTGGGAAATCACCCCAAAATAGTGGAGAACAAGTGATTATCTTAGTAAATCGTTTTACAACGCCTTTAGGTCCAATGTTTGTTTGCGCTACGGAGGAAGGCATCTGTTTATTAGAATTTGTGGAAAGAGATATTTTAGAAAAAGAATTTGCGGAGTTACAAAAATTACTAAAAGCAACAATAATAGTAGGCGAAAATGCCCCTATTCAACAAGTAAAAAAAGAAATAGGGGAATATTTTAAAGGGAAGCGAAAGATATTTGAGGTGGCTTTACATACGCCAGGAACCCATTTTCAAAATTCAGTTTGGGCACATTTACTGACGATTCCTTTTGGTCAAAAAACTACTTATCAAAATATAGCCCAACAAATTGAAAAACCCAAAGCTATACGAGCGGTTGGTGCAGCGAATGGAAGGAATAGAATTTCGATTATTATTCCTTGTCATCGAGTCATTGGAACAGATGGGAAATTACGAGGCTATGGTGGAGGAATCGAACGGAAACAGTGGTTGCTCAATCATGAGGAACAGCATAATCTTTAGGCTTGCTCCTCCAAAAATAACTTCAGTAAACTCCGAACATGATCAACACCTCCAATATTAAAGCGAGCTTCTGATTTAGCATTACCGACCTTTACGGTAAAAGCAGTTTTAGGCAAAGCTTTAAAGGTATCTTCATCGGTATGGTCATCGCCAATGGCAAAAATAAAATCCCAACTTTCGGCATTACTCCAACCGAGCGTTGCTTGTCCTTTACTGACGCCAGCATTTTTGATTTCTATGACCTTATTCCCTTCCAAAACTTGTAAATCTAGATTGGCAGTAAGGTAGGCTAAAACATCCCTAAATTCTCGGATTCTTTTGGCGCCTAAGTCTTTGTCAATTTTTCGATAATGCCATGCCAGAGAATAGTCTTTATGTTCGATAAAGGAACCAGGGGTTCGTTCCACCATGCTTTCTAATACAGATTCTACATCAGGTTTCCATTCGTTTCTCAACCCTGGATTTTTTACCCATTCTGATCCTTTTTTTGTCCAAACCCCATGTTCTGCCGCAAATTCAATGGGTAAATGACCTAACCATCGACCAATCGTTTCTTTATCTCTCCCTGTATTAATGACCACCTTATTGCGTTTATCCGCACATAATTCGCTCAAAATAGCCAGTAATTCATCGTCTGGAACGACTGCTTGTGGGTCGTTTTGAAAATCCATTAACGTACCATCATAATCTAAAATTAATAGGCGTTGCGTTGAATTTTGATAAGCTTTAATAATATCTTTAGCCGTATTGCTGTTGAGTAAATGCACTTCGCTATTTTTTTGTTCTTTCCTTAAATCGGTGAGGTTATTAATAAAATTTTCTGCCCAATTTTTGACATTATATTTTTTGAGCCCTTCTTGCATTTTCTTTAGTCGCCACCTTTGTTCCGAAGCGTTCATTTCAATGGCTATTTTCAGTGTTTCTACAATGTCATCAATATCGTGTGGATTGACAATTAATGCTTCCGTTAGTTCATTGGCAGCACCTGCCATTTCACTCAAAATTAAGACACCTTGCTCGCTGGTTTCCTTACTGGCAATATATTCTTTGGCCACTAAATTCATCCCGTCCCTCAATGGCGTAATCATAGCAATTTGAGACACTTTATAAAGCGTAGATAAAACTTTGAAAGGCAGAGAACGATAAAAATATTGAATTGGCGACCAGTCATAAGAACCATATAAACCATTAATCCGACCGACTAAGGAATCCACTTCTGCTTTTAATTCTTGATATTGGTCTACATTGGAGCGAGAAGGAACAACGACTAATAAAAGGGTCACTTTTTCGATAAATTCGGGGTACTTTTCTAGAAAACGCTCGAAAGCTTTAATCCGTTGAGGAATCCCTTTGGTATAATCGAGGCGGTCAATAGACAGCACAATCGTCTTTTTGCGCGCCATCCGTTCAATTTTGAAGGCTTCATCTCTAGGGTCTAGCGTTACTTCGTGCTTGGCGTACTTCCAATAATCTATGCCCATTGGAAAAACATCCACATTGACCAATCTTTCATTGACCATCATTTTACCGAAATTATGCTCTATCCCCGATATTCTATAAGCGGCACTTAAAAAGTGACGCATATAATTATAGGTATGAAAGCCAATTTGGTCAGCGCCTAAGACGCCATCTAATAATTGTTTTCGCCAAGGTAAGACCCGAAATATTTCATAAGAAGGAAAGGGAATATGTAAGAAAAAACCAATACTAGCCGTGGGAAATTGTTCTCGAATCATCGCAGGCAATAGCATCAACTGATAATCCTGTACCCAAATTAAATCTCCCTCTTGATAATTTTCTGCAACGGCTGTTTGAAATAAGCGATTGACCTTTTGATAGGCATCCCAATAGGTATTATTATTATAGGTCGTATATTGAGTAAAATAATGAAAATGTGGCCAAATTACTTTATTACTAAACCCTTCATAGAAGCATTCAATATCTTCTTGGGTCAAAAAAACAGGCACTAAGCCATCTTTTTTCAAGTCATTTTTAATAGCAGCTTGCTCCCAATCGTCAACAATAGCTTGCCCAGGCCAACCTATCCATAGCTTTTCCACCGACTCATCCAAGGAACTTAATCCCGTCGCTAATCCACCTGCACTTGGATGGTACATTAATTCCCCTTCCTTTTTATCAATGGTGATGGGTAATCGGTTAGAGATAATAATGAGTCTTGACATTTAAAGATTAAATTTTTGATTATTCGGCAAAAGTAAGGTTAATAACTACTAATCGCTCTAATCCTACTCAAAAAATTGGAAATACGGCTAACATTTCCTAGTTTTCCGTATTCATTTTTTTGAAGATTTTAGCATCATTAAATATGTTGGAGAAACTACCATTTATACTGCGTCAATTTCAAGTAAAAGGCGAGTTTGTTAAAGCTGTTCCTATCGAAGTTGGGCATATTAACTCCACCTATCAAGTTACCTTACAAGAAGGACAAAACAAAACGTTATTTGTTCTGCAAAAAATTAATACCCATATTTTTAAAAAACCAATGGAAGTAATGGATAATATCGCTAATGTTGGTCTTTTTTTAGCGAAGAAATCTTATCCAAAAGAAATACTAATACCTTTTAAAAGCATTGATAATCAATTTGCTGTGATAGATGGCAGCGATTATTGGCGATTATTCCCTTTTATTCAAAATACGCTTACTTATAATCAAGTAGATACAGCAGAACAAGCTTATGCCGCCGCTTATGCCTTTGGAGAATACACCAATTATTTAAATGATTACGAAGCGAACTCTTTGCATAAAACTATTCCTCATTTTCATAATACCAGTTTACGCTACCAGCAATTTTTGGCCGCTACGAAAAATGGAGTAGGGGAACGCAAAAATAAAGCAAAAGAAGCTATTGATAAATTACTCAATTACCAATATTTATTAACAACCATTAAACAAGTAAAACTTCCTTTGCGAGTTACTCATAATGATACTAAAATTAATAATATCCTCTTTGATAAAACAAATGGGGAAGCAGTTTGTGTCATTGATTTGGATACCTTAATGCCAGATACTTTATTATATGATTATGGAGATATGGTGCGAACTTTTACCCCCCCACTTGATGAAAATAGTGACGATTTTGACCAGATTTATATTCGGGAAGAAATGTTGTCTGCCTTGACAGAAGGTTATATAGCAGGTTTGGATGGCAAATTAACTGCTATTGAAAAAGAGTTATTGAGTTATGGTGGACAATTAACCATCTTTGAGCAGGCACTGCGCTTCTTGACGGATTATCTGCAAGGGGATATTTATTATAAAGTAGGGAATGAGGAACAGAATTTGGTGCGGACTAAAAATCAACTTTGTTTGTTGGAAAGCTTAATAAAGCTTGCTTAAGTATTGAATGTTGCCAGTTGCCTGTTTGACGTAATAACGGGTAACTGGCAACTGGCAATCGACCTAAGCCGCTTCGTCACCCAAAATCACCACCTTCAAAATCCCATCTCCTTGTCGAATATCATCAATAACATCCAATCCATCTACTACTTTGCCAAAACAAGTATGGTTTCTATCTAAATGAGCGGTATTATTTCTGCTGTGGCAGATAAAAAATTGAGACCCACCTGTATTTCTTCCAGCATGTGCCATTGATAAAACACCTTTATCGTGAAATTGATTATCTCCTGTTAATTCACAATCAATCTGATAACCTGGTCCACCTGTTCCTGGCGCTCCTGTCTCACCTGCTCTTGTATTTGGGCAACCACCTTGAACCACGAAATCAGGAAGTACTCGGTGAAAAGATAAACCATCATAGTAACCACTTTTAGCCAATTTTACGAAATTCGCAACTGTATTAGGCGCATCGTTTTCATAAAATTCGATAGTCATTACGCCTTTTTCTGTATGCATTTCTGCTGTCATTATTTTACCTTTAGAAAGTGAAACAAAATCCCTATTTGTGCTAAACCAAACTGGATTGTTGACTTCGGTCAACGGAATATATTGACCTTTAGATAGATATGGTGTTGACCGAAGTCAACAACCCAATAAAATGTAAAAAAAATCAAGAATCCACTATTTTGAATAACCAAATTGGGAAAGACTTTTGTTAGCCTTTTATTTAAAGGGCGCAAAAATAGGTAATTTTAGGAAAAGAAAAGGAGTAGTAGGATATACTTTTAACGAAATTAGCTATTGAGCAAACCCATTTTCTTCATAAAAAGTAAATAACTTTATCAAGTCTGCTTCTGAAGATAATTTTAATTTTTCTTTTTTTGAAAAATTTTCTAACTCCGATTTATGTCCTAAGAAAGAAAATAGACTTTTCTTTTTTAATTTGAGTAAGGTAGATTTTTTATCTTTGATCAAATAATAATTTCTTTTGCTATAGAATTTTCTTAATTCTTCATTTTTACCAACATTATTAATAATCTTTAATTCAATCTTGGAGATAAAATGCTCCACAACACTAAAGTTCGCTCCTTTATAAACCACTCTAGTAAACTCATTAGCTAATGGAGGCAAAAAATTCTTTTGGAAAACCGTGTACTCCTCAGCTTTTTCTTTTTCAACCAATACTCTGATATACCATTTAGGGTCTAGTTCTATAAAACTATTGCCCTTTTTAATTTCAAACCCCTTCGTTTCGCCATTAAAATTCAATAGCACGCCTTCAATAGTCTCTGCATCGGCACTAATGATTTTTCCCTTGCGCCATTCTTTAAATAAATAGGGACTCCCTTTGACTCCTTCATAACGGTCTTTATCGATGCCTCTGCTATTGGTCATCAATACATCGGTTTCTTGTGCAAAGAGCGGAGCACTAATTAAAAAGGAGAAGCAACAAAAAAAGAGGAAGAAATACAGTGGGCTAATTTTTAACATATTTGGCTAAATTTTACTTATTTCGAATAAAATTACTATTTTTAAGTCGGATTTAGGAGAGAAGATTATTAAATTGATTGAAAACGGACAAATTCAATGCGAAAAATTATTATGATTAAGATATATATTTAGGGTCAATGCTTTTAAAGTAAGCAGCGAAGCCTGTTTTATAAAAACTAATTTTTAGGTTAATAATGAGTTGAGGCTTCCATAATGGAGGCCTTTTTTAATACAAGATGAACGAGCGAACCCGCAGGGTGAATGTCCTATGGACATTAAGCTAGTGAACCGTGAAGTAGATGGGAGGGATATATACCCCAATTTTGCTTGCCTACTCGGTCAGCCTGCCCAAGCTACTTAAAACCGAATCGTAATATCATAACTCCCACCTTTCTGTATTTTCTTGGCTATAGGTTTTTCAGTTTTGGCCTTAGTTGTTATATAATTATATTGGATACTCATTGGAGAGGAGGGATTTACCACTTCTTTTTTTGCTAATATTTTAGGCAACCTAAAATGAATTTGTAAGCTTTTATGAAAAACAGCTTTTAGGTTTCGATTTTTAGGAACATGGAACTCCAGTAGTTTGACTAAACGAATAGCTTCTTCATCGCAACCGTGACCAATACCTCCTACGATTTTTACATCGATTACTTTTCCTTTATAATTAATCGTGTATCGAATAGAGACAGTGCCTTCTATTTTTTCTTTAAATGCAGTTTGAGGATAGGAGAGATTTTTTTTAATGAATGCTTTCATTGCGGTCATGCCACCTTCGTAATAAGGTTTTTTGATGAATTGATGGTCTTTTCTTTCTTTTTTCATACCTGTTATACGTTTAACAGGAGGAATGGGTTGATTCTGAAGGTGAATTTTATAGATTTCGGTAGCTTAAAAGGGAAATAAGTAGTAATTGGAATAGTATTAGGTTGGTCTTGCGGCGCAAATATATAAGAACATTTTGTAAAAAAGAACTATATGTTTTTTTTATTTTTTATTCTCAAAATTACATCCAAAAAATTTGCCTTTCTCCTTCCTTTTGCCTACTTTTATTTTATACTAAAATGAACCCTCCAATTTATCTACTATTTATAGATGTATTGGTATATGAAAAATTTTGCATGTAGCCTTTTTTACAATAAAGAGCTATTTAAATTAGTTTAAGAAGCTTTGAAAGAATAGGTGCAAGATTAAAACTACTAGATGAAATTAACTAATTTTTTCGCTTATATACGCTTTGAAAAACGATTTTCCGAACATACAATTAAAGCCTATGAAACCGATTTAACTCAATTTCAATTATTTTTACAAGACACTTATGAAATAAAAAAAGATGAAGATATCGAACATCTCCACATCCGAGCGTGGATTGTCGATTTATTAGAACAAAAAATTACGACTCGCTCCATTAATCGTAAATTATCTACCCTTAAATCTTATTTCCAATTTTTAATCAAGCGCGCTGTGCTTGCTGCTAACCCTATGTTGAAAGTGATTGCACCTAAAGTGGGCAAACGCTTGCCTATAGTCATACCAGCAGACAGACTTGAATTTTTATTCGAACAGGTTGAATTCGGCAATGATTTTAAAGGTGTTAGAGATAAAATGATATTGGAACTGCTCTATCAAACGGGCATTCGCAGGTCTGAACTTATAAACTTAACTTATCAAAATATAGACCTAGAAGGTCTTACTATTAAAGTATTGGGTAAAGGGAACAAAGAACGCTTGGTGCCTATTAGCCACAAATTAAGCCGCGCTTTACAAAATTATATGACCGTTAAAAATGCTGATTTTCCCTTAGAATTATTTAATTTTTTATTCATAACGGAGAAAGGTAAAAAGTTATATCCGAAAAAGGTCTATTCCATCGTAAACCACTATTTGTCGTTAGTAACTACTGAAGAACAGCGTAGTCCACATGTATTACGTCATTCCTTTGCTACTCATTTATCCAATAATGGAGCTGATTTAAATGCCATCAAAGAATTATTAGGCCACAGCAATCTTGCTGCAACTCAGGTCTACACACACAATTCAATCGAACGCTTAAAACAAATTTATCAACAAGCGCATCCGAAAGCAAAAGAGTGATTGTTATATTGCTTTATTGTTTTATTGTTAATCCAACTTAGTGCTATTACTTAACCTAAGTTGCAGAGCAAGTGAAGATATTTTATTATGATATTGTCTGGAATAAAGAACACCTTTATTTTTATCAGTACTATTCCTTAACAATACAACAATTATCTAAAACTTGAATTTCTGAGTAACAATATAATCATTCAACAATATAGCCATCTAATTATTTATTAACATCCAAATTTTTTACCTATGCAGGTACAAACTAGAGCTATTCATTTTTCAGCGGATCAGAAATTAGTAGGGTTAATTCAAAAGAAATTGCAAAAGCTAGAACAATTTTTTGACCGTATTTTAGCGGCAGAAGTGGTGATGAAGCTGGAAAATTCAGGAAAAGTCAAGGATAAGGTTTTGGAAGTAAGAATTAAAGTTCCTGGAAATTTAATTATTACTAAAGCAACACATAAAACATTTGAAGCCGCTATTGATAACTCGCTTGGTTCACTCAAAAAGCAATTAATAAAGCATAAAGAACGAGTGCGCCGCAAATAAAGTTTTGAGATTAAGTACTTTCGTTTTTGATCTAGAACTTGAACTTACTATTTAACCATTTAAAATTTAAAAATAGATATAGTCGTAAAAAGGAATTAGAAAGTCTGGAACTTTCTAGTTCCTTTTTTTATTGAAGTAGTGAATTATATGGAGATATTTTTTAGAAAATGCTTATTTATCGCTTTTAATGGGGATGAAAAAAATGAGTAGAGTGGAGGGTTTTACTTTTATTTGTTTTTATGGGAAGATGTCGAATTTTTTTTAATATAAATTGATTGAAAGCGAGGAGATATTCCGCTTGAAGAGCATCTAGATAAATTCAATAGTGCTTTTTATATTAAAAAAATAAAAATATTTAGATTAGATGTAACATTCGTATTTAAAAAAGGTTAAATGGAAGGCAGATTTGAAAGAAAATTAAGCACAAAAACAGAAAAATAAATATTTTTAAAAAAAAATCATTTTTTACTTTGTTTTTAATATTTAAAGATACTATCTTTGCATTCGCTTTTGAAAAATAGGGTTTTAAAGGCTTTTAATTTGACATATATTTAGACTTTATTTTTATTAAAAGTTTATTCAACAAGCCGATATAGCTCAGTTGGCCAGAGCAGCTGATTTGTAATCAGCGGGTCGGGGGTTCGAATCCCTCTATCGGCTCTGTTTTCTTTAAGTCCTTGACTTGATGAAAAACAGGGGGTGCGCCGGAGTTGGAGAGCCGGGCCAGACTGTAAATCTGGTGACTTTGTCTGAATAGGTTCGATTCCTATCACCCCCACGCTTTTAATAAAAACTAAAATATCAACCCCAATAAAAATAGTCAGATTTGGAATGCTGATTTTATGTTTTTGTTGGTTTTTTAATTTTTAGAAAAAGTCGATAAGCGGGTGTAGCTCAGTTGGTAGAGCATCAGCCTTCCAAGCTGAGGGTCGTGGGTTCGAGTCTCATCACCCGCTCCTATTTTATTTTACCCCCTCTCTCGCCAAAAGCGGTAAAGTAGAGAGGGCTATAAAGGTAAAGAAATGTAGTAATACATTGCCGATGTAGCTCAGGGGTAGAGCACTTCCATGGTAAGGAAGGGGTCGGGGGTTCAATTCCCTTCATCGGCTCAAATGAATGTAAGATACATTTTACCATAAAAGTTCTTTTTGATGATAATGAGAACTTTAATTCATTTCATTTTTAATGTTGCCTAAAAAATAATTACGATGGCTAAAGAAAAATTCGAAAGAAATAAACCTCATGTTAATATCGGGACTATCGGTCACGTTGATCACGGGAAGACTACCCTTACTGCAGCCATCACAACTGTTCTGGCAAAAGATGGATTAGCAAAAGTATCCTCTTATGATGATATTGACGGTGCTCCTGAAGAGAGAGAGCGTGGTATTACGATTAATACTGCACACGTTGAATATGAGACTGAAAATCGTCACTATGCACACGTTGACTGTCCTGGTCACGCCGATTATGTAAAAAACATGGTAACAGGTGCAGCTCAGATGGATGGAGCAATTTTAGTAGTTGCTGCGACTGACGGTCCTATGCCACAAACTAGAGAACACATCTTATTATGTCGCCAAGTTGGTGTACCTTCAGTTGTTGTTTTCATGAATAAAGCGGATTTAGTAGATGATGAAGATATGTTTGAGTTAGTGGAGATGGAAGTTAGAGAATTATTAGATCAATACGAATTCCCTGGTGATGATACACCAATCATTGCAGGTTCTGCATTGAAGGCTTTAGAAGGAGATGAGGATGCTGTAGCTAAAATCAAGGAATTGATGGCAGCTGTTGATTCTTTCGTTCCTGAACCATTAAGAGATGTTGATAAGCCTTTCTTAATGCCTATTGAAGATGTATTCTCTATTACAGGTAGAGGTACAGTAGCAACTGGTAGAATTGAAAGAGGGGTAGTTAATACAGGAGAAGGTGTTGATATCATTGGAATGGGCGCAGAGGAACTTAAATCAGTTGTTACAGGAGTTGAGATGTTCCGTAAGATTTTGGATAGAGGAGAAGCTGGTGATAATGCAGGTTTGTTATTAAGAGGTATTGAAAAGACTGCTATCAAAAGAGGAATGGTTATTTGTAAGCCAGGTTCTGTTAAGCCGCACGCCAAATTTGAATGTGAAGTATACGTATTAAGCAAAGATGAAGGTGGACGTCACACACCATTTTTTAATGGATACCGTCCTCAGTTTTACTTCCGTACTACTGACGTTACTGGAGATTGTAAATTACCAGAAAATGTTGAGATGGTAATGCCAGGTGATAATGTTTCTATGACTGTAGAATTAATTAACACCATTGCAATGGAAAAAGGACTTAGATTTGCGATTAGAGAAGGTGGTAGAACAGTAGGTGCAGGTCAGGTTACTAAGATTTTAGATTAATATACTGTACTACAAGTAGTTAAATACTTGTTGGAAGATAAGATACTGAAAATTAAGCACCCCTTCTGGGGTGCTTAATTTTTCACATTTGGGAACTTTATTTTTCAAATTTTTATTTATACACGGGCGTAGCTCAGTTGGTAGAGCAGTGGTCTCCAAAACCAAAGGTCGCGAGTTCGAATCTTGCCGCCCGTGCGAAATGTTAGCGTTTTAGAAAATTAATCTATTTAATTGATTAATTGGTAGATTACAAAAACAGGCAGGCTTAATAAATGTTTAACTTTGTTCAATTTTCTAAGCTAATCTAAATTACAATCCAATGGAAAAGTTAACCCTTTACGTTAAAGAAAGTTATAACGAACTAGTTAATAAAGTAACTTGGCCAAACATGGCTGCTTTACAAAGTAGTACTATTTTAGTAGTAATTGGTTCTGTTATTTTTGCTTTAGTTGTATTCGTTATGGATTTGATTTCAAAGCAAACGCTAGATTTAATTTACCCCTCTGTAGGCTAGATTCTTATTAGCGACAGTAGTCGTGTTTAATCTACCAGAGATTCTTCAAAAACTGATTATGTCAGAAGAAAAATTATCGGAAGAAGAAAAAGCTGAAGTTGCAGCTACGGAAGAAACGTCTGTATCAAACGAAGAAAATACAGCAGATGACGTAGTGGAAGAAACATCTTCATTTGATGATTTTGCGGCAGAAATTGATGCTGTTAATGAAGATGACGAAGTCGTTGACAAAGAAGAAGATGCAGCTGATTCAGCGGACGAAGAAGTTCCTGAAGAAGTAGTTGTAGATAATAGAAGATGGTATTCCTTGAGAGTGATTAGTGGTAAAGAACGTAAGATTAAAGAGCGAATTGAATTAGAAATACAACGAAATAATTGGAAGGATTATGTCACTAACGTGCTTGTTCCTACAGAGAAAGTATATAAAATAAGATCAGGCAAAAAGGTTATATCAGAAAGAAATATTTTACCTGGTTATATTCTAGTTCAAGCTGTTCAAGGCAGTTTTTCTGGAGAAATGATTAGTGCTATTGCGAATGTACCGAATGTTATTCACTTTTTGGGAAGGAATAATCCAATTCCTATGCAGCAGTCGGAAGCAAATCGAATGTTAGGCAAGGTGGATGAGTCTTCTGACGCAGGAGAAGCATTGATAGAGCCATACATTGTTGGAGAAACTATCAAGATTATTGATGGGGCATTTAGCGAATTTGTGGGAGATATCCAAGAAGTGAACGAAGAGAAGAAAAAGATGAAGGTGATTGTAAAGATTTTTGGTCGAGGTACAGAAGTAGAATTAAACTTCATGCAGGTAGAGAAACAATCTTAATGAATTTTAATACGCATAAGTGTATTAAAATTTGCTATTTGTACTAACTCCAATCAGAGGTATGTTATTTGAGATAAACAAAACAAATCAAGGCTAAACTTTTAACGAATACCCACCTTGATATTAAATTAAAAATGTTACGCATTTTATATAATGAAATTTTTTAGTTTCTTCTCCATTCTAAAAATTTCATCAACATCATTTCAGACTTTAATTCCCTTAATAGAGAAAATGTAAAATTTAAAATATGGAATTAACCACTTTTAATTTTACAACATTTCTTAATTAACGGACGCTTCTTTAAAGTCGAAAAATAAACTTCAAAGTAAAGAAATGGCAAAAGAAGTAGAGGTATTTATCAAACTACAGGTTAAAGGAGGCGCTGCTAATCCTGCACCTCCGGTAGGTCCTGCTTTGGGTGCGAAGGGTGTAAACATCATGGAGTTTTGTAAGCGTTTTAACGCTAAAACTGCTGATGATAAGGGTAAATTATTACCAGTACTTATCAGTGTTTACAAAGACAAGTCCTTTGACTTTATTGTCAAAACAACACCTGCCGCGGTTCAATTATTGGAAGCTGCTAAAGTAAAAAGCGGTTCTCCTGAATCTAATAGAACTAAAGTTGGATCTGTTACTTGGGATCAAGTTCGGACAATTGCCGAAGATAAAATGGCAGACCTTAATGCATTTACAATTGAATCAGCAATGAAAATGGTTGCTGGTACTGCTCGTAGTGCAGGTATCACGATTAAAGGTGATCTTCCGTGGGAAGCATAGTAAATAATTATTAACTAGAAGGGAGCTGATAATAAATTAAAAATGTAAAATTCTAACTTTAAAAGTAAAACATCTGAACGGAATGAATGCTTTTAGATTTGAAATTTTGAATTTTATATTTTCCTCGGCGCTATTCACCTCAAATTTTTTATAATGGCTAAAGTTTCCAAGAAACGTAAAGTAGCGAATGCCAAAGTAGATAGAGAAAAACTATATGCTTTGACAGATGCCATGAAGTTGGTCAAAGAAGTCAATACGACTAAATTTGATGCTTCTGTGGATGTTCACATTCGCTTAGGGATTGATCCCCGAAAAGCTGACCAAGCTTTGCGTGGTACTGTTTCCTTACCTCACGGTACAGGTAAAGCAAAAGTTGTAGCTGTATTCTGTACACCAGACAAGGAAGACGAAGCAAGAGCAGCAGGTGCTGATTTTGTAGGCTTGCAAGAATTGGTACAGAAAGTACAAGGTGGTTTTACTGGCTTCGATGCCGTAATTGCTATGCCGAGTACAATGGCACAAGTTGGTCGATTAGGTCGTATTTTAGGACCTAGAGGATTAATGCCTAATCCTAAGACTGGAACTGTAACTATGAATGTAGGACAAGCAGTATCAGAAATTAAGAAAGGTAAAATTTCTTTTAGAGTTGACAAGTACGGTATCATTCACGCACCTGTAGGGAGAGTCTCTTTTGATGCGGATAAACTAGGTGACAATGCAAATGAAGTGCTTTCTACTATCATAAAGATGAAGCCTTCTACCGCTAAAGGTATTTACATGAAATCGGTAACGATTGCAAGTACCATGAGCCCAGGTATCAAAATTGATACTAAATCTATTAAATAACTGAAGGAAGGGTATTAAAGTTATTAAAGGGTATTAAAGTTATTATTAACGCCTTTTTAGGAAAAATAATAACATCCAATAACTTCTAATTACTTTCAATAACTTTCTTAACTATATAGCAATGACTAAATCAGAAAAAGCGGCTGTCATTGAGGAATTGAAGCAGGATTTCAGCGAACACGATTTCTTTTATATCACAGATGCTTCTACTATGACAGTAGCAGATGTGAATACTTTAAGAAGACGGTTCTTTGAACAAGATATTCAGATGAAGGTGGTGAAGAATACCTTAGCTATCAAAGCTTTGGAAGCAGCAGATGCTTCTAAAGGTTATGAAGCTTTGTACGATTCTTTTAAAGGACCTTCTGCTTTGGTTTTTACCAAGACAGCGAACACTCCTGCTAAGGTTATCAAAGAATTCCGAAAGGGAGGAGGTGAGCGACCTGTTCTTAAAGCAGCATATATTGACTCTGGTATTTATATCGGAGACGATCAAATTAATACATTAGCTAGTCTCAAATCTAAAGAAGAATTATTGGGCGAAGTTATCGGTTTATTACAATCTCCAGCGAAGAATGTTATTTCTGCGTTGAAGTCTGGTGGTAATACGATTGCGGGCTTAGTAAAAGCTTTAGAGGAAAGAGGAGAGTAATGTATGATAATTTAAATAAGGCTTCCAAGTTGCCTCTATTATAATTAACAATCTGAGTTAGGAAGAACGTGTATCAAAAAAGGATACCGGGAATCCTAAAACTCTATTTTATTAAAAAAAAATTTCAAAAAAGATATTAAAATGGCAGATTTAAAAGCAATCGCAGATACGCTTGTAAACTTAACAGTAAAAGAAGTAAACGAATTAGCTGGTATTCTTAAAGATGAGCACGGTATCGAACCTGCTGCTGCTGCTGTAGCTATAGCTGCTCCAGGTGCTGGAGGTGGTGAAGCTGAAGCTGCTGCACAAACGGAGTTTGATGTAATGTTAACTTCAGCTGGAGCTGGTAAATTAAAAGTAGTAAAAGAAGTGAAGACTTTATTAGGTATCGGTCTTAAAGATGCAAAAACATTAGTTGATGGCGCACCTGCTGCTGTTAAAAGTGGTGTATCTAAAGAAGAAGGCGAGTCTATCAAAGCAGCTCTAGAAGCGGTAGGAGCAAGCGTAGAATTGAAGTAATTCAAGTTTTATAAATTCAATGATACTATTATATTACTTAATAGAAAATTGAATTTTATAGTGTGGTTTTTATCTCGATTTATTTTGGGATAAAAACCACCAACTTTTTTCCTTAGTTGATAGTCAGGAAGCACTATAGTGAGAATTTAGTCTAATGGATTAAATTTAGAAGTGATTTTTAACTTGGTATAAATTGATTATCAGAAAGATGATTAATTCATCGCCAATCAATTAATCACTACTTATATTATTGACTTTCAAATTTTATATACCAATGAGTATTTAGGCAGTAGTTAGGAATAACACAAATTCAAATCGGACTTTAAAATAAATTTGAATTTGTAAAATGCTTAAATAATAAAAACCATTCATTAAAATATGCCAAAAAAGGCTACGCTTTTATAAATGGTAAGCAAGCTTCAGGCTTAGAGAGAAAAATATCTGTCTAGGCCTATTGTCGTATATATATGTAAGGAAATGAAGGCTTTTCGGAGTGGTCAATTTTGGCAACAGTCAATGCAACTTCGATTATTTGTTTTAAGAACTTTTTTATTTGAAAAAAGTTAACGATAATTCACCATGGAGGAAGGCTCCATATTTTCATCAATAAGGTGATGACATAGATGACTCAAAAAGTATGCCGATAGTTATTGGCAAAGAATAGACTATTTGGTGAGTTATTAAAAAAACAATTTTTTTGCAAAAAAAGGAAACATTTTTCCAGAATATTATTGCAAAGGTTGTCAAAAACATACACCAAGATTGTCTAAAAAAATTGAAAGTATCAACTATTAATTCAATTTTTTTTAAAATATTTTTTGATAGGTTATTCAAGTTTATTAGAAGTTATTGTTTTGGTTTTGATAATTACCTCCAATAACTTCTAATAACCATAATCTTCTTTTCATCACCATCATAAACAGGTGTTTCTTATGACAGTAGAAGCTGCAAAAAAAACAGCTGAAGAGCGCAGGATTAATTTCGGTAAAATTAAGTTACCGGATTCGTATCCCGATTTGTTGGAGATTCAGTTGAAAGGGTTCCAAGAATTTTTTCAATTAGAAACAACACCAGAGAATCGGACTAACGAAGGACTGTTCCGCGTATTTCAGGAAAATTTTCCGATTACAGATGCAAGAAATATCTTCGTCTTAGAATTCCTCGATTACTTTATCGACCCACCTAGATACAGCATTGAAGAATGTATGCATAGAGGGTTGACGTATAGTGTACCATTAAAAGCAAAGTTGCGACTTTCTTGTAATGACGAAGAACACCTTGATTTCCAAACGATTGTGCAGGATGTTTTCTTAGGAAATATTCCGTATATGACACCTAAAGGTACGTTTGTTATTAATGGTGCGGAAAGAGTAATCGTTACACAATTACACCGTTCACCTGGTGTATTCTTTGGGCAAAGTTTCCACCCTAATGGAACAAAAATTTATTCCGCAAGAGTGATTCCTTTTAAGGGCGCTTGGATGGAATTTGCCACAGACATTAATACGGTAATGTATGCTTATATTGACCGTAAGAAGAAGTTTCCTGTAACGACTTTACTAAGAGCGATTGGGTATGATACGGATAGAGCAATTCTAGATATTTTCGGTTTAGCAGACGAAGTGCCTGCGGACAGAGATATGTTGGAACTGTCTATTGGCCGTAAGTTAGCCGCTCGGGTATTGCGTTCTTGGACGGAGGATTTTGTGGATGAAGACACAGGAGAGGTGGTAACGATTGAGCGGAATGAAATTATCCTAGAACGGGATGTTGTTTTAGATGAAAATAATATTGAGCAAATTCTTGATTCTGATGCAGAAACTATCATTTTGCAGAAAGATGATATTGAAGAAGATTACTCAATTATTTATAATACGCTTCAGAAAGACCCTGCGAGTTCTGAAATTGAAGCGGTTCAGCATATCTACCGCCAGTTAAGAGGTACGGATCCACCAGATGATGATACGGCGAGAGGTATTATTGATAAATTATTCTTCTCTGACAAACGATATAACTTAGGAGAAGTTGGTCGATATAAAATCAATCGTAAGTTAGAGCAAGACATCGATAAGGAGGTCTTAGTTTTAACGAAGGAAGATATTATCAAAATCGTTCAATATTTGGTGAAGTTAATGAACCAAAAGGCGGAGATTGATGATATTGACCACTTAAGTAATCGTAGAGTAAGAACAGTAGGAGAGCAGTTATATGCTCAATTTGGTGTAGGTTTGGCTCGGATGGCTAGAACGATTCGGGAAAGAATGAACGTGCGGGATAATGAAGTCTTTACACCAATTGACTTGATTAACGCTAGAACCCTTTCTTCTGTGATTAACTCTTTCTTTGGAACGAGTCAGTTATCTCAGTTCTTGGATCAAACGAATCCATTATCGGAGATTACGCACAAAAGAAGAATTTCCGCATTAGGACCAGGTGGTTTATCGAGAGAAAGAGCAGGTTTTGAGGTTCGGGATGTTCACTATTCTCACTATGGTCGATTATGTACGATTGAAACACCGGAAGGACCGAATATTGGATTGATTTCTACCTTATGTGTATTTGCGAAAGTGAATCGAATGGGATTTCTAGAAACACCTTATAGAGAGGTAAAAGATGGCGCAGTAAATTATGAGGTAGAACCTAAATATTTGTCTGCTGAAGGAGAGGATTTTGCGAAAGTAGCACAGGCAAACGCACCATTGAACGAACATGGCGCCTTTGTTTCAGATAGAGTTAAGTGTAGAGAACATGGTGATTTCCCTGTATTAGGGCCATCGGAGATTGAATATATGGATGTTGCGCCTAACCAAATTGTTGGGGTGTCAGCATCAATGATTCCTTTCTTAGAAAATGATGATGCGAACCGTGCCTTGATGGGATCGAACATGCAGCGTCAAGCCGTTCCGTTATTACGTCCTGATTCGCCAATTGTTGGTACAGGATTGGAAGGGAAAGTAGCGCGTGATTCTCGGATGTTAATCAATGCAGAAGGAGATGGAGTAGTAGAATATGTAGATGCTACAGAAGTAGTTATCCGATATGATAGAACGGAGGAACAAAAGTTAATTTCTTTTGAAGACAACCGTAAGTCTTATAAGTTAGTCAAATTCCGTAGAACGAATCAAGGAACTTGTATCAACTTGAAGCCTATCGTAAGAAAGGGGGACAGAGTACACAAAGGTATGATTCTTTGTGATGGTTATGGAACACAGTTAGGAGAATTAGCCATTGGCCAGAACCTAAAAGTGGCATTCATGCCTTGGAAAGGGTATAACTTTGAGGATGCGATTGTATTATCAGAAAGAGTTGTAAAAGATGATGTTTTTACTTCTTTACATATTGAGCACTTTGAATTAGATGTTCGAGATACTAAATTAGGAGAAGAAGAATTAACGAACGATATTCCAAACGTTAGTGAAGATTCTACGAAGGATTTGGATGAGAATGGTATCATTAGAATTGGTGCTTGGGTGAAGGAAGGAGATATTTTAATTGGTAAGATTACACCGAAAGGGGAATCTGACCCAACTCCAGAAGAGAAATTATTGAGAGCTATCTTCGGTGATAAAGCAGGTGATGTAAAAGATGCATCTTTGAAAGCACCACCATCAACCAAAGGTATCATTATCAATAAGCAATTATTCGCTAGAGCGAAAAAAGATAAAGTACAGAAATCACAAGAGAAAGACTTGTTGATGAAGCTGGAAGATCAGCATGCGATTACAATCAACGAATTAAAGACCATTTTGGTGGATAAGTTGTTGGTATTAGTCAAAGAAAAAGTAGCAAAGAAGGTAAGAAGTGTTTATAACGAAACATTGATTCCTGGTGGAACAAGATACTCTCAGCCATTACTGAAAGAGATTGATTACACGACTGTTGATTATAGCAACTGGACGGACGACGAACATGCAAATAAGTTGATTTCGGAATTATTGCATAATTACAACATTAAGTTAAACGAAGAAGTAGGTAAGTACAAGCGGGAGAAATTCAACATCAGTATTGGTGATGAATTACCAGCAGGTGTCTTAAAATTGGCGAAAGTTTACTTAGCGAAGAAGCGTAAATTGAAAGTGGGGGATAAGTTAGCTGGACGTCACGGTAATAAAGGTATTGTATCCAGAATCGTAAGACAAGAGGATATGCCATTCTTACCAGACGGAACACCAGTTGACATCGTATTGAACCCATTAGGTGTACCTTCTCGGATGAACTTAGGACAGATTTTCGAAACAGTTCTAGGTTGGGCAGGAGAGAAATTAGGGGTGAAATTCGCAACGCCAATCTTTGATGGAGCAAGCATGGATGAGATTGAAGAATACATCCAGCAAGTAAATCTTCCTTCATTGGGACAAGTTTATTTGTACGATGGCGAAACAGGAGATAGATTCCACCAAGAGGCAACGGTTGGGGTAATCTACATGCTGAAATTATCGCACATGGTAGATGATAAGATGCACGCTCGTTCTATTGGACCATACTCGTTGATTACGCAGCAACCATTGGGTGGTAAAGCTCAATTTGGTGGACAGCGTTTTGGTGAAATGGAGGTATGGGCATTAGAAGCTTATGGTGCAGCTAGTATCCTACAGGAGTTATTGACCATTAAGTCGGATGACATTAACGGTCGAGCGAAAGCTTACGAAGCAATCGTAAAAGGAGACAATCTTCCAGTTCCAAATATTCCTGAATCTTTCAATGTATTAGTACATGAATTGAGAGGGTTGGCTTTGGATATTAAGTTTGAATAATGTGTTGCGGGTTGCGAGTTGCGGGTTGCGGGTTATAATAACTCGCAACTCGTAACCCGCAACTCACAACTCGAATAATAAACCATTAATTAATCAGCGGATTTCGGAAGCTGGTTCGGAGTAAAACCCGCAACTCGCAACTCGCAACCCGCCAACCGACAATAAATGGCATTTAGAAAAAATTTTAATAAAGCGGAGCAAAGACGTTTTGAAAGTATTACGATTAGCTTGTCTTCGCCAGATGATATTTTAGAACGATCTTATGGAGAGGTGTTAAAGCCAGAAACTATTAACTATCGTTCTTATAAGCCAGAAAGAGATGGTTTGTTCTGTGAACGTATTTTCGGACCTGTAAAGGATTACGAATGTTACTGTGGTAAATATAAGCGTATCCGATATAAGGGTATTGTTTGTGACCGTTGTGGGGTAGAAGTAACGGAAAAGAAAGTACGTAGAGAACGTATGGGACACATCAAATTGGTGGTGCCCGTAGTGCATATCTGGTTCTTTAAATCATTACCAAATAAGATTGGTTACCTTTTAGGATTATCTTCTAAGAAATTAGAGACGATTATCTATTACGAGCGATATATTGTCGTCCAGCCAGGCGTGAAAGAGTCAGCATTGAGTAAGATGGACTTGTTGACAGAAGAAGAGTATTTAGAACACTTAGATTCTTTACCTGCTGAAAATCAGGCTTTAGAAAATGACCATCCAGATAAATTTATCGCTTTGATGGGCGCTGGTGCGGTGAAAGAATTATTGATGCGATTGGATTTAGACCAATTGTCTTATGATTTAAGACATCAAGCAACGAATGAAACTTCTCAACAACGTAAGTCTGAGGCTTTAAAGCGTTTGAGAGTAGTGGAAGCATTTAGAGACGGACAAACTCGGATTGAAAATCGACCAGAATGGGCGGTGATTCAATACTTGCCAGTTGTTCCGCCAGAATTGCGTCCATTAGTACCATTAGATGGTGGTCGTTTCGCAAGTTCGGATTTAAATGATTTATACCGTCGGGTAATCATTAGAAATAACCGTTTGAAACGTTTGTTAGAAATCAAAGCGCCAGAAGTAATTTTGCGTAATGAGAAGCGGATGTTGCAGGAAGCGGTAGATTCTTTATTTGATAACTCTCGGAAGTCGAATGCGGTAAAAGCAGAAGGTGGACGTGCTTTGAAATCTTTAAGTGATATTCTTAAAGGTAAGCAAGGTCGTTTCCGTCAGAACTTATTGGGTAAACGGGTAGATTATTCTGGTCGTTCTGTAATTGTGGTAGGACCTTCGTTGAAATTACACGAATGTGGGTTACCAAAAGGAATGGCATCGGAATTATTCAAGCCTTTCGTTATTCGTAAGTTGATAGAAAGAGGTATCGTGAAAACGGTAAAATCTGCTAAGAAATTAGTAGATAGAAAAGACCCTGTGATTTGGGAAATTTTAGAAAATATTCTAAAAGGTCACCCAATTATGTTAAATCGGGCACCAACGCTTCACCGTTTATCTATCCAATCTTTCCAACCTACTTTGGTAGAAGGAAAAGCGATTCAGTTACACCCATTAGTTTGTGGTGCCTTTAACGCGGATTTTGACGGTGACCAGATGGCAGTACACGTACCGTTGAGCCAAGCAGCAATTTTGGAAGCTCAGGTATTGATGTTATCTGCGCACAATATGTTTAATCCTCAGGATGGTTCGCCGATTTTGCTGCCATCTCAGGATATGATTTTAGGACTTTACTACATTACCAAAGAAAGAACAGTCGGTAAGATTAAAGGAGCTGGTGGTACTTTCTATTCTCCAGAAGAGGTAATGATTGCTTATAATGAAGGGGAGTTAGACTTACACGCAGCAGTAACGGTACGAATAGATAATTTTGAAGATGAGGAAGGAAACTTGGTGAAAAAGCGGATTAAAACCACTTGTGGTAGAGTACTGTTTAACTCAGTTGTTCCTCCAGGAAAGATTCCATTTATTAATGAATTATTGACCAAGCGGGCTTTGAAAAAAGTAATCGCAGGTATCATTAGAAAAGCAGATTTTGGTGCGACGGCTTCATTCTTGGATGCCATTAAGGAATTAGGTTTCCTTTGGGCTTTCAAAGGCGGATTATCCTTTAACTTAGGGGATTTGATTACGCCTTCTAATAAAGCAAGAGTTTTATCTGAAGCTCAGGAAGAAGTAGAAGAAGTATGGAATAATTACGAGATGGGGTTAATTACCAATAACGAACGATACAACAAAATCATTGATATTTGGACAACAGGTGATAATGACATCACGACCAAATTGATGGATGAGTTGGCATCGCATAAAGATGGATTTAACTCAGTTTGGATGATGTTAGACTCCGGAGCACGGGGTTCTAGACAGCAAATTAAGCAGTTATGTGGATTAAGAGGGTTGATGGCGAAACCAAGAAAATCTGGTGATACAGGTGGGGCGATTATTGAAAACCCAATCTTATCTAACTTCGTGGATGGATTATCTGTATTGGAATACTTTATCTCCACACACGGTGCGAGAAAAGGTTTGGCGGATACAGCATTGAAGACTGCGGATGCAGGTTACTTGACTAGAAGATTGGTGGATGTTGCACAGGATGTTGTTGTCAAAGAAGAAGATTGCGAAACCTTAAGAGGCATTGATACTTTTGCCTTAAAGGAAAACGAAAAGATTATTAAATCACTAGCAGATAGAATTGAAGGTCGGTATACTTTACATGAAGTGACGCACCCTGTAACAGATGAAGTCATTTTAGAAGCAGCGGAGTACATCACAATGGATAAGGCGAAGTATATTGATGATGAGGGAATCGAAATGGTCACTATCCGTTCTGTATTGACTTGTTCTGTGAAACGTGGGGTTTGTAGAAAATGCTACGGTAAGAACTTAGCAACAGGTAGAATCGCAGAGATGGGAGATGCTGTTGGAATTATCGCTGCCCAATCTATTGGAGAGCCTGGTACACAGTTGACTTTACGTACTTTCCACGTAGGTGGTACGGCATCGGTATCTAAGACGGAATCTAGTTTATTATCTAAATTTGACGGTAAAATCGAATTTGATAGTATGCGGACTACCCAGCATACGGATGATGATGGTAAGACAACAACGGTCGTATTAGCGAGAACGGGTGAAGTTAGAATTGTTGACCCCAAAACTAAGCGTCAATATATTGCTCACTATATTACTTATGGTTCTACGCTTAATGTAGAAGATGGACAAACAATCAAGAAAGGAGATAAGATTTGTGAATGGGATCCATTTAATAACGTAATTATCTCTGAATTTTCTGGTATCGTTCGATATGATTCGATTATTGAAGGTAAAACCTTCCGTTCAGAGAGTGATGCGCAAACTGGTTTCTCTGAGAAAGTAATCATCGAATCTAAGAATAAGCGAGTTATTCCAACGATTAAAATTATTTCTCCAGCTGGAGAAGAATTAAGAAGTTATAACTTACCAGTAGGGGCTTATATTTCTATCGAAGATGGAGCAGAAGTGAATGCGGGTGAAAGAATTGTGAAGATTCCTAGACAATTAGGTAAAATTCAGGATATTACGGGTGGTTTACCACGGGTAACAGAGTTATTCGAGGCTAGAAACCCATCTAATCCTGCAGTAACTTCTGAAATTGATGGAGTTGTTGCCTTTGGTAAAATCAAGCGGGGTAACAGAGAAATCATCGTTACTTCTAAAGATGAGCAAAGAAGAAAATACCTAGTTGGTTTATCTAAGCATATCTTAGTTCAGGAAGGTGACTTCGTAAGAGCTGGAACTCAATTATCTGATGGGTCTACTGCACCAAGAGACATCTTACAAATTAAGGGACCTTTTGCGGTACAGTACTACTTAGTGAACGGCGTACAAGAAGTATATCGTTCTCAGGGTATTACCATTAATGATAAGCACATCGAGGTAATCGTGCGTCAGATGATGCGTAGAGTACAAATCGAAGATGCTGGAGATACTACTTTCTTAGAAGGAGAAGCAGTTGAGAAGTATGACTTCTTAGCACAGAATGACTGGATTTTTGATAAGAAATTCATCACGAATAGCGGTGACTCTAGTAAATTACGTCCAGGACAGTTAGTAACTTTACGTCAAATCAGAGAAGAAAATTCTTACTTGAAGCGTAATGACCGTTCTATCTGTAAATTCCGAGATGCGGTTGCGGCTACTTCTAGTCCTTTATTACAAGGTATCACCAAGTCTTCCTTAGGGGTAGCAAGTTGGATTTCTGCGGCATCGTTCCAGGAAACAACGAAAGTACTAAGTACTGCTGCCATCGGTGCGAAGCGTGATTTCTTAGAAGGCTTGAAAGAAAACGTTATCGTTGGTAAGAAGATTCCTGCTGGTACAGGAATGAAACATTACAAAGAGTTGTGGGTGACGACTAAGGCGCAAAATGAAGCGAATCAAGCTCGTGCCGCACAATTTGAAGATATTGAAGAGTATCAATAGCCGTAATGCGGACTTTAGTTCGTAACTAACGACTCGATTCTTTTCTAAGAAGTATAAGGCATCTCCTTTTTGGGGGATGCCTTTTTTGATGTAATAAAATAAGGTAAAGCGGATTGTTAATCCGTTCTTAAAAAGGTTAGGAAGGCGAATTAACAATCTACCTTACTATTATTCCACAAAACCTCGCACCACTGCTTCTCTTTCCTGAAATAAAAGCAATAATTTATCCAACTCAATCATCCATTGGGTCATAGAATTGGGCGTATTATATTTATTAATTTGTAAGGGAAAAACGGGCTCAATCTCTGCTGCATTGGTATGGACAATCATTTTAAATTTATCAAAAGACAAGGCATTCTGCTTTAAAAGAAGTTGATACCTATCCCAGAATTTTTGTTGAAAATCAGCCTCCTTATACAGCAATAAGAATAAATCAGTCAGCATATTTTTTTGCTGTTTATTGGTGATAATAGCTAAGGGCGACTTGTCCATTTTTAACCAAGCTACTTTATCTAAATCAAACAGCACAAATCTAAAAGGACCATCTTTGACTGCATAAAACCGTGCATTATTATGTGGCCAATCTGTATTGCCCAAATAGGATTCCACAATCATATAGTCGATGAAATTATTGATGTCTAATTCCGTTTTTATATAGACTATATCTGATTCATTAATAGCGGCCACAAATCGGTCAATACGGTCAAAATCGCCATCTTTTTTAAGGAATGCAAGGGTCGTAATTTTAGCAAGGGTAATATCCCGTTTCTTTACCTGATATAAACCAGCCATCCCATTTGTATTCGCTTCTGTTCTTAAATTCATCAAGCCATAAAATTCCTCATTTATATAGACAAGGGTAGGTTCACCGTAGGTTAAGTCTATATCTAAGCCCGCATTAATTGTCAACTGGGTGATACTTAAATCTTTTAACATCGTATTTCTAAAATCACTACCAGAATTCCTTAATCGGATGGCTTTGATTTTATCAATATTATGATGTGGAAGTAGTTGCTTCGGATTGATTAAAGAACGGTCTCTATTATCATATTTTTTGTCAAATTTTATGCCCAAGGATTTCAAGGGAAACTTAGTGGAGAAACCCCCTTTTATACTTAACTCGATTGCTTGATTGGCGACCACAACTTCCTTATTTCTATACAAATCAAATATGCCTACTATTTCTAAATCTTCCTTAGGTTCTGCTAAAAGTTGGTCAAAATATCGAATATTTTATAAATTTCTTCTTTGGCTACTTTGTAAGGAATTTCTGATGACAGGCAAAGAGTTTGTATTCTTTTATAAGACATACTTGCTTTTAAAAATTATGAAAGTTAGCGTCAAAAAACTAAACCTCCCGCTCCAACTCAATAACCGTAATTTCAGGCCACATCCCAATCCGCCCAGGAAAGGTCAAAAAACCAAAGCCCCGATTGACATATAAATACTGTTTCGCTTCTTCATACAATCCCATCCATTTATCGTAGCGATATTGCGCAGGCGACCATTTAAATCCAGGCATATTGATGCCAAATTGAAACCCGTGGGTATGTCCACTTAAAGTAAGGTGAATATGTTTTTGATGCGGAATAACTTTATCATCCCAATGCGTAGGGTCATGAGAAAGTAAGACACAAAAATCATTCGAAGTTGTATTGTTTAACGCTTTATCTAAATCGCCTTTTTTTGGGAAATATCGAGCACGCCCCCAATTTTCGACGCCTAATAAACAAATACGCTCGCCCTCTTTTTCTAGGATAGCATTTTTGTTATTGAGCAATTCGAAGCCCATTTGTTCATACTTTTTATAGAAATCTGCCCAATACGCTTTTTGTTCTTGTACACCATCAGGTACGCCATAATAATCGTGATTGCCCAAGATGGAAAATTTACCCGATTTGGCTTGAATTTTTTTAAAAACATCGATATAATCATTCACTTCATCCTTATCTGAATTGACCAAATCACCTGTGAAAACGACAATGTCTGCGGCTTGCTCATTAATCATTTGGACACCTTTGGCAACACTCGAAATATTATCCAAACTGCCTGCATGAATATCCGATATTTGCACGATTTTAAAACCATCAAAAGCGGCGGGTAAATCGGCAAAAGCTAACTTAACTTTATTGACGGTATAGGCATATTTGCCTTTGGTAATGCCATAGAACATGGTAGAAAATGGAAGCGCAGCAATACCTGTGGCTGCTAAAGTTAAAAAGCGCCGACGGCTAGGGAAGGTTTTATGTTCATCAGGGAAATCTTTGCCCGAAAAGAAGGTATATAGAAAATTGCCAATGCCGTAAAAGAAACGCCCTATATCTTGAGGTAATAAAAAAGCAACAAAGGTTAATTTGGTGGCAAGTGCTGTTAGAATAACCCCTAAATAAAGATTGGCATCGGTGCTGCTAAAAAATCGACCACCGATAAATGCTTCGTGAAATTTATAGAAACAATAGTAAATAAATGCACTTAATAACCAATAGGCAACGGAAAAAAGGACCTGCTGCTTTTTGTTTTTGAGGAGTGATTTTAAACCAAAAAAAGTGTAAATATCTAGGAAGGCATAAATAAAGCAAATCGTATAAAAAGTATTTAATCTGGACCTCATTTTTAGGAATTTGTCGATGATTTATTTTATTGTTTACCACTTAGTCATTTAAGTGCATTTAGTTTTTCTGTTCCATATAATAAGCAACTAATTAATCGAAATAAAGGCTTAAAGACCTTGTAACGGAACAGGATAAATCCTGTGATACCAGTTAAATTGTCTTAGCATTATTACGAATTACAAAAATAACCTAACTTTCCGTAAATTGGGGCAAATTAAAATAAAAACGATGCTTAAATTCTTAAAACGTTTCCTACCAGTATTTAGTTTACTGTCTTTATTTACTATTCCTACATTTAGTCAAAGTATCCAAACCTTTAGGGAACAACCCTTATTTACCACCGGAAATGATGGTTATAATTGTTATCGAATTCCTGCGATTATTACTGCGCCCAATGGCGATTTATTAGCCTTTGCAGAAGGACGAGTAAAGGGCTGTAATGATTTTGGAGATGTGGATGTTATCCTCAAAAGAAGTACGGATAATGGATTGACTTGGGGTAATTTAGTGGTTGTGGCAGATAATGGAAAATTACAAGCAGGCAACCCTGCACCCGTTGTGGATTTTTTAGACTCAGCCTTTCCAAACGGGCGAATTTTTTTATTTTATAATACGGGTGACGCTTCTGAACACGACATTAGAAAAGGCAAAGGATTAAGGGAAGTTTGGTATATTACTTCTACCGATAATGGACAAAATTGGTCTGCACCAACGAACATTACCCAGTATGTCCATAAAGTAAATCAGCCCGATAAAAATCCAGCTTATAATTTTAAAGAAGATTGGCGAACGCATGCTTGTACACCAGGTCATGCGATTCAATTAACTAAAGGACAATATGCGGGTCGATTATACATTCCTTCTAATCATTCGCAAGGAACACCACAAGCCAAATTTAATGATAATCGAGCGCAAGCTTTTTATTCGGATGACCACGGCAAAACTTGGCAATTGAGTGACCCTGTGGATTTGCCCAGTTCTAATGAGGCGATTGCGGTAGAATTATCAGACGGTCGAGTGATGCAGAATGTTCGACAACAGAATGGCGCAAGTAAAAAACGAATTGTGGCGATTAGTTCCGATGGCGGCCATAGTTGGGACAAAACTTATTTAGACACACAATTACCTTCGCCCGTTTGCCAAGCGAGTATTCTTGATTTTAAAAATAAGAATGGGGAAAATCTACTCCTCTTTTCTAATCCAAATAGTACCAAACGACGAGAAAAAATGACGGTTCGAGCAAGTTTTGATGATGGTCAAACTTGGTTGGTTCAGAGAGAAATTCGGTCGGGCGAATCGGCATATTCAGATTTGGTGATTCAAGCAGATAATCAGATTGGGTTGCTGTATGAACAGGGGAATAATGGCGGCATTTATTATGCCCATTTTAATGAAGTTTGGTTAATGGCGGACCAAAATTTTATCTATGATTTAGTGATTCGAAATGGGACAATTTATGATGGTTCAGGCAAAGCAGGTTGGAAAGGAGATATTGGCATTAAAGGCGATAAAATTGTAGCGATTGAATCAAAGATAAAAGGCAAAAGTAAAAAAGAGATTGATGCCAAGGGATTAGCTGTTAGCCCAGGTTTTGTAGATGTGCATACCCATTTAGAACCTTTGCCGCTATTTCCACAAGCAGAAAGTCATATCCGACAAGGGGTAACGACTGCTTTGGGTGGTCCCGATGGTTCTTGTCCGTTGCCATTGGGTGCTTATTTGGATGACTTAGAAAAAGAGGGAATTGGTTATAATATTGGCTATTTGGCAGGACATAATTCCATTAGAAGCGAAGTCATGGGCTTAGACAACCGAGCGCCTACTTTTCCCGAATTAATCGAAATGCAATATTTAGTCAAAAAATCTATGGAAGAAGGTGCTTTTGGTATTTCTACAGGACTAAAATATTTGCCTGGGGCTTTTTCTAAATTGGATGAAGTCGTAGCGGTTTCTAAAGTTGCAGGTGCAATGGGCGGCATTTACACTTCCCATTTACGAGAAGAAGGCTTGCAATTATTAAGTGGGGTACAAGAAGCGATTGATATTGCGGAACAAGCGGATATTCCAGTTGTTTTGACGCATCATAAAGTAGTCGGACAACCGATGTGGGGTAGTAGTAAAAAAACGACTCAAATGGTTAGCGACGCCCGAAAAAAGGGTTTGGATGTGATGATTGACCAATATCCTTATATGGCTAGTTATACTTCTTTGAGTATTCTAATTCCATCTTGGTCGATGGCAGGTGGGCGTTATGAAGCTTTTGCTAAAAGGTGTGAGAACCCAGTTTTAAGAGATAGTATCAAACAAGGCATTATTTTTAATATTATCAACGATAGAGGCGGCAATGATTTAAAAAGAGTACAATTTTCTAAATTTAATTGGAAACCCGAATTTGAAAGTAAAACGCTTTATGATTGGGCAATTGCGGAGGATTTAGCACCAACGCCAGAAAATGGCGCAGAATTAATTATCCAAGCCCAAATTCACCGAGGAGCAAGTTGTATTTTTCATGCAATGGATGAAGGCGATGTCGCTCGCATTATGCAGCATCCCCAAACGATGATTGCTTCGGATGGGCGATTGACGCCTTTTGGAAAAGGCCATCCACATCCAAGAGCTTTTGGTACTTTTCCAAGAGTGTTGGGCAAATATGTGCGAGAAGATAAAGTCTTAGATTTACAAACAGCTATTCATAAAATGACCGCTTTGCCTGCTAAAAGAATGGGTTTGACCGACCGAGGAACATTGGCAATCGGCAATTATGCCGACATTACCATTTTTGACCCTACTACGGTTATAGATAAGGCAGATTTCCAAAATCCACATCAGTATCCAGAGGGGATTCTTTATGTGTTGATTAATGGAAAAATGGTGGTGCAAAAGGGACAATATTTTGATGTTCGAGCGGGGAAGGTTTTGCGGGGGAAGGCTTATTTGAAATAGGGCGATACCACGAATAAATAAGTAATTCTTATATCCTAATATCTGTTAGGCAATACTATCCTACTGTTTTGGTAATCCTAAGATTAGAATGTACAAGTTTTCATCCGTGGAGGTTATCCGTGGGAGATTATTATACGTTTAATTTCCCACGGATAACCTCCACGGATGATTATCAATTTTTTACTTGACTATCTATTATTTATCAAGCGTTACTAAATGAAGAACTTATCTTACTTTTGCTTCTGCACTCCTAAAGAAAAATATAATTCAAAACAAAATGTCAAAACCTACCAAAAAAATAAGCGACAAAAAGAGATATGTCTTACGAATGTTAGACATGATGGAAAATGACCCTCAAATCAAAGAACTGAAACCCAATCCTGATGTAAGAGCAGCTATTTGTGCAGAACCAACGCTCGACCGAATGATTGATGTGGCTTTGACGGGCTATAGCGATAGACCAGCTTTGGGAGAAAGAGCATATGAAATTATAACGGAAGCCGACATTAATAAACGAAACTACTTACCTAGTTTTAAAACTATCACTTATGCCCAATTTCAAGTACGCCTGAAAGCTTTGGCAAATGCTTGGGGCTATCATCCAGTTCATAAAATAAACCCAAATGAATTTGTAGGTATTCTCGGTTTTACAGGAATAGATTTTGTGACCTTAGATTTGGCTTGTGCGTATGCTTATACGGTGACGATTCCGTTACAAAGTAGTACTTCTGGCGCGGATTTAAATGAGATTTTTGAGAACACCAATCCTGCTGCATTGGCAACAACTATTGGGGATTTGGAAGTAGCAGTTGACCATGTGATTCAGCATGGTGGCATGCGCAGTTTGATTGTATTTGATTATGAGGAAAAAGCGGATATAGAGCGAAATTTATTTGAGGCGGCTAAAACTAAATTAAGCGAATCAGGTGTGCCTACCCAAATTATTGCGTTAAATGATTTACTAGCTTTTGGCGAACAAAAGACCTTTACCTTTTTACCACCCAATGAAGAAGGAGAAAGACGGATGATGGGCATTATCCACTCTTCGGGTAGTACAGGAAAACCCAAAGGGGCGATTATGCCCGAAAGTGCAGCGAAGGAATTATGGAGTGGCAGGAAGACGCAAATGCCTTCTTTATCAGTTTCTTTTTCCCCACAAAATCACTTGATTGGTCGGAATGGTTTGATTGGAACGTTGTGTTTGGGCGGAACTATTTGCTTTACTTTAAAGCCAGATATGTCTAGTTTATTTGAAGATATTCGGATTGTCCGACCAACTCAAATGGGCTTCTTCCCACGAATTTTTGAATTGATTTATCAGCATTATCAAAGTGAAGTAACCCGTCGGGTAAAAAAAGGAGAAGGGGACGAAGCGACCATTAGCGAAATGGTCAAAAAAGAAATGAGCAAAACCTTTTTAGGCGACCGATTGACCCGTGCTTCTGTAGGTGGTGCACCTACTTCGCCAGCGGTCATGAAATTCATCAAAGAATGTTTTGAAATTTTAATTTTGGATGGTTATGGCAATACAGAATCTGGAACGGGTGGGGTAGCAGTAAACGGCATTATCAATCGTCCGATGATTACGGATTATAAACTGCGAGATGTACCAGAACTCGGTTATTATTTAACCGATAAACCTTATCCACGAGGGGAGTTATTATTCAAAAGTAGGGTAGGGATTAGTGGTTATTATAAAGCACCCGAAGCAACGGCAGGTTTGTTTGATGAAGATGGGTTTTCTATTACAGGCGATATTGTCGAAGAACGTGGACCTGACCATGTGGTGGTAATTGACCGTCGAAAAGATGTGATGAAATTATCGCAAGGCGAATATGTAGCTGCGGGTAAATTGGGAACTATTTTCGAGGGAGGAAGTGCCGTCATTCGACAAATTTATATCTATGGTAATTCTTTTCGGTCTTATTTATTAGCGGTAGTTGTACCCGAAGAAAAAGTGGTTCAAACGATGTTGGGAGCGGATTACAGCGAAGTTAGTTTAATCAATTTAATTAGAAGAGAATTACAACAAGTCGCTAGTGCTAAGGAATTAAAAAGCTTTGAAGTCCCTCGAAATTTCATTATTGAAAAGGAGGAATTTACCCAAGCGAATGGGTTATTATCTAGTGTGCGGAAACGCTTAAGACCTGCGCTTAAACGAAAGTATGCGAAGCGATTAGAAGCACTTTATGAGGAACAAGCGCAACAACAAGAGGCAGATATTGAAGCTTTAAAAGACCCCAATTCCACATTAACTACTTTAGAAAAGATTGTTAAATTATTAGAAGTTAATTTAAAAATTCAGGAAGTCGATATTTCCCAACCTTATACGTATGCCGAATTAGGGGGAGATTCTTTAGGTGCAGTCGCTTTTTCTATGTCGATGGAAAAAGTATTTGGCGTAACCATTCCTGCCAATCAAATCCTTAGTCCTACAGGAAGCCCTAAAAAATGGGCGAGTTTGATTGATAAAATGCTGTCTGAAGATGGCGATAATCAAGTAACTTTTGCCAATATACATGGCAAAGGCGCAACTGTCATTCATACCAAAGATTTAACCCTTGACCGTTTTATAGACAAAAATATCTTGGAGCGAAGTGCTTCCAGAACTTCAAGTTCTGGAAGCACTAATAGCCTAAAAACCGTTTTGTTAACGGGTGCTAATGGTTATTTGGGACATATTTTATGTTTAGAATGGTTACAAACCGTAGCGACAAAGAATGGGCAATTAATTTGCCTAATACGTGGCAAAGATGATGAGGCTGCCAAAGCTCGATTAGATGCTCAATTCAAAGGCGTAGATGCAGATTTAGAAAGGCTTTATGCTAGTTTGTCTGAAAAGCATCTACAAGTTTGGGCAGGAGATATAACCGAACCAAATTTTGGACTAAGTGAGGAACGTTACAATCAGTTAGCAAATACCGTTGACCGAATTTGTCACCCTGCTGCCTTAGTCAATCACCGTTTAGGCTATGAACATTTATTTGGCCCAAATGTAGTCGGAACTGCCGCCATTATTCAATTGGCACTGACCCAACGAAAAAAAGCGATTGATTTTGTCTCAACGGTAGCTGTAGAGCGCTTCTTAAATACAACCGAAATCAATAATGAAGATTCACCTTTATTAGAAAGCATTACTTTAACAGACCATTATGCCGCAGGTTATGGCGCTAGTAAATGGGGGGCAGAATGTTTATTGCAAAAAGCACATAGTGAATTTGATTTGTCCATCAACACTTTTAGAGGAGATATGATGTTGGCGCATCAGAGCTATAAAGGGCAAATCAATAAAGCGGATATGTTTACTCGCTTACTATACAGTATTATTCATACAGGATTAGCGCCGAATTCCTTTTACCGATTAACGGCGGATGGTCAAAAAGTCAAAGCACATTATGATGGTACACCTGCGGATGTAATTGCAGCGGCTATAGTTGGGGTACATCAAATAAGTGGTAAAGGGTATCAAACTTTCAATATCAAAAACTACCATCAAGCGGATGGCGCTTCTTTGGATGCCATTATAGATTGGATAGTATCTGCGGGTTATCCTATTCAGCGAATTGCGGATCATAAAGATTGGTTTACCCAATTTAAAGCTAAATTAAGTGCTCTACCAGAGGAGAAACGACAGCATTCTGCTTTGGAAGTTTTGGCAGCTTTTAGTCGACCATACCCTGCTAAGTTGCGGGTTGCAGATAGTAGTAATTATCAAATTTTAGTCCAGAAATTACAGGGTGGTGCCGTTGTTCCTAGTTTAACTGAAGGATTTATTCATAAGTGCTTAGAAGATATGAGGTTATTGGAATTGATTGATTACATCTAAATCCGTTGGACATATTTTTTTGCCCCCACGGATTTGTTTAGAGCATAAGTAAAAAGCTGATAATTATCCGTGTCCCTTAATTTATCCGTGGTACTGATTTTATACCACGGATAAATTAAGGGACACGGATATTAGGTGTTTAAGATTAAATTTTAAAACATCGCTTTTGTCTAATTATATATTGTTATTTTGTGAAATGACGCACTATACACAACATGTATACTCGTTCTCCAATTTTATATCTCCTTAATTTTTTAATCTGATAGGTTGGTATATTATTTGCCACAATAATATATTAAGCCCCTCTTTCTGTTTCCTCCCTAAATGACAATTGCCTAACAATTCAAAAGTTAATATAAGATATGTTTGAATTTTAAAATAAAATATATGATTTTTGGATTTTAAAACTACTGCAATTAAAGACTACCATTAAGATATACTTGCCCAAATACTATTTATAAACAACATCTTACTATCAACTATTAATCCTTACACTCCTTTCTGAAAACAATCCATATACACATAACAAACTAAATCCTGTTATATGAAGAACCTTCACCAAAGGCGTCTTTTCGTCTGGTTGATTTGTTTATTGACGACTTCCTTCCTTTTTGCACAAGCAACTCCTCAACTTATTGGCGTAGGTCAAACGCCTAATGTTAAGGTAACAACCAGTAATACTCAAGCGGGTACAGCGGGTGAGAATACTATCTCCAATGAGGGATTCAAGCCTAATAATAATGCCGCTTCTCGATTTTTACAGCAAGCTTCTTTTGGCCCGAATTATAAGGAGATTATGGCTTTGAGTAATACTGGTTTGGAGGATTGGATAGAACAACAGTTTGCTTTGTCACGAGGTTTGAACTGCGTGCAACGAGTAACAGAAATCACGGATATAAAAAATGCTGGTGCTAATACACCTGATGGAGGGGCATGGGATTGGTTCTGGGATTATGCTTTTTGGGAATATTCTATGACGACTTCAGATGTTTTGCGACAAAGAGTGGCTTTGGCTTTAACGGAAATTTTAGTTATTTCCCGGAATTCAGGTTTTGGCGAAAATCCTTATCCTTTTGCTAGTTTCTACGATATGTTATTGGATAATGCTTTTGGAAATTATAGGGATATTTTAGGCGCAGTTACTCGGCAACCTGCTATGGGTTTGTACCTGACTTATATGAACAACCCTAAACAAGATACTATTTATGAGCTTGATTGGGCTGTTTGGCCACCTGATACCCTTAGTCGACAAGTAGTTTTTCCTGATGAGAATTATGCTAGAGAAGTGATGCAATTGTTTACTATCGGGCTTTGTGAATTAGCTATAGATGGGACTTGCCAAAAAGATGCGAACGGAGTGGATATACCAACTTATGACAATGTGGATATAGCAGAATTTTCTAAAATTTTTACAGGCTATACTTGGGCGAATCCATGGTGCGAATTTGGTTGTAGTAGTACGGATTGGACTGGAGATATTACCCAAAATATGGTGATGCTTAATAATTATCATGACCCCGGTTCAAAAACTTTACTAAACGGGCATATAGTTCAACCTAGAAATCCAGTAGATGGGGAAGCAGATATAGACGAAGCTTTGGACAATTTATTTAATCATCCAAATATTGGCCCATTCATCGGTAAATTATTAATTCAGCGGTTAGTTACTTCTAACCCTACATCAGCTTACGTGGCAAGAGTAGCTAAAGCCTTTAATGGGGAAAGTCATTATAGCAATCAAAGAGGAGATATGCAAGCAGTTATCAAAGCAATTTTGCTAGATGATGAAGCAAGAAACTGCGAATCTCAAAGCGACCCTAATTTTGGAATGCTGCGAGAACCATTTGTTCGTTATTTACAATTAGTCCATAGTTTTGATTTAAGTTCGCCAAGTGGCGTTTATCGCAATGTAATGAATACTATAACGGAGCAATTTGGGCAAAAGATTTTCACTTCTCCTAGTGTTTTTAACTTTTTTCAACAAGATTATCAGCCTATTGGCCCCATTGAAGAAGCCAATTTATATGCACCAGAATTTCAAATCACTAATTCCCAATCGATTGCAGGCTATATGAATGCCTTAAACAATTGGTTGTTCTATGGCAATGTAGTAGATGATTGGGGCTGGGGCTATGAAGGCTCATTAGATTATGAGAATGACCGTGCCGCATTGGATTTTTCTACGGAAGTGACTTTAGTAGATAATAATAAATTACCTGAATTATTAGATCGCCTAGATTTGATTTTAGCACATGGGCAACTATCCCAACGGACTAAAGATGTGGTTATGGCGGTGCTGAAAGAAATGCCGATAGAAGGTTATAATGAAGAAAATACTAATTTCCTAAGATTAAATCGTGTGCAAATGGCGGTTTATCTAATTATGGCTAGTCCTGAATATTTGATTAATAAGTAGTTGCGATGTTGCCGTGTTGCCTTGTTACTATGTTGGATTAACGTTTATTAGTCTATCATAACATCACAACATCACAACAAGGCAACACCGCAACACCGCAACAACAACAATAATATGCGCAAAAAAAATATTTCCCGACGACAATTCCTAGGACAAGCTAGTTGTGCCGCTATTGGTTCTACTGCCTTTTTATCTACTGCCTTAAATTTAGGCATGATAAATACGGCAGCAGCTCGACCACATATTTTATCCAATGGCAATGATTATAAAGCCATGGTTTGTATTTTACTTGCAGGTGGGGCGGATTCTTTTAATATGTTAGTACCAACTAGTTCTGCTGATTACACAGAATATGCCGCTGTCAGAGGAGATTTGGCTTTGCCTTATGATATGGGCAATCCAGCTCAAAATCAAATTTTAGACCTCAATGGAACAGATGTATTAGGGAAAACCTATGGCGTTCACCAAGGTATGGGGGCTATTAGAGATTTATATAATGAGGGTAATTTAGCGTTCCTTAGCAATATTGGTACCTTAGTAGAACCCATTGTAGATGTCGATGACCTTTATGGTAGCGGTAAGCAAATTCCACTAGGTTTATATTCTCATGCTGACCAAATCATGCAATGGCAGACTTCTGTTCCCCAAAATAGAACAGCGGTGGGCGTGGGTGGTCGAATGGCGGATATGCTCAAAGATATGTGTGGACTAGATGCGGTGTCGATGAATATTTCTTTGGATGGAAAAAATCGCTTTCAAGCAGGAAATTCAGTGATTGAGTTTTCTATTCCTAATAATGCCACACCCGATAATTTAGGGTTTGAAGCACCGCCAAGTTGGTGGCCGAGTCAAGGTTATTTAGCGCAGACTAGAAATCAAGCTGTCAATAATTTAGTAGAAGACGTTTATTCCAATATATTTCAGAATACTTATGGTTCATTGACTCGACAAACAGTGGAAAGTATTGAGCTATTTAGGTCTGCCTTGGCTAGAAAAACAGATATTCCTGTGAATTTTAGCGATGCTCGCTTATCTCAAGATTTACGGATGATGGCAGATGTAATTAGTGTCAATAAACATTTGGGCAATCAACGACAAATATTCTTTACTACCTTCGGTGGTTGGGATCATCATGATGAGGTATTGGACAATCAAGGTCGAATGTTACCGATTTTGAGTAATGCGATGAATGAATTTCAACAAGCTATGAACCATCTTGGTTTACAAAATGACGTTGTTACTTTTACTATTTCTGATTTTTCTAGAACCTTGACTTCCAATGGTAATGGTTCAGACCATGCTTGGGGAGGCAATTCTATGATTATGGGAGGGGGAATTGATGGCGGTAAAATTTATGGTAATTATCCAATTTTAAACCTCAACGAATCTCTAAATGTAGATGAAAGAGGGCGATTTATTCCAACGACTTCTGTAGATGAATTTTATGCAGAATTGGCTTTATGGTTTGGCGCATCTCCTAATGATTTGTCCTACATACTGCCCAATATTGGTAATTTTTATAGCTATTCGCCGAGTACGCCACCAATTGGGATGTTTCTTTAGGAATATTGAATAGGCTTGAATAAATTTTTATAAAATATAAACCAGTTACCAATAGTCTTACTTAAATAGTAAAAAACAGACAAACTGGTAACTGACAACTGGCAACTGTCTATGCATCGTTTTATCTTATTTATCCTACTTACCTTGATTACGCAGGAAGGCATTAGCCAATGTGATACTTTGCAAGGAGAAGTTAGATTGAGGTTTTTTCAAGACATCTTTGTCTATCAATGGGATAATCCATTCGTTGATTTGAATCATACCGATGCTTTTCCAAATAATCCTGATTATGTGCGGACGATTTATTCTTTGTCTACGCCCAGTAATTATGCGGATTATTACGGTGCTCAGATAAAGGGCTATATTCGTACCGATATTGGCGGGGAGGTTATTTTTAATGTAAATGCAGATGATACCGTTTCCTTCCGTTTAAGTACAGACAACACCATAGGTAATTTAGTAACGATAAATGCAGATACGAATCATCTTGCTGATTTGGATACCATTACATTAGCTGCTAATCAATATTATTATTTTGAATTAACGCATTTTGAAATAGGAGGAGCAGATTTTGCAAGCGTAGAATGGAAAGGCGATTTCTTAACGGGTGGAATTAGTACCCCAAACTGGATTACCGTTGGGGGCGATTATTTGTATAATGTATGTGAACCTATTTGTGAGGACAGAGGCACTGCTTGTAATGATGGTGACCCCAATACTCAAAATGACCAATGGGATGGAAATTGTAATTGTGTAGGCGACCCTGTGACGACTAATGCTTGTGTCGGAGAACGAGGATTGGTGCAAACTTATCTTTATTATAATCTTCCTGATGAAGGAATAGCGCCCGTTGATAGTGTCATTGATAATAATGTTCATCCCGATACTGTAGAAACCTTAGATAGATTATTTATTGAAACTTATTTTACCAATAATGGGGGGATTCCTAATTATGGAACTTATTTCCAGGGCTATGTCTCTGTACCCGTGACAGGTTATTATAGTTTTAATATTACGGGAAGTCACCAGAGTATATTCTATATCAGTTCGGATGATACACCTGCTAATAAAACGGCTAATGAAATATGGACTTATTGGTGGGCAGGCCCTTATGAACATGAGGTAGATTATGGTAATAACCCGCATGACCAAACAGCAGCGGATGTTTTTATGGAAGCAGGACGCTATTACTATGTAGAGTTGCGGCATAAAGGAGCAGATGATGCTTGGCAAAACTTTAACCTTTATTGGAAAACACCTTACCAAATACAAAATGAATGGAAGCGTATCCCTACCTTCTACTTTTTTGATTACACTTGTGAAGCGATGTGCATCAAAAGTGGGGTAGGTTGTAATGATAACGACCCTTATACCGCCAATGATCAATGGGACGGTAATTGTAACTGTACTGGAATACCCTGTACTTTGCCTGATTGTGATGACCCTACTACGTCTTATAATGCAGCCGAAGAATGCGAAACCACTAACCTTATAGATAACCGTGCCGATGATGCGTGGCTATCTTGTGCCCCATTGAGTGATGCGCCCAATACTGCTCGAAATGGCAATCATTGGATACAATACGATTTTGGTGGCGCTTATAATTTAGGAACGACTCAAGTATGGAATTATAATGTGACTGGAGCGACTGCTTCTGGTTTTCAACAGGTAGTGATTGATTATTCAACGGATGGCATTCATTGGCAAGAATTGGGGATTTATAATTGGAATTTAGCAACAGGCGCTACCGATTATGAAGGATTTGTTGGCCCTGATTTTACGAATATTACGGCTCGGTATGTTTTAATTAGTTCGATGGATGACCCGAATTCCTGTCGAGGGATTCACAAAATTGCTTTTAATGCGGTGAGTTGCCCTAATATTGCATTTACCAATCCTCAAATAGACCCTACTTTTCTAAACCAAAACGGAATAAATACCGTCAATGTAGGGGTTACGGGCGGAGAAGCGGCTATTAATTCAGTAGCTTTATTTTTAAATGATACTTGGATTGCGGCGGATAATACCGCACCTTATGATTTTGCTAATTTACCCGAATTACAAAATTTAGCTGATGGAGATTACCAATTAAGTGCGATGGTAACAGATGCGAATGGAACGGAATGTGAATTAGCAACCCAATTGCATGTAGTGGAATTAGCTACTATTCCATGTGAAGGAAATACTTTGAATTTAGACACTTCCACTGCTAATATTTATCGGACAGAATCGACTATCACTTCAACGAGCATTATTAATTCTCCTAATCCGATTCATTATATAGCTGCTGAATCTATAACTTTAATGGCGGGCTTTCATGCACAAGCAGGTAGTGATTTTACTGCCATGATAGCGGATTGTTCTGTGGCATCTATTAGGGAGTCATTGGCACAAACTAAAACAAGCAATCCATTCAAAGGAATACCTACAATAAAACTTTTTCCGAATCCAGTTGTGGATAATTTTACTTTAGAAATAAATGCCTTTCAAGCTGGAAAAGTGGATATTCGAGTATATGATGTGCTAGGTAAAGAAATAGGGATTTTAACTAGACAACAAAATATTAATAAAGGATTGTCTACTATCGCCTTACCTGCTGAATCTTTGACGACTGGTTTGTATTATTGCAAGATTCGCATTGGAGAAGCCGATTTTACTAAGTCTTTTGTTCGGGTGGATAGGTAACCGTAAGTAGCTTGGGCTTCTAGCCTGAGTAGTATTTTTTTTGCTAGAATCCGCTACTCGGACTAGAAGCCCAAGCTACTTTTGGCAAGGGATGCTATCTTTTTAATAAATTTGCTATCTTTGAAATCGTAATCCATAAAACCCTAATAAATTAAAACTTTGTCTGTAGCAAAAAAACTTAGACAAACCCTTCTTTTCTATGCTCTATTTTTGATAGCCTCATTTTTTTCAATAAAAATACAGGCGGAGACTTTTGTACTTCAAGAGTGGCAAACGACTTATAATTTATTGCCATTTACAGAAATTGCAGTAGATAAAACAGGCATAATTCCTACAGAAAATATTGCCAATCAATTATCAAAACTTTCTTTTCACAAATTAGGACAACAAGACTTTGACTTAGTAGCCAAGCAGTATTATTGGGGGAAATTTGAATTAGAAAATAACTTACCTGAGGGAGCTAAATATAAGGAGTGGATATTAGACATGTCTTATTCCTTGACGGAGTTTGACGTTTTTTTTCAAACACCTGAGGGTACTTACCAACATCAATTAAATGGCATTTTTCGACCGCATCAATTAAAAGATTTTGTCCCTAAATTAGAAGGAAGTTTTACCAAAATCATCTTACCTCCGAACCAAACCATTAGCGTTTTTTTTCGCGGCAAAAGCAGTCGTATAGCTATTCGACCCAATTTTAGAGTGCGCTTGCAGCATATCACTAGCTTCTATGAGGAATTGCAAACTGACCAAAGAAATCACGCTTTCTTCATTGGTTTTATTGTGATGATGTTGCTGTATAATGTTATCCTTTACTTTTTTGGTCGAGACAAAAGCTTTATTTTTTATTCTATTTATTTGTTGACCCTGATTATTTATTCTTCCTATAGTACAGGAGATTTAGCAGATTGGTTAGAACCTACCTTGTTTCCCAATCATCCAGAATATAGCTATTTGGGAAAATTGGTCATTTATTTAGGTTTAATGGCTTATATCGCCTTTATGCGGAGTTTTTTAAAATTAGACCAATTATTACCCAAATGGGATGTATTTTTTAACCGATTGTTTTGGATAGGACTGCCTTGGATAGTGGTAGATTTTATCGTTATTCTGCAATCTGGTTTTAGCTATGTGGATGCAGACCCTATAACTTTTGTCTATATCCTCTTATTCTTTTTTTCCAACTTAATTTTCATTTACCACCTTTCTAAAACGAAGGATAAAAAAGGATACTTTATCGTTGCTGGTATTATAGTTTGGTTTGGCGGGGCTATCCTAACGCTGATAAGTTGGCTACAATCACCTGCCTTTGCGCTCATCTATTTAAAAATCGGTTCTATTCTAGAGATTATTACTTTTTCTTTAGGGTTAGCTTATCGACAAAGAGAACATGTAAAAGCTAAACAACAAGCTTATTTCCAACTAGAGAAAAATAAAATCTTGCAGCAACAAGAACAAGCAGAAACACAACGATTAAAAGAACTGGATGAATTAAAGAGTAATTTATACACCAATATTACCCATGAATTTCGCACTCCGTTAACGGTTATTATGGGCGTGAATGATAACATAAGTGGGCATGAAGCCGAACGTAAGTTAATTCGCAGGAATAGTAAAAATTTATTACAACTGATTAACCAACTGCTTGATTTATCAAAGGTAGAATCGGCCAACTTAGAGCTTCATAAAATCAAAGGAGATATTATTAATTATATCCATTACCTAACGGAATCCTTTCAATCACTAGCCGCGGAGAAGGGTATTCAATTGGTGTTTTATTCAGAAGTAGATAGTCAAATAATGGATTATGATGAGATTAAAATTCAACATATTATCTATAACCTTTTGTCTAATGCCTTAAAATTTACAGGTGAAAAAGGAAAGGTGATTTTACATCTTCAAAAAATAATCGTAGCCAATCAACCCCATTTAAAAATAAAAATTATGGACACAGGGATTGGCATTCCTACTGACCTAATTCCTCATATTTTTGACCGATTTTATCAGGTGGATAATACGCTTACTCGAAGAGGAGAAGGTACTGGGATTGGCCTAGCCTTAGTGAAAGAATTGGTACAATTGATGGAAGGTTCGATTGAGGTACAAAGTAAGGAGGGAAAAGGAACGGAATTTATAATTAACCTACCCATAATTGATGAATTAGCGGAAACTAGTTTCGTTCCTCGTAATAAAATAGCGATGGATGAAATTTTAGTAGCAACAACTGACAAGAAAAATGTAGACTCATTACCTATTTTTAATCCCGAAACCGATTCAACTAAACCCATCTTATTGGTGGTCGAAGATAATAAAGATGTTACCAGCTATATTCAATCCATTTTACAAAACGATTATACGATTCATACTGCAGAAAATGGACAATTAGGCATTGATACTGCCATCGAAATTTTACCTGATATTATTATTAGTGATGTTATGATGCCACTAAAAAATGGCTATGAAGTTTGTGAAACCTTAAAAGAAGACGAACGCACCAGCCATATTCCCATTATTTTATTAACTGCAAAAGCAGGACAAACGGCTAAAATGGAAGGCTTGAAATACGGGGCAGATGCCTATTTAACGAAGCCTTTTGATAAGGAAGAATTAATGCTTCGTTTAGAAAAGTTAGTCTTGCTTAGAAAAAAACTGCATGCAAGGTTTGCGATTCCCTTAGTGATAACTTCTCCTACTCCTGCGGAGCAAAGAGAAACAGACTTTATCAAAAAAATAGAAGCTATTATTATCGACCAGCTGGACAATGCAGCTTTTAGTGTACCTCAATTAGCGGAAAGTTGTCAAATGAGTCAAACCCAAGCTTATCGGAAAATAAAAGCGATTACAAATAAAACGCCTTCCCAATTTATTCGCCTTATTCGTTTAAAAAAAGGCAAGACTTTACTAGAAAATAGTAACTTAACTATATCGGAAATTGCCTATGAAATTGGATTTACAGATCCTAATTATTTTTCTCGCACTTTCCAACAAGAATTTGGTGTTTCTCCAAGAGACTTTCGCAAGTAATTGATTAATCACTAAAGTGTTAGTAGGAATGAACCCTAAAATCATACTCATTTATGCTTGCTTGATAAGTTTATGTACGAGCCAAACTATTGTAAAAAGTTTTGCTCAAAGTAAGGAAACAGGCGCTCTTTTCACTCATCAATATAATGAAGAAATTGAAATGGGGGCAAATTATATCTTTGACTTAGTAGAAGATAGTACAGGTGTTTTATATGCGATTAATTATTTTGAAACAGGAATTCTACAATATGATGGAGAAAAATGGGAAGATATTGAATTACCAAGAAACACTTACTTTCAATTAGCACTTGGGCCTGAGCAAATTATCTATGTTGGGGCTACTAATGATTTTGGTTATTTGAAAGCAGATACTTTAGGTCAAAAAACGTTTATTTCTTTACGCACCAAAATATCAACCGACCTACTGAATTTTGGGAGTATTCGAGGTGTTCAAGTTATAGGAGCGTCTATTTATTTTAGTTCTGTAAGTCATTTATTTTGCTATAATTCGCTAACAGAAGAACTGAAAATAATGGAGGTAAATCCTGCTACTGAAGGACTATTTGTAATAGATTCTGTACTGCATTTATGGCAACAAAATATTGGTTTAGTAAAATTGATGTCGGATAGTTTTCAGGTAGTAGTCCCAACAAAAAAGAAAATAAAAATTGCACTTGACCTAGGACAAGGAAAATACATAGTCGCTGAGAATAAGTCAATTAATGAACTACAAGGAACAAGCCTGACCCTTTATGATGGAGCGCAGCAATTGCCATTTGCACCAGTAGCAGAAAAATTAATTAAGCAGACTATATTTCAATGCGGTTTAAGATTGTCTAATGGAAATATTGCTTTAGGGACTAAAAATAAAGGGGTTTATATCTTTTCGATTGAGGGACAATTATTGCATCATTTAACTAAGGAAAATGGACTATCTGGTAATTATGTACTTAGTTTATTTGAGAACAATCAGCAGCAGCTTTGGGTAGGACATTATGGTACAGGAATTTCTCAAATACAGTTAGGGAATCGAGTCACCCAGTTTCGAAAAGATGAAGTAGGTAATCCGCTTTATTTTTTACACGCCGCTAGATATAAAGATAAATTGCTGGTAGCGACCAATGGCAAAGAAGGACTATATTATTTAGATACGTTGAGTCAATCTTTAAAGATTTTTAATCCTAAAATTCAAAGTATTGCAATAAAGAATATATTAGTGGTTGGTTCAGACTTATTAACAATTATTGATGATTTTGTCATGCGGATTGATGAGCAAGCGATAGAATTGATTGATGATTTTAATAAAGGAGTTGATAGGGTGATACACCTTTCTTTACAGGATTCCAATCGAGTTTTTGTAGGAACTACCAAAGAACTTTTTTCGATTTATAAACACCGTGAAAAATGGGTATTTGAGCAATTTATTGATGCTTTTCCAAAGGGAATAGAAGTGAAGACTATAGTAGAATCTCAGCCAGGAACTCTTTGGATTGGAACGACCGCTGCTGGTGGTTGGCGTTTAGATTTTCCAACAATTGAGAGAAATATGGGAGGATTATCGACTCCAACCGTTAAACATTTTGGAGAAGAGGATGGTTTTTCAGGTTCTATTAGTACCCGACTACTTGGTGACAAAATAGTCTTTCAAAACGAATTTGACTGGATATATGATAGCCTTGCACAAAGTTTTACAAAAGATACTAGTTTTCAATACCCAATAGCTGTAGCGCATATTAGTTGGGCAATTTATGCTCAAAAAGAAACGAACCAATTTTATTGTTTTTTTAAATCAAAGCTAACGAATGAAATTAGTTTAGGGGTTTTTCGTGTTAACTCAAATGGCTTGTTTTTGTGGCACCCCATTCAGCATCCGCTTTTGAGTCAAGAAAGCTTAGGGGAGGTCGATAATCTGTTTATTGAGGAATCGGAAGTGCTTTGGTTGATTGGAGAGAGATTGACGAGGATTGATTTAAAACAGAAAGAAGTAGTATTTCCATTTCAAGCTCAAGTTCGCCAAGTGTATATCGGACAAGATAGTTTAGTTTATGGAGGAACAGGAAATTGGCAGCATAATCAATTACCTTATATAGCCAATGACTTAAATTTTCGATATGCGGCTAATAACTTCCCGATTGCTGGTAAAAATAAATATCAGTCCAAATTAGAACCGTATGATAGCAAATGGTCAAATTGGGGGAATAAAATTGACCGAAATTACACCAACTTGCGAGAAGGTAATTATCAGTTTTTAGTTCGAGCCAAAGCCCCTGCTGGTGCAATTAGCGAGACAGGCAAGTTAGTCTTTCAAATTTTACCACCTTGGTATCGCACTTGGTGGAGTTATTTAGCTTACACACTTCTAGGGATTTTATTAGGTAGTCTTTTTTATCAATGGATAAAGCGTCGATTAGCACAGCAAAATGCCCAACAATTAGCTTTGCAAGAAGCAACAAAGATAAAAGAATTAGACGAATTAAAAAATCGACTATACACGAATATTACGCACGAATTTAGAACTCCTTTGACGGTTATACTAGGAATGACGGAGCAGAAGGTGAATGAAAAAGGACGAACTTTGATTCGCCGAAATGGCAAACATTTGCTTCGTTTGGTGAATCAATTATTGGATTTATCTAAACTAGAATCAGGCAACCTTTCTTTAGATAAAAAGAAAGGAAATATTATCGCTTATTTAGAATATTTGACCGAATCTTTTCATTCTATTGCTAGAGAAAAAGCTATTTCACTCATTTTTTATCCAGCTACTCCCGAAATAATGATGGATTATGATGAAATAAAAATCCAACATATTATCTATAATTTGATTTCGAATGCGCTTAAATTTACGCAGGAAGGCGGAAAAATCCTATTGGTTGCTCAACAGGAAACGGAACAAAATGGCTTGAAATTAATTGTCAAAGATTCGGGTATTGGGATGGAGGCTGCAAAATTGCCCTATATTTTTGACCGTTTTTATCAAGTGGATGATTCCATTACCCGAAAAGGAGAAGGAACAGGAATCGGTTTGGCCTTAACTAAAGAGCTAGTGGAACTCATGAAAGGAAGTATTGAAGTAAAGAGTGAATTGGGTAAAGGAACGGAATTTTTAGTATGGTTACCAATAGAAAATGCTGTTGGCGTTCCAGTTGTGACAAAAAGTCAACCTTTGGCGAACGAGGCAAAGAATGAAGTTTCCGCGAATAATATTGTTCCTACTAAAGTACCTACAGCAGATACGCCTTTGGTCTTAATTATAGAAGACAATAAAGAGGTGATGGAATATATCCGAATGATTTTGCTTAACAACTATCAAATTGAAGAAGCTGAAAACGGACAAGCAGGCATCAATAAAGCGATTGAATTAATTCCAGATTTGATTATTAGTGATGTGATGATGCCCGAAAAAAATGGCTATGAAGTTTGTGCAACCTTAAAGCAGGATGAACGAACGAATCATATACCGATTGTTTTATTAACCGCTAAAGTAACTGCGGAAGCTCGAATAGCAGGATTTGAATATGGAGCGGATGCCTTTCTGACAAAGCCTTTTGCTAAAAAAGAATTATTAGTTCGGTTAGAAAAACTAATTGCCTTGCGAGCTATCTTACAAACTAAATATAGGGTAGCGGATAATAAAAATACTACTGAGAAATCAGTAGCAATTCTCAACTTAGCTTTTTTACAAAAACTAGAATCTTTTGTTATCAAAGAACTCGATAATACTGCATTTGGTGTAACCGAATTAGCAAAAAAAATAAGCTTAAGCCAAACTCAACTCTACCGAAAAATAAAAGCCTTAACGGGCAAAACCCCTTCTCAATTTATTCGTTCTATTCGCCTGAAAAAAGGCAAAAATTTGTTAGAAAATACTGATTTAAACATAGCTGAAATCGCCTATGAAGTAGGCTTTACCGACCCGAATTATTTTTCTCGCACTTTCCAACAAGAATTTGGTGTTTCTCCAAGAGACTTTCGCAAATAATTCATTTAGAGTTAATTAGCATTTATTATGCAGCGTAATGCATTATAAATGCTATTATTTTTTCCTTGCTTGATTAATAAATCTAGATTTTTGGAAGATTTGTCCAGAGGGTTTTTCCTTTTGGTGGGCATCTTTGTGGTATGCTAAACAAGCAATCTTAACCATCAAATAATTTTGTTCTTAAATGAAAACAATTAACATTTTCAATTTTTAATAAAAACCCTAAATTATGAAGTTACGAACTAAATTTTTTTGGCATCAAATTTTCTTTTTTGCAAGCCTTCTTTTATGCCAATCTGCGCTTGCCCAAAACGTAGGGATAGGTACAGATAACCCTGAAGAAAGCGCCATCCTTGAGTTAAGTGCCTCCGATAAAGGCCTACTCATTCCAAGATTGACTACGGCTGCACGGGTTACTTTAGCCAGTACAGCGGTCGAAGGTTTAATGGTTTATGATACCGATTTGAATGCTTTCTATTTTTTTAATGGCAGCATTTGGGCACCTATTGGGTCGTCTGGAGACAATTGGATTGGCAATGGCAATGATATGTATAATGCTAATAGTGGAAAGGTCGGAATTGGAATAAGTACCCCTAAATCAACCCTTCATGTTAATGGTGACTATTATGGTAGAGGTCATGTATGGTATCATGCTGCCGAAGGAGATGGTAATTCTGGTACGGCTTATATTCAAGCTAGAGACGACTCTGGTACTTCGGATATAGATATGTTATTTAGAACCCAAAAAGCTGGAAATATTGTAAATGTTATGAGGTTAAATACTGACGGAAATCTAATTAGCTCAGGAAGCGCTTATTTTGGTGGTTTTAATAACATTCAACATAATCTGGAATTAAAATTGCCAATCAATACTACGGCTACTGAAAATGGATTGATTCTGAATTCAAGCAACCGAAAATGGCGCATGACCGTAGGCGGAGATAAAACAGTAAATGGGGCATATCTTCAATTTTTATACAAAAATCATAATGCAAGCTCCTATACTCCTATCACTACTATGACGCATACAGGAAGGTTAGGAATTGGCGAAACCAATCCCTCTCATAAATTGCATGTAAAAGATAGCCGAGGGGTAGGGCAGCACGTAGCCTTGATTCAAAATTCCAATAAAGATGGGAGTGGATTAATGATTCAGATAGATGGGAATCATGGAATGTTGTTGCCTGTTAGTCCCGCAATTTTTCCTCCCAAATTTCCGACTCCTGCGGAAAGTATTATCCAGCCTGTTTTATTAAAATTAAAAGAGCGCATAATGGATGCTCCTGAAAATGGATTTGTGATTAAACCTCCTAATATTCAAGATTTACTAGATATATTGGACGAAACAGTAGATACAGAAGGGATTGGAAATATTGCGGATGACTTGAATTTAGACCAATTGCTTAGAGCTAGTCTATGTGATGGCACTCAACTATTGACAGAATCTGTGCAATTGCCCCCTTTGGATTTATCAGGTATAGATGCCTTATTACCTTCAAACCGAATTAATTTACCAACAATACCTGAATTTCAGGGGTTTACCATTGAATTACCGAATTTTCCTAATAATACTTTATTAACCTTTCCACTTCCTTCTGTCAGTTTTCAACAAGTCAGCTTTCCTTTAATTCCTTTTCAACCTGACGTTTCTGTTCCTTATGGTCTGAATGTCTCGGTTAGTAATAAAACAGTAACTGTTCCCAATTTAGACGATATTACTATTCCCAAATCTACGTTCGGTGTATTTAACACAGCAATCGGAGGAGTTAATACTGGTTTAAACTCCATAGAGACAGAAATTAATAATATGCTAAATGGAGTAAAAGGGATAAAAAATGAACTAGAAAAACTCGATATTGCTCAATTAGTAGAATCAGAATTGGGTTGTGCAGACTTACCAGACATGCAAGAAGTAGAGATTAAATTGCCAAAATTTGACATCACTAAAGTTACCGATGCTTTAGATAATAGAAACCATTTTGTCACTTTCGTAGATAAAGAAAAACGAGAATTGGGAGCAATTAAAGCACAACATCCTGCTGATTTTTTAATTGAACAAGTTAGCACGAGTAATTTACTGGAAATCGCTAGTATTATTCCAGGCATATTTTCTGTTGATGGAGGAATTGTAGAAAATGTGGTGGCTTTACTCGGTTTTGGCTATAGTTGGGTAGAAGGCTATAATTCAATAGGCGTCACCTATGAATCTGGTTTTGGGGATTATGCGGAATGGCTTCCACGGCAAGATGTAGGAGAGGTCATTAGTTATGGCGATGTAATTGGTATCAAAGCAGGAATGATTAGCAAGAATTTAGTAGGTGCAGAGCAAGTTATGGTGGTTTCTAAAGCGCCAATTATTATGGGAAATGCGCCAAATCCAGATAGTATTGCTTATGGCAATAATATTGCTTTCATAGGGCAAGTTCCTGTAAAAGTAATGGGTGCAGTTAATAGTGGAGATTATATTGTAGCAGACCTTGAATTAGCCGGTTTTGCGAAGGCCATTGCACCAAAAAGTATGGCTACCGAAGATTTCAAATATACCGTAGGTAGAAGTTGGGATACGAATGTGTCCACAGGTTTCAAGTTTGTGAATACTTTAGTAGGGATGCATAATAACGCCTGGGTTGCACCAATGCACAAAATGCAAATCAAAGTAAATTTACTAGAAGGACAGCAGGCTAAAAATAATCAGTTATTGTCTACAATAGTGAAGCGAATGGATAACCTTGAAAATCAATCTTCTAATCAATCTTTAATTGTCAATAATGAAAAATAAATATATAAAAGCCCTATTATTCTTATTTGTTTATACATTAAACGTACAGGCGCAAAAAGAAACTTTAGTCTCTTCAACTATCTTAAATGAATTTGAACAAACCAATCCGAATCTTCGACCAGGCATTTTTAAGGATGGTGAACGAATTTACATATCTGATGAAAGCAAAAAATTGTTAACTGATTCCCTTTACCGAGCTCAGATATATCCTGACATTTATAATTTTGAAGCTATACCTGATATGGTAGAGGAAGGGGAAACACTAAAAGTTTTATGGTATCTAGTCAATTTATTTGATGAAAATCAATTGTTGACTCTTCAATTAGTAAAAGATCTTTCGGATTCATCAATTAGTGCAAAGCATTATGTGAATGCCTTTCATACTTACATTTTTGCCGACCCTGAGATTATGTCTTTTGAAAAAGGACAAATGGCTTTAATTGAGCCAGAATTAATGAACCGAAAAGTTCAAATTGTTAATTTCTTAGGACGATATAGTAATAAAATGAAGGAGAAAAAAGCCCTCGAAAATGCTAATTAATTAAGGCTCTTTTTAGCAAATTTTGCTTTAAAAAATAATGAATACCCATCTCTAAAAGACTTGGAAGGTTAAATAAAATGGTCGTCTTCCATCAACATTTTTCTTTTCCAAGACTGATGGAAATGATTTATAAAAGGAATACTAAAATAAGCATTGCTAAAGAGCTATTAAAAAAAGTAAAATGAAAAAATATATAATTTTCTTGTTATGCTTCGGATGTTGCATAGTGGTAGAGGCGCAAATACATATTACCGACGGCGCAACTTTGACCATAAAATCAGGAGCAATTACTTTGAATAAAATTGACTTAGAAAATAATGGGACGTTTAATGCACAAGCTGGAACCCTGCTTTTTATAAGCGATAAAAATCAAAATATTAACGGAATCGGGAATAGCATTTTTAATGACATAACATTGAAAATGGGCGAAAACGATGTGTTACTAAACCAAAATATAGCAGTCAATGGTATCGTATTATTCGAATCTGGACAGTTTGATTTGAATGGGAAAGATGTAAATTTAGGGATAAATGGACTGATTAGTGGAGAGACGGATGCTACTTCTTTTATTGGTAGTACAGGTGGTGAAATCATCTTTACCCAGCCGCTTAACAACCCCAATCTCGTAAACCCTGCCAATTTAGGCTTGCAACTTTCTACCCTAGAAAACTTGGGAAATACGACGATTAAAAGAGGTCATCAAGCCCAACAAGTTGGCATGACTACAGGAATTAATAGGTATTTTGAAGTAATCCCTACAAATAATATTGGACTAAATGCTACCGTCAATTTCATGTATTTAGATAGTGAGTTAAACGGTATTGAAGAAACGGAACTCAATGCTTGGCAAGCGGAAGGAGCAGGCTGGTTAAAGCAGTCGGTATTAAATGTAAGTGAAACTACCAATGTCGTGGATATAAATCAATTATCGAGCTTAGGTAGACTTACTTTAGCAAAAGCAGCATATAGTCCATCCGTAACCTTTAAAGTCAAAATGGCAGGGCTTGTCGTACCAGCAGAAGGCGTTCATATTGCCGGTGCATTTCAATCAGAAGCAGGCTATCCAGAAGATTGGAATCCAGCAACTACTCAACTAACAGATGCGGATGCAGATGATATTTATGAAATAACTTTAACGCTAACGGGTGTAATCCCTGGTGAAAGTTATCGCTATAAATTTATCAATGGGAATGATTGGGCTGTTAGTGAAGGTGTTCCTCCTATTTGTGGAATGGAAGGGGATTTTGCAGGCATTTATGACCGTTTTATCACTATTCCAACCGATGGTACTTCAACTATAGTGCTTGCCCCTGTTTGTTTCGGTGGCTGTGATACCAATTGTGGTAATGATGTTGATTATTGTAGCCCATCTGCTCCTGTTTACAGCGTAGAAAATAACCCAGAATTTATAACAGCAACAACTCATCAGGCAAATACGATAGAGTCGACAGGCACAGTAGCTAGTAATTCGACCGTAACTTTTCGAGCTGCTAATACTATCACTTTAAAATCGGGCTTTCATGCCCAAGCTAATAGTGATTTCCATGCGTTGATTGGGGATTGTACGACTACTCGATTGACTGCTGATTCAGTTGTGACAACGACAACAAAGGTGCAATTATCCAATGAAATTGCGTCTATAACAGAAACGGTGAAGTTATCTCAAAATGTACCCAATCCATTTACGGGAAATACGGAAATCAATTATTATTTACCTCCTTCCACTAATCAAGCAAGCCTTTATTTAGTTGATTTGATGGGGCGAAGCGTTAATGATTTTCTGCTAAAAGAAACAGGTGCAGGACGTATTATTATAGAAGGGAATACCCTACAGCCAGGCGTTTATTTTTATACCATGGTGGTCAATGGTAAACGGACAGTTGTTAAAAAAATGATGTTGATTAAGTAATTCGAGTTGCAGGTTGTAGACGCAAAAGAAAATTTAATTAATTCCCTAGATTTCAAGTAAAATCGTCTACAACCCGCAACTTAGGCTGACCGAGAACTCCTGATTTGCAAAATCTAGCAGATAATTTTCTGATAGACAAACTTTACTTGATGGTCTTTTTGTAATAAAAACTAAATAATTATTCCTAACTTTAGATCAATTAAAATAGTTAATAGACAAAAAACTCCATCATGAAAAATATCAACCGAAGAGACTGGTTAAAATTATCTGGCCTAACAGGCGCTGCATCTGTAATAGGTAATCCGCTTAATTTATCTGCGAGCAATTTTGTATCAATTAAAGGAACTGCCGAACAACCGATAAGATTAAGTTCCAACGAAAATCCTTATGGGCCTTCTCCAAAAGTAAGGCAAGCGATGACCAATGCGTATGATGACGTTTGTCGCTATCCTTATGGTTGGTATAAAGAATTGGTGGAAATGTTGGCGAAGAAACATGGCGTACATGCAGACAATATTATGCTCACAGCTGGTTCTACCGAAGGCCTAAAAATGGCGGGTATTACTTATGGTGGCGAAGGCTCAAACATAGTAACAGCAGACCCTGTTTTTATGGCAATTTCTAGATATGCCGAACATTTTGGTACTTATGCTCATCGAGTGCCAGTCAATAAAAACATGGGGCACGATTTAGAAAGAATGGAACAACGTATTACCCAATCAACTAGATTGGTTTATGTTTGTAATCCCAATAATCCAACGAGTGCACTAGAACCTGCTAAAGAACTAGAAGCCTTTTGTTCGGCAGTTTCCAATCGAACGGTCGTATTTGCCGATGAAGCCTACTTTGATTATATCGAAGCCCCCAATTATCCTTCGATGATTGAACTGGTCAAAAAAGGAATGAATGTTATTGTGGCTCGGACGTTTTCTAAAGTCTATGGTTTGGCGGGTATCCGAATTGGATATTTAATTGCCCGTCCTGATATTATTAATCGTATCGGAAAATCAGTTATGGCTGGACCAAATATATTAGCAGTTGCCGCCGCCAAGGCAGCTTTACAAGACGATGAATTCTACCAATTTTCTTTAGCAAAGAACGCCATTGGTAAAAAAATGGCGATGGATACGTTAGATGGTTTAGGATTGGAATATGTCCCTTCAGCTTGTAATTTTTTGTTCTTTAAAACGGGCAGACCGATTACAGAAGTGTATGCGGATTATATCAAGGAAGGGATTAAAGTAGGTCGCCCATTTCCACCGATGTTGGATTGGTGCCGAATAAGTATGGGAACGGTGGAACAAGTAGAGCAATTTTGTACGGCTACTAAAAAGGTTTTTGGGTAATAAGGCTTATTGGATTGTTGACTAACAAAAAAGATAAGGGCAGGATTTTTATTTAGGAGCTAGTGACCAAGCAGGTCTCAATTATACGAGAATGGAAGTAGTTGATTCCTTTTATCAAGAATTGGTTTTTTAATGAAAAAAGGAATCATTATTTGTTTTGTTAACCAAAAAGTTTAACTTTGTGGTTAAGATGAAAGAAGATAAAGAACAATTGATATTAGATACCGCCCGAAAACACTTTATTTCTAAAGGGTTTTCAGGAACTAGAATGCAAGAGATAGCAAATGAGGCAGGCATTAATAAAGCATTATTGCATTATTATTTTAGGTCTAAGGACAAACTTTATAAAGAAGTTATAAGTCAAACTTTAGGTAAGTTTATTCCTGAAATGGCAGCGGCTTTATCTAGTTCGGGAACATTTTTCGAACGGACAGAAATCTTAGTGAATACTTATATCGAGACGATTACGAAAAATCCTGAGTTACCTTTATTTATTATGTCCGAATTGACGCAGAATAAAGCAGGATTTGTGGCAGAGATGCAGAAACATGCTTCCTTCTTTCCAGCTATCTTTTCTTTTATTCAGCAAATGGTAACAGAAATGAAAGCTGGAAAAATTAGAAAGATAGACCCAATGCAATTAATGATTAGTATTTTGGGGATGACTATTTTTCCATTTATGGCAAAACCAGTAATTTGTAAAGTCTTTGGAAAAAATGAAGTGCAATTTGATGAGATGATGTTCGAGCGAAAAGCTTTTATTGTAGATTTTATTAAAAATGCACTAAAAAAGAATTAATTTTTTTTGCCGTTAATTTAACCAATTAGTTAAAACTTTTGGTTAATAAAAAATATTAACTTATAAAACATATAGACTACTATACATTTTTAGAAGTCAGAAGCCTGACCTCTTTTGTATTAAAACATAAAACCCTATTGTGTAAAACTTTGAAAATAAGGAGTATGCTTAAAATTAGAAATACTATTTACCCCATTTTTTTCCTGTTTTTTTTAAGCCTAAATAGTTATGGACAACCACTAAGTCAGGTAACTATTGAAGCATGTTATGATTGGGTGACTAATAATTATCCCCTAATTAAACAATTGGATATTATTGAAAGGACAAAAGCCTATAATTTATCTAATGCAGCCAAAGCGACTTTGCCCCAAATTAATATTAATGGTCAAGCTTCTTATCAATCGGAGGTAACGAAATTCCCAGCAAGTATTCCTGGGGTGGAAATTGCTACTTTGGATAAAGACCAGTACAAAATTTATGGAGATGTATTTGTGCCATTGACAAATAGGCCAGCTATCAAAACAAAAAAGCAGCTAATTGAAGCAAATTCGAAGATAGCTCAACAGCAAATTGAAATTGATTTATACCAGCTAAAAGATAGAGTCAATCAACTATATTTTGGGATTCTTTTAATGGAAAATAAATTGAAACAAATAGGTATTCTCCAAAAAAATCTTGCTGCAGCTTTAGAGCAAACACAGGCAGCAGTCGTTAATGGTTTGGCAATTGAAAGTAATGAACAATTATTGCAGGCAGAGTTAATTAAATCGAATCAAAAAACGGAAGAACTTTTGGCGAATAAACGAGCTTTTATCAGTATGTTAGCAATGCTTACGAAGCAAGAGATTACTGAAAGTACCAACTTTATTGAACCCGTTGCTGTGAGTGCTTTTGACCAAATTAAGCGACGAGAACTTCAACTTTTTGATAGTAGATACCAAAGTGTAAGTCTGCAAGAGGAGCAAATTAAAAATAGCTTTATTCCAACTATTGGTCTTTTTGCCCAAGGCGGCTTAGGTCGCCCTGCGCTTAATTTTTTGAGCAACGATTTTAAATTATACTATATCGCTGGTTTAAAAATTAATTGGAATTTATCCAATTATTATACGTCCGATAATAATCAACAAATCTTACAATTATCCAAAGAAAAAATTAATACCCAAAAAGAGATTTTCTTACTTAATACCAACCTCACCATGACCCAACAATCCAATGAGGTGGTGAAGTATCAAAAATTAATTGCAACGGATAATGACCTTATTTCGCTTCGCAGAAAGATAAAAGAAACAGCAGCAACCCAACTTACAAATGGACTTATTTCTGCTTTAGATTATATCAATTATGTGAATGCGGAGGATGAGGCGAATCAGGATTTAATCTTGCACCAAACGCAATTATTATTGGCTCAATATAATTTGAAAGTTACTTCGGGTAATTGAGTAGCCGAACCAATGTTATTACCATTCTGAGAGAGAGAATGTTGATTAAGCATAGGATATTGTTGCGAGTTGCGAGTTACGGGTTGAACAAGGAATCTTATTTAATATTCGATAAATTGATTTCAAAACTCAACTTTAGACATAAACTCCATAAAATTAACTCGCAACCAGCAACCAGCAACCGACAATTGACTTAGTAATTAATTTCAGCATAGCGGGAAAAATTACTTTGATGCTTTGCTTTATAAAAAATAAAAATCATGAAAAAAAAATTAAGAAATTTAGCAATAGATAAACGACCAATGTTTTTTACTAAAAGCTTAAAAGCTATCTATTATACTTTAATTATTTTAGTGTTTACTGCCTGCGTAAAGGAAGAGGCGACCTACGATGCATCTGGGAGTTTTGAAGCAATTGAACGAATTATTAGTGCAGAAGCTACAGGTAAAATCCAACGTTTTGATATAGAAGAAGGAGAAGTATTAGCAGCGAATAAAGTAATTGGACAAATTGATGTGAGTCTTTTAAAATTACAATCTGAGCAAGTCGAAGCAAGTGTGCAATCAATCAATGAAAAAACGAATAATGCAACTCCACAAATTAAAATTTTACAAGCACAATTAATTAGTCACGAGCGACAAGTAGCTTCTTTAAACCAACAACTAATCGTTTTGGATAAAGAGGTAAAACGCTTTCAAAATTTGGTAGCTGCTAAAGCTGCTCCGCAAAAAAAATTGGACGATTTATTGGGGCAACAGTCAGTTTTACAAAAGCAATTAGCTGCTTTACAAACACAGGGGGAAGTGATTGAAGCACAAATTAATTCAACGAAAAGTACGGTCAATACTCAAAACCGTGCTATACTTAGTGAGGTTGCACCTACCAAAAAAAGGCTAGACTTGTTGGCAAAACAAATTAATGATGGAATAATTATCAATGAATATCCTGGGACCGTATTAGCCAAATATGCCTATGATGGGGAGTTTGCAAGCCTTGGAAAACCGCTCTATAAAATAGCTGATTTATCGGTCATTACTTTAAGAGTTTACCTGACGGGCAATCAATTGGCACAAGTGAAATTAAATGATAAAGTGATTGTTTCAACGGATGATGGGAAGGGCGGATTTAAGGAGACGGAAGGTACGATTAGTTGGATAAGCAGCAAAGCAGAATTTACGCCTAAGACGATTCAAACCAAAGACGAAAGAGCTAATTTAGTCTATGCCACCAAGGTTAAAGTAGCGAATGATGGAACGTATAAAATAGGCATGTATGGAGAAATAAAATTTAAGACCAATGAATGATGTCATCGTGGAAAATCTAAGTAAATATTTTGGTAAACCTCCATTGACTGCATTGGATAATATTTCTTTTGAAGTAGGCAAAGGAGAATTATTTGGATTGATAGGACCAGATGGTGCAGGAAAAACAACGCTATTCCGAATATTGACTACTTTATTACTACCCAATAGCGGAAAGGCAATAGTGAATGGTTCTGATATTGTAAAAGATTATAAGGCAATCAGAAAAAAAGTAGGCTATATGCCTGGTAAATTTTCTTTATACCAAGACTTATCGGTAGAAGAAAACCTCCATTTTTTTGCGACTATTTTTGATACGACGATTGCGGCAAACTATAAACTAATCGAAGATATTTACAAACATATTGAGCCATTTAAAAAAAGACGAGCAGGGGCACTTTCTGGTGGAATGAAGCAAAAATTAGCTTTGTGTTGTGCTTTAATTCATCGCCCAGAAGTCTTGTTTTTGGATGAACCAACCACGGGCGTAGATTCTGTTTCTAGAAAAGAATTTTGGGAGATGCTCAAACGGTTAAAACAAGAAGGCATCACTATTTTAGTATCGACCCCTTATATGGATGAAGCTAATTTATGTGAAAGAATTGCCCTTATTCAGGATGGGGAAATAATGTCTATAGATACGCCTCAAAATATTACCGCTACTTATCCTTATAGCCTTTTTGCCATAAAATCGACCAATATGAGCCAACTTTTAACGGATTTAAGGCAGTATGACCCGATAAATAGTGTTTTTTCTTTTGGGGAATATCATCATATCAGCTTCAAAGATGAAAAAAATGATACAGATACTACACTTGCCTATCTGCAAAATTTAGGGCATACTGCCTTGGAATGCCATCCGATTAGCGCCAATATTGAAGATTGTTTTATTCATCAAATGTCTACAAAATGAGCAACACAAATATAGTCATAGCCACTAAAAAGTTGACTAAGCAATTTGGTGATTTTACAGCGGTAGATGCGATTACCTTTGAGGTGTATCAGGGAGAAATATTTGGTTTTTTAGGCGCCAATGGTGCTGGAAAAACAACGGCTATGAGGATGCTTTGCGGTTTGTCTAAACCAACTTCAGGAGAAGCTACGATTGCAGGTTTTGATATTTATAAAGAGACAGAGCGAATAAAAACCAAGATTGGTTATATGAGCCAAAAATTCTCGTTGTATGAAGACTTAACGATTATTGAGAATATTAATTTTTTTGGTGGTATTTATGGTTTACCTAAAGCTGCTTTGAAAACTCGAACCGAACAATTAATTCATCGATTAGGACTAGAAGCAGAGGCGAATAAATTAGTTGGCGATTTGCCTTTAGGCTGGAAACAGAAATTGGCATTCTCGGTTGCTATCCTGCATGAACCTTCTATAGTGTTTTTAGATGAACCAACAGGTGGCGTAGACCCTATTACCAGAAGACAATTTTGGGATTTAATTTACCAAGCTGCCGAAAGTGGCATTACTATTTTTGTCACCACCCATTATATGGATGAAGCGGAATACTGTAATAGAGTGTCCATGATGGTAGATGGCGTTATTGCCGCATTGGATACACCGACGAACCTAAAAAAACAATTTAATGCCCAAACAATGGATGAAGTATTTCATGAACTAGCTAGAGGAGCTAAACGAAAATCGGATTAATTATGAAGCAATTTTATTCCTTTGTCCGCAAAGAATTTTACCACGTATTTCGAGATAATAAAACGCTATTGATGCTTTTTGGATTACCTATTACTCAAATTGTATTATTTGGGTTTGCTCTATCCAATGAAATCAAGAATTCAAATATTGTTATTTGTGATTACGCCAATGACCAAGCTTCTCACGAAATTATTGATAGAATTGCTGTTTCAAGAAATTTTGACATCAAAAAAATGATTTTGAGCGAAGACGAAATTGAAGCAACTTTTAAAGAAGGGGATGTAAAATTGGTGCTTGTTTTTCCCAATAATTTGAATCAAACCCTTATCCATTCCAAAACTGCTCAAATTCAAATTATTGCAGATGCTACTGACCCCAATACTGCTTCTACCCTGACTGCTTATATTCAAGCTATTCTAAATAGTTATCAGGCGGATATGGGAGGAGCGAACAAACCAGCGGTTCAAATAATTCCAGAAATACGCATGTTGTATAACCCAGAACTAAAAGGCGCTACCAATTTTGTCCCCGGCGTAATGGCACTCGTACTTTTTTTGATTTGTGTATTAATGACGTCCGTTTCTATCGTAAAAGAGAAAGAAACAGGAACAATGGAAATCCTCTTGGTTTCTCCTATGAATCCACTAACCATTATTATCGCAAAGGCTACTCCTTATTTTGTTTTATCCTTAATTAATCTAACGGTCATCTTGTTGATGAGTATTTTTCTATTGGATATGCCCTTGAATGGCAGCCTAGCCTTACTTTATTTAGTGAGCAGTATTTTCATTCTCTGTGCTTTGGCGGCAGGACTGTTAATTTCAAATAGTACTGATTCTCAACAAGCTGCCATGCTTATTTCTTTAATGGGGATGTTATTACCAATTATGTTATTTACAGGCTTTCTTTTTCCATTAGAAAATATGCCCATGCCTTTGCAGATATTCGCCAATATCGTTCCTTCTAAATGGTATTATATTATTGTAAAATCTATTATGATTAAAGGTTTGGGGATTATGCCTATTTTGAAAGAAACTTTAATACTCACGGGCATGACGCTTTTTTTATTGTTGGTAAGTCTCAAAAAATTTAAAATTCGATTGGCATGAGGGTACTTAAGTATTTATTAGTCAAAGAGTTCAAACAAATATTTCGGAATAAAGCATTATTGCCTGTAATATTTGTGATGCCTGTTATTCAATTATTGATAATGCCATTGGCGGCAGATTATGAGATTAAGAATATCAATATTTCTGTAGTTGACCATGATAGGTCTCCTTATTCAAGAGCACTTATTTCTAAAATTACGGCTTCTGGTTATTTCAAATTAGCCGATTATAGCAATTCATTTAAGGAAGCATTTACACAAATAGAAAGAGACCAGTCTGATTTAATTTTAGAAATTCCACGAGGTTTTGAAAGCAATTTGACCAGAGAAGGAAGGCAAAAACTTTTCATTGCTGTTAATGCTATCAATGGTACTAAAGCCGGTTTAGGAGGAAATTATTTAAGTGCTATTATTGCTTCCTTTAATAAAGATATAATTACACTTTATCAAACAGGAAAGCCCATTAAACAGCCTAGTATTCAAGCTACCGTGATCAACTGGTTCAATCCGTATCTAAACTATCAGTTTTTTATGGTGCCTGCTATTTTAGTGATTTTGGTTACTATGGTTGGTGCTTATATGTGCGCATTAAATATTGTAAAAGAAAAAGAGGTGGGAACTATAGAACAAATCAATGTAACGCCGATTAAAAAACATCACTATATTTTAGGGAAGCTCATTCCTTTTTGGATTATTGGTATGGTGGTCTTTACCATTGGATTTTTTGGCATTTCTTGGTTGGTTTATGGCATTATCCCTTTAGGCAGTTTGGCATTGCTTTATAGTTATTTGGCGCTTTACTTAGTGGCATTATTAGGCTTTGGCTTACTTTTATCAACTTATGCCGAAACCCAGCAACAAGCGATGTCGCTTGCTTTCTTTTTTATGTTGATTTTCATTCTAATGAGCGGTTTATTTACCCCTATTGAATCTATGCCAGCATGGGCAAAAGTGATTGCTGCCTTCAATCCTGTTACATATTTCGTCGAAGTTATGCGGATGGTTGTGTTAAAAGGAAGTGGTTTAGTCAATATCCAATATCACTTTTTAGTAATGGGACTTTTTGCTATTGTTTTTAATACTTGGGCTATTTTGAGTTATCAGAAGACTTCTTAGGCACAACTCACATTGCATTAACAATGTCGTAAGCTTTTTAATTCACCTACAATTTTCACCGTAGAACCCCAAAATTAACCTTTAAAAAACCATGACTTTTCAATAAGTATAGTACTTTTGGTGAAATGCCAAAAAACAAACTATCCATATTAGCCCTACTGTTTATTTTCGCCGTGTACGCCTTTGCCTTTAGTCGTTTTCAAATGTGGGAAACAGGCACTAGGGGAGGCAACCCGCTAGGTTATTATACCTATTTACCTGCCACTTTCCTTTACCAAGATTTAGAGCGTTTAGAAAAAACAAATGAAGCAAGAGGCAAATACCTACCAAGAAAGTTTAGTGAAAATTTCTACGAAGAACAGTTTATTACTAATAGAACAGAAAATGGAAATCAAGTTATTAAATATACTTGCGGTATAGCGATTACCGTTGCTCCTTTTTTTGGAATTGCTCATTTCCTTGCGCCCTATTTAGGGTATCCAACAGATGGATTTTCTCTGATTTATATATTTTTCCAATATTTGGCTGGCTTTTTTTATGCCTTGTGGGGGCTTTGGTTAGTTCGATTAATTTTATTAAAATGGTTTGATGATAGCGCAATTTCACTCTCTTTATTAGCCATTGCTTTAGGTACAAATCTATACTTTTTTGTGGTTTACCATGCCGCTATGGCACATGCCGCTTTGTTCTTTTTGCATGCAATGGTTCTTTATCAAACGATACAATTATATGAAAAACCACGCTGGAAAAATGCGATAGTTTTAGGTATTGCTCTGGGTTTGATTATTTTGATTCGACCTGTTGAATTGATTATTCTATTAATCCCTTTACTGTGGGGATTGTCCTCCGTCCATAAGACTGCAATAAAAGAAAGGATTACCTTTTTGAAAGCACATAAATCCAAAATAGGGCTAGTGGTGCTATTTACCTTTCTAATGGCTATTCCACAGTTTTTGTATTGGTATAAATTAACAGGTAATTTTATTCATTATAGCTACGGAGATGAAGGATTTGATTTTAGTAACCCTAAAATTATTAAAGGGCTGTTTGGTTATGGAAATGGTTGGTTGGCTTATACGCCCATGATGTATTTTGCGCTGATTGGTTTGTTTTTTCTGCGCCGAAAAGCTATTGCCTTATTGCCTTTTCTACTCTTTTTAAGCATTCATATTTATATCACTTATAGTTGGTGGTGCTGGTATTATATCAATGGATTGGGTTCTCGGCCAATGATAGAAACTTATGCTTTGTTAAGTATTCCATTGACTGCTTATTGGTTATTTATCAAAAAAAGAAAATGGTTGTATTATGGTAGTATTGGACTCGCTTTATTTTTTACTTATTTAAATGTATTTCAGACTTGGCAATTCTATAAAGGCATGCTGCGTTCAGAAGCGAGTCGATTGGAATTTTACATTTCTACTATTGGAAAAACGCAGCTCAATTATGAAGATTTAATTTTATTTGATTGCGGAGAATGGCAGCCTGATAGTAGCCAATTAAGGTTAAAAAAGCGGCTATATTTTAATGATTTTGAACAAATTGATTCTTTAATTAGTGTAAATTCACCCATTCCTCATGATGGCAAAGCTCATAAGATGGGGACGCCTCGAAAAGTGATTTTAGTTAAAAAAACAGCCAAGGAATTAGGCTTAAAAAAGGGAGATTATATTAAAGTGAATGCTTGGGCAATGAAAGGCGCAGGAGGGGCTAGGATGTATAGTTCTTCTTTAGTCTCTATTCGATTTGAAAAACCGAATAGAAAAGGACTAAAGACAAGAAGAATGAAGATGGACAATAAAATTGCGAATCCAACCCATTCCTTTTGGGGAAAATATGAAGGGAAAGTATGGGCAGAAATCCCTTTTTATGTGCATGTACCTCGCTTGCCCGAAGATGCCGTATTAGAAGTTTTTATTCAATATGGTTCTAAAATGGATATTTATTTGGATGATTTGTCGGTGGAAATTTGGGAGGAGAAATGATGTTAGCAGTGATAAGGCCATGAGAATTATGAGGTAATGAGGCTTCCTTCCTCATTACCTCATAATTCTCATCACCTCATTCCCTCACACTTACAAATGCAAGCCACACTCCGTCTTAGGACTATTATTCCAACGTCCTGCTCGACCTTTTCCAGGCACGGTACAGTGTTTACAGCCGATAGAGGAATAATCCTTAGCCACTAAAGGATGAAAGGGTAAATAATTTTTCTTGATATAGGCTTTTCTTTCTTCCTCTGTTACATCTAGTAAGGGGTAAAATTTCAGAATGCTATTGCGCTGTTCAAAAATATTTAAAGTCGCTCGGTGATCACTTTGCCATTCCATTAAACCAGATACCCAAACGGTGAAACGTTCTTTAATCAAATCCAATGGCTTTACTTTATTGATAGAACAACAGAAATCTGGATTCTTCGTCCAGGTTTTATCCTTTTGCGTAAAATTATGTTCGTAAGCATCTGCTGTGACAGATTCTACTTGCAACCCATATAATTCTGTTAAAACCTCTTTATAATTCAAGGTTTCCGTAAAGTGATAGCCTGTATCAATAAAATAGATTTTTTGCGCCTTATTTACTTGTGCAAATGCGTGTAATAAAAAAGCAGAAGTAGCAGCAAAGGAACTAGTCAACATCACTTCATTTACATCAAAGTCTTTATACAATTGAGCAATACGCTGACTAACCGTTAAGTCTTTATATTTAGCATTTAATTGAGTAATTTCTTCCGTGGTCAAAACCCTCTTTTTTACTGCTGTTGGAAACATATATTTACGCTATTTTGTGAAGGAAAAGGACTTTAAGAACAAAACAATTTTCCTAAAAGTTCAATGAAAAACTAATACAAAACTACGAAAAAAAAAGAACGGATGTTAATATTTTAATTTTGTTTTTAAATCATTGATTATTAGGTATTTATGTTTATTTTTTACATGAAAAAAGCAACATATTTATGTGCTTTTTAGCGTTTGTTTTTCCATTTATTGCTGTTTTTAGAAAGACTGAAATAAGAATATTTAAGCGCTAAAAAGTTGTATTTATTGGGGCTTATGGATAAGGTATAATGCACAAGTTTCAAGGACTGAAAAATTACCTAATTTAGGGTGCTTGAAAGTAGAAGAAAGGGACATGCCAATCTTTTTCATGACCGAAATGGAAGGGGTATTTACAAGGGGTGCAACCGAATAAATCGTATCAATTTTAAGGTTATTAAAAGCATAATCTAAACAAGTTTTTGCGCCTTCTGTCGCATAGCCTTTTCCCCAAGCAGTTTGCTTTAAACGCCAGCCAATATCTACACATGGCGTAAATTCAGCCTCATAGTCTTGATACATTAAGCCAATAAATCCGATGAATTCTTGGGTGGCTAAAATCTCTGCGGCAAAGTAACAATATTGTGTTTTTGCAAATTGTGCTTGCATTCTTTTGATATATGCTAAAGTGGCTGCTTCATCAGGCATGGAAGGGAAATATTGCATGACTTTGGGGTCTTTATTTAAGGCAGTCATCGCTTTTAGGTCGCTATCTTTCCAGTTTCTTAGACCTAGGCGTTCTGTTTGAATTGTGTAGTGCATTTGCTTAATTTTTATGGAAGAAGTATGCAAAGATGTGGCCTTTTCTACTGTTAAGTAAAATGGACATTCCGTAAAATCAATTATAAGACCCTAAAAACTAACTGCCCATCTATAAAATGAATAAGCTGCTGCTGACTATCCTGAACAATAAGCAATTCAAAATCAGCACTAAAAGCTTCATCATTTAAAGGAAACCAACCTTTTTTATTTTTGTCAATAATAATAAATAAGCCTCGTTCTTCCCCGACTGCACAAAATTTATCAAAACTGCCATCAAAAATGGATAACCCTAAATGAGTATGCAAGTCGTTAAAAGTGGTTTCAATAGCTGAAACTGGTAACCCAATTTCACTTATTTCTAAGAAGCTACTGACTGAAAAAGGAGTGATACGGGCATCTTTTAGATTTCTGCGAGCGATGAATTCTACTATATTATAATCGGCATCATAAAAATAAATGGCTTTGGCATTCCAATTGGAAAAATCAACAATTTCTTGACCCTGATAAGGTAGAATAGAGACTCGGTCATTTAGCCATTGAAAAGCTTCAGCTGCTTGATAGGCTGGAATATTAATGGCAAAATGATAAGGTTTGGCAGTAGGTGCTGTTTTGAAATGTAGTAATGTTTGACCAATTTGGAAAGAAATGGAATTGGCTGTTTCTGCAACTAAAAGGCAGCCTAGTAATTGGTTGTAAAAATAGCGTTGACCAGCTAAATTTGATGTTAATAAGGTTAATGCTTCAAATTGCATGGAAAAGATTTTAATGGATTATTTGTTAAAATACCTTCTCCCTTATTTTAAATGACGCAGATATTGAATAAGTTTTAAAAAGCCCCAAATCATAATTGCTAAAACAAATAAGGAAAATATGAAATAATGCACGTTTCCGACAATTGTTGTTAATAGACCTCCTCTAAATATTAAATACAGTACAATTAAAATGATTATCAATAGTAGAATTAAGAAGATAATAATAATCTCTTTCAAGCTTTTTTTCCAATTCATTTTTTCTGGTTTTTAAGAGGTTAATTCTTACGAGAAAATTATGACTTCAACCTCAACTTCAATCTTGAAATTAGGAAATTTGCCAATTTTGAGATTGAAGTTGAAATTGAAGTTGAGGTTGAATTTTACAATTGCACAATATGCCCCACTTTAGGATCCATCTTTCCCTCTAACATAGGCAAATATAACTGCGCCAATTCATCCACCCCGTCCGCTTCTTTAACCGTCATCCAATTGCCGATTTGACTTGTAAACTTTATCCAAGCCATACCAATGCGTTGTTGAAAACCAGCTACGCCCCATTCTTTATTCCGTTTTACTGCTTGAGAAGGCGCAAAGAAAAACTTCCCATTTGTCGCCGCACTTTTGGCACCACCTCGCTGTGTCCAATCGACCATACCGACCAAACAATTATAAACTAATTGACTGCCTAAATGACTTTGTAAATTTTCTTGTAGTTGGGCATTGCCAGAAAAATCGACGATTACACTTGCTTTATCATTGGCTAATTGATGGACTTGGTCATAAGAAAGCACGCTGTCATAATAACCTAAACCTCTGACGAAATTCATATTTCCCGTTGAAGTCAAACCAATAATATTTAGCTTGGATTCTCTTTTTCTTTGTGCCAATAAAGCGGCTAAACCAATCGCTGTTTTACTAGAAGCACTGGTTAGAATAATATTTTGACCACCAAAAAAATCATTATCAGCCATAAAGTCATCAATCAAAAAAGAAGTGGTGAATAGTGGCCGAAATAGACTCTGAATGGCTTCTCCATCTTTTGAATAACCTGGGTCTGTTTTGGTATTAATGTAATTATTATAAATGAGCGGTAAAGCCTGTCGATGTTCGATACCATCCATAAAATTGGTTGATTTTACTTTTGCTGGCGACATAATTAAATGAGAACCCATTGGGTAGTAACCATAAAAACGTTCGCCTACTGTAATACCTTCATTTTTAGAAGCAATCACATCTGCAAAACCCCAAACAGGAATAATTCCCCAATCAGCAGAAACTGGGAAAAATTTCCAATAACCAACGACTTCGCCAACTGCGGCATAAGTAATATTATTAGCAGTAAAAGCAAATTGGTCTACTTTTACTAATATTTGACCATCTGCTAAATCGGCTGCGGTTGGTGTTTCTTTGGTAACTACTTTATAATCGTGGAATTTTTTTCTATTAACTTGTAAATCAAATGCTTGCATAGTAGAAATGGTGATTTTGATTTTGAAATGGATTGTTTATTTGTATCGGGTACTAAGTGTCGAGTATCAGATGGAACAGATTTGAAACCAAATTTATCGACTTTACATGCCTAATCTGACACCCGATACCTATTTTCCTTACTTTTGCGCTCAAAGTTAACTATTCATAATATGAATTTACAGAAAATAGAAAAATACCTTATTCAGTTTAAGCGACATTTAAAAAGTCAGCAACGAGCGAATTTTTTATATAAATGGGAAAGCTTGCAATATTTTCAACAAAATTGGGATATGGAGGTGGAGAACATTACGCAAATGTATGACCAAAGTCTTCAAAATACCCAAACGGTTCGACTTTGGAAGGCCAACCAATATTTTCCAAAGCAAATCATGCTTTTATTTTGTGAATTGCAACCTGATTATGTAAAATTTGCTTTTACAGATTTATTCAATGAAGAGAAAGAGATAACTGGCAGAATGGACCGTTTCATTTTTTATTGTGATGAATTGATGAAAGCCTATAAAGAGAAGTATCCACTAAAGATTGAAAATAATCATTATCATCATTATAAAATCATCTCCCTTTATCTTTCTTTTCGCTATCCAGAACAATATGCTTTATATGATTTTGAAGTATTTAGACACACCTTAATAAATTTGGGTAGCCGCAATATTCCAGAACTAAATGATATAGAACGATTTTTTAAAATTAGTAGAACCTTGGCTAAATTTTTAGCTAAAGACCCTGAAATATGGCGTTTGCACCAGCGTCGGTTGCATCCTAAAAAGCACTATCAAGATTTTTCCTTGTTATTAGTGAATGAATTTTGTGAAATGATTAGTCGAGATAAAAGACCCTAATTTAAAAAAATGAATAAAAAGACTTAAATTTGATTAAGGATAAATTCCCAACAAGCTCTAAACCATTAGGTAAATAAATTATAAAGCGATTATTAGAACATCTCAATACGTCGTCCTTGGTCAAGCAGGCGAATGATTTCTTTATAATATTTCTAACTTAACTTCCTATATTTTATGCGTTTTATACCTTTCGTAGTGCTATTCCTTAGTTTTGTGGTAACCTCCAAAGCCCAAGATAATACTCGTCAAACAGGTCCAATTATTCAAGATTATGGGCCCGTATTTTCTGTGAAAAACCCAGACTTTATTACAGATACCACTAAAGTCTACAAAGTGGTCTTTGATCTTCACAATACGCCTGATGATCCTACAAAAGTGAACCCTATGCTTAATACTTTAGCAAGGTTTCTTAACATGCATGCAGGTGCGGGAGTACCACTCAAGAATTTGAAAGTAGTAGGTGTTTTTCATAATAAAGCGACACATGACGTTTTGGAAAATGCAGGGTATCAAGCAAAATATGGCGTAAAAAACCCGAATCTTTCTTTATTAACTGCTTTGAATGAAGTAGGTGCAGAATTGTATATATGTGGACAATCTATTGGTGCTAGAGGCGTGGATAGAACGCAAATTCATAATAAAGTAGGCGTAGCTTTATCTGCCATGACGGTTATTCTATCTTTTCAAAGCGAAGGTTATCAATTGATTAAATTCTAATGTTACCGCAAGAAATTCTTTCCCAAGCCTTAACTTTTAGCCATATTTTACGTAAATATTTTCTTTCAGATTAAATAAATTAATAATTCGTGAAATGGCAAAGAAAGGACCGAAGAAAAAGATAATTAAAGGGAAGCATAAACAGCAAAAAACGTCAAATACTTCGACTCTTTTTACAAAATATTGGCAAGAGAAATCCCCTGTTTTTAAATTTATTGCAGGTTTCTTTGGTTGTATTTTAGCATTTTATGCGCTTTATTATTCTACTTGGTTTGAGGTGAATTTTAAAGTACCGATTCTGGCAATACAAGCGATGGCAGGTGGTGCTTTATTAAATTTATTTGGCTATTCTGTGAGTGTTGCTAATGAAGTGATTTCAGGGGCTGGAGCGACAGTGAAAATAGCAGGCGGATGTGATGGCTTAGAAGCGACTGCTTTATTTCTAGCTGCTATCTTGGTTTTTCCGTTGCCTTTTAAATTTAAGTGGCCAGGTTTATTGGCTGGGTTTATTGTTTTGTCTTTACTAAATGTGTTTAGGATTGCAGGCTTATATTTAACGCAGAAATATTATCCAGAAGCTTTTGATTTTATGCATATCCAAGGCGGCTTATATTTATATTCTATTATTACTATTTTATTAATGTTAATTTGGGCGGACTGGGCTTTAAAAAATTATAAGAAAGAAAGGCTTGCTGCATAATAATCTCTAACCCCAATTTAGTACACTAATGAATTTAAGACATTTAATTTTAAAGAAATTTTTGCCGCTGGTTGTACTTTTTATGACACTTTCAGTTTTGTCGCTCAATTCGACCATCCAAAAGAGTTATTATGCTGTATTTGAAACCTTCACTATATCGGTTTTAAATGGAAGATTAGCAGATACTTATTTTAAAGGGAAACCTAAAGAGGCCGCTACGGACTTTGATTATAATACCATTGGCATACTTTTTCAATCAAAAAGAGTGTTAACAGCCATTACACAAGAGGCTAAACGTCGAAATTTACAGGCACAATATGATTATAAAGGATTTAATATTACGATAGATGAGACGTTTATTGCCCCTTTATTATTTTTTACTTGCTTATTGATTTTTACACCAGGATCCTGGCAAAATAAAGGGATAGCGTATATTTTTGGTGTATTCCTGATTATGGGCTTTGCCTATTTAATTGTTTATTTTAAAGGTTTATACATGGTCAGTAAATCTGGCGTGAGAGAGATGATTTATGATTCAAATAGTCTCGATTTTTTCCAATTATTGCATTTCTTTTTTAGCTCGGTTACGATAGTTACAGTGGTTTTGTTAACTTGGATTTTAGTGGCTTTTAGAAAGAGTGATTTGGCTAGATTATTTGAAGTGAATTAATATTTGATTATCAGTTTCAATGGATAATGGACAAACCGACAACTGATAACCAACAACCCCCAGTCTAATTAAAAAATGAAGATTAAAACCGTTTTACAGTTTTTAGAAAGTATTGCACCGCCCGTTTATCAAGAATCTTATGATAACGCAGGATTAATTGTTGGTAATCCTTCCACAGAAGTGACCAATGTATTATGTTGTTTAGATTCTACAGAAGAAATAGTCGAGGAAGCTATTGCTAAAAATTGTAACCTTATTATAGCGCATCATCCGATTGTATTTAAAGGTTTAAAGCGATTTAATGGTAAAAATTATGTGGAACGAGTCGTTATTAAAGCGATTAAACATGATATTGCTATATATGCCATTCATACCAACCTTGATAATATGTTGTATCTGGGAGTGAATACTCGAATTGCGGCACAGTTGGGTTTAGTAAATACTCGAATTTTAGCCCCAAAGAAAAACTTGAAAAAATTGTATGCTTTTTCGGAAGAAGCAATCCTTCATGATTTGCGAAATGACTTATTTGAAGTTGGTGGAGGGACTCTTAATGAACAAGCACAATTAAGTTATGCAACTTTAGGGGTAGGAACAATAGAGGGACAAGGTAAGGCGACGCTAAAGCTAGAATTAGCCTTCCCTATGGCTATACAAGGCAAGATACAAACTGTTTTAACTAATTATCAAGTAAATCATGGGGTGAATTATGATATTATTGCAATAGAAAATACAAACACCCAAATTGGTTCAGGAATGATTGGAGAATTGCCCAAATCCATGAAAGAAAAGTCCTTTTTAAAATACTTGAAGGAGAAAATGCAAGTTACTTGCATTAAACATACGGCCCTTAGTGGTAAAAATATTAAAAAAGTAGCCTTTTGTGGTGGCGCAGGCGGATTCCTATTAAAGCAAGCTATTCGACAACAAGCGGATATTTTTATTACGGCAGATTATAAATATCACGAATTTTTTGATGCAGATAGTAAAGTTATTATCGCTGATATAGGACATTATGAAAGCGAACAATTCACTATTAACCTTTTACATGAGGTTTTAACGCAAAAATTTAGTAATTTTGCGGCTTATTGCACAGCAATAAATACTAACCCTGTTAGTTATTATTTTTAAATTTATATATAAATTGTTGATTGATAGAAAATTAGGTCTTTGATCTGGCAAAATATTGCAAATAAAATACCTAGTTACTTCCAATAACTTTATACTTAATTCCCACAAATTCATATATAATTATGGCAAAAGAATTAACGGTACCTGAAAAATTAAAGCAATTATACGAATTGCAATTGGTGGACTCAGACATTGGCGGCATTGAAATCCTAAAAGGAGAATTGCCTATGGAAGTTAAAGATTTGGAAGACGAAATCGCTGGTTTAGGTACTAGAGTGAATCGTTTGATGAAGGATATTGATGGTGTAAATTTTGATATCGGTAAGCATGAAACGAATATCAATGAATCCAATGCTCTGATTGAGAAATACAATCGACAAATGGATAATGTGAAGAACAATCGAGAATTTGATGCCTTATCTAAGGAATTAGAACTTCAAAAATTGGAAATTCAATTATCTGAAAAGAAAATTAGAGAAACGAAGAAAGTTTTAGAAGCGAAGGAAGAAACGTTAAAAGCAGCACAGGCAAGATATGAGGGTAAAGAAAAGGATTTAGAGATTAAGAAAGTAGAATTAGAGAAGATTCAAGAAAAGACAATTCTAACAGAAGAAAAATTAATACGAAAATCAGAAAGAATCCGTAAAAAAATTGAAGACCGTTTATTAAAGGCTTACGATAGAGTACGTGCTACCTATAGAAATAGATTGGGTGTAGTAACGGTATCCAGAGATTCTTGTGGCGGTTGCTTCAATAAGATTCCGCCTCAGTTACAAATGGAAATTGGGAATCGTAAGAAAATTATCGCTTGTGAGCACTGTGGTAGAGTATTAGTAGATGACGATATTTTATCTGTAGGTAAAAAAGTAAAAGTAGTAGCTCCACCTTCTGAAGCTGAAGCTTAATTTCGATAAAATTAATTTTTTAAAAAGCCCTGATGTTCTTTATATCAGGGCTTTTTTATTGCTGGATCATTTCTTGTCTTCTAAAATGTATAGATATCTAGGTTATTCTAGTGGTTCAAGACATAAATCCTTGCCTATGCTGGCAGGTAGGCGGTGTTTATTTAATCGATTGCTATAAAGTGTTTTTTAATAACGGATTAAGTAAACATTGGGTTTCCAAACTTTTATAAGTTAACAGAATATATCAACCCATTATGCCTGTCACATTTTTTGAATGAATTATAAATAGCTATTTTGATTAGAAAATAAAGAGAGGAATAGAATGTTTTAGAGTAAGAAACGACTTATTAGTAGGAAATTATGGATTTGTTCTGCTTTAAAAATAGGAATTAATTTCTTTATAGAAAATACAGAATACAGTCAGAACAAGGCAATATTCTTCTCCCGTTTTTTGTCACAAATTCAAAGGTAATTGGAATACTAATTTAAGATTTAATAAAAAAAATATACCTTTTGTATAGATTCTTAACTATTAAGATAAGTATATAAAAGAATGATGACATATAAAGAAAAATAGGGGGTGTCACATTAATTTTTATTATAGGCAATAAAATAAGCGTTAATGGATGTATCTTGCAAGTGTCTTTTATCATCGGGGGGTAGATAAAAGACATTAGGGGATGAACTTCGGTTTGTTCCCTTTTTTTATGCCTACACTAGCCACTTGAATTAGGAAAAATCCTAATTGGTATCATATTTGTTTATTGTGAATATGTATCGAGTGATTTGACGCTAATAACTCAAAATATTACTCAACTTTAAGATTGCTTTTTATTTCTTTTAACCTTTCTCTTGATAAAAAATAAATGACCTAGGTGTACCGCCTTTTTAATGGTCAATACTACTTTATAATTCTTACATCTTACCAAAACAATTTTTCCAAAACTAAGACGGTGTCATTAATAGGACTTAGACGAATACTGTCTACGAATCGATAATTAATGACTAATCATAATATTAACTATGAAGAGACAATTTTCACTATTCAACTGGGTTAAATGGAGTTTACTTGTTGCTTTGCTAATTGGTAGTTTAAGCAAAGTACAAGCAGAAGGTTCTAAAGATTTTAGAGATTACTCTGGTTATCGCTTGTTTTTTAATGCGGAGCAAAGTCAGCAACTAAAGGTATACGCAGCGGAAGGCGAAACGATTAATATAGGCACTAGCCACATTGGTATTTCTGGCGGATTTATTTCTGTTTATCGACCAGACGGAACCTTGTTTTATGTATTCAATGGCTCAGATGAAATAGGGTTTATTAATAATGATGTAGAAGAATTAGCTGGACCAACAGGTGGGGGAACAACAAATGGAACTGGGTATATACCAGCTACAGTAGATGTAGCGGCAGGAGAAAGTGGTGTTTGGACTATAAAATTTGAATATCCAACTTATAGCCGAAATGCGTTTGAAAATTTAATGAATAATGCCCCTTGGAGTCGTGTTGACCAGCCTGTTGACCAGCGAGTCATACTAGCTTGGGACATTACAATGTCTCAAGGAGGCGCTGCTAATATGGGAGGCACTATGTTGGAAGGCAGAGTCTATTCTAATGAATATATTTCCATTCAAAATGGAAATGATATTATGACTTCTCCTTCTTTTTATATTTTAACAAAAGATGGGTTTCAATATCGAATTGATTTTAAAGATACAGATCCTTGGGGTTTTCCTATTTTTTCTAATTCTGTAGGTTTAGTACAGCCTGATGGTTCTCCTAGTTATCTATCTGCGGAACAATCGGATTATAATCGCTCTGGTTTGACTGAAACTTGGGCTGTTGGCAATAAGTATCTATATGAACCTCAATCACAAGATGAAGGGAATTTGATTAATAATAAAATATTTTTTAATCCGCCAGACCCCAATATGCCTTCGGAAGCGATGGTGACGGATATCCAAACCTATAATACACATACGACTTGGTTGTACCGAGAATTAATAGAAGTAGACCCCAAATTTGAAAATGTTGCTTTCAAAGGTGTTCAACAAAGTAACAGTATTTGTACTTTAGATAATGTAACAGAAGAAGGAAAAGGTGGCGTTATTAATTTTGAAGTAAGTACGAGTGGAACTGCAAAAATTGCATTAGACTTTAATGAAAACGGTGTCTTTGATGACCCCGTAGATAGAGTGTATTTTAGACGTGTAGAGGCAGGAATAAATGAATTTGTTTGGGATGGAAAAGATGGGGAAGGAAATGTGGTCGCAGCAACGGCCAATTTGCGAATTAATTACAAATTGGAAATGAGAGGTGGAGAAATTCACATTATGATGTTGGATGTGGAAAATAATCCAGGCGGTGTTTCTTTTACTCGTTTGAATGGACTAGAAAGTCCTTCTAAAGAATATTTTTATGACCATTCGGCAATTGGTGGCGGTGTTAGCGGGGAAGGTGAAAATGGGAATGCTAGGGCAACTGTTGAACCTTATATCTATACGGATAAATTTGGTAATAACCGTTTATTAGATTATTGGTCTTATATTGAATATAGTTCTTCTGATAACGGTGGTTTTTCGATAGATATTATTACAGATTGTAGCCTACCTATCCTTGATTTTGACCGAGATTTAATTCCCGACTTTATTGATTTAGATGATGATAATGATGGCGTGGCAGATTTTTCGGAATATTGTAACCCAGAGGGCGATTTTGTTTGTTTGCCTGGCGGACTAGATCCTAGTGCGGATGCCGATAATGATAATATCCCCAATTATATAGATAGTTCTGACCCTGCTGTTGATAATGACTGTGTCGATGCTAATGAAGATGGTTATTGTGATTTAGTCAATGCGATTTATGATACGGATGGTGACGGAGTACCTGACCATTTGGATTTAGATTCAGATAATGATGGCATTACAGATTTAGTAGAAGCAGGTCATTTGCAAAAAGATACAGATGGAAATGGCGTAATCGACGGAGATCCTTCTTTTTTTGGTAAAAATGGACTTTTTAATGTCATTGCTTCTGACCCCGATGCTTTTACTGCTTTTGAGAATTATACTCGTTTTGACTTAGACAAGGATGGTGTGCCTGATCATGATGACTTGGATTCAGATAATGATGGCATTAATGATGTCGCAGAAGCTAATTTTGGTTTTGCAGATAGTAATAATGATGGTCGAATTGATGACGGAAATGGTAATCCACCAGTTGTTTCTTTTGATGGTTTAACGCCAGTGATAGACCCATTGATAACGGGCGTTGTGATTCCACTTCCTCCAGATACAGATAGGGATGGCGTACCAGATTGGCATGATTTAGATTCGGATAATGATGGCATCAATGATGTCGTGGAAAGTGTGAAGGCAGATGCAGATAATAATGGCATTATAGGAACGGGAACGCCAATTGTAGATGCCAATGGGCAAGCGATTATGGATGCAGCCAATAACCCATTGCAACCTACTTCTACTCCGACCAATACGGACGAAACAGATGAAGCAGATTTTAGAGACCTAGACGCAGATAATGATGGGATTAATGATGTAAACGAAGCGGATCAGCCTGATTTAGATGGTGATGGAAAGGTAGGAACTGGGATGCCCGTAGTAAATGACCATGGACAAGCTACTGAGGACAGTGAAGGCACGCCGATTCAAGTTATTTCTAATCCAGAAGATACGGACAGGGATTTAAAACCTGATTTTCAAGATGTAGATAGAGATGGAGACGGTATTTTAGATAATTATGAATGCCCAGGTGGTTGGCCTTGTATCAATACAGATGGCGATGCTTTGCCTGATGTGGATGATTTGGATTCAGATGATGATTTATTATTGGATAAAGAAGAATGTCCTGGTGGCGCACCTTGCCCTGATACCAACACCAATAGCCTAGACAATTTTTTGGAATATACTTGTAATCCTAAAAATACGCCCATGCCTATTTTACCAATCGGCGGCGGCCAATTTTGTGAAGGGACGCCTGTGCAATTAAGTGCTAGTGGAGATAGTACCTTTTCTGAAATGGTTGTTTTTCAATGGACAGGCCCAAATGATTTTGAATTTTCGGCGGAGGCGAATGCCAATACTATTTTTCCTATCGACTTAGCAGATACAAGAAAGGAAGCAAGTGGTACTTATGAATTGACTTTACAAACAACAAGAGGTTGCCAATCTGAACCTTTAAAAGTAGCGGTTGATTTAATGGCAAAACCATTGGCACCCGCTTTGAGTGTTACCAAAGATAGATTATGTGCGGGGGAAGCCTTAGAATTAGCAGTTAATACCTATTCTGGTGAAGCTGTTTCTTATGTTTGGTATAAAGAAACTGACGGGAATTCAATTGCCATAGATACGACGAATATCGCAGCCTTATTAGTAGAAAATACAAGAGATGTAGATGCGGGAATTTATACCGTGCTAGTAAATGTTGATGGTTGTACCTCTAGTATTTCTAATGCTGAAATTGTACAAGTGAAAACGCCTATTGAAAGTCCAATTGCTACTTCTTCTGCTACTATTTTAAATCCTGCTTGTGAAGGTGAAACGGTTCAATTATCTGTACCTTTTCAAGAAGGAGCAACTTATGAATGGACAGGCCCTAATAATTTTAGGGCTGATCGAGCAAACCCTGCTATTGTAAATGCGACTTTTGTTGATAATGGAAATTATAGTGCGATTGTTACTTTTGGTGGTTGTTCGATTCCAACGAACGCAGTTGCGGTAACTGTGAATACTAAGCCGACGACTCCTGTTCTAAAAATGGAAACAGAAAAACAATGTGAAGGAGAGGCTGCTACTTTAAAAATTATAGAACCTGTTAATTATCCCGATAATGAATCTTTGCGCTTTAATTGGTATACAATTGGTCGAAATACACCGATTAGTACGACGCTTTCCCCTGCTTTAGATTTAATCAATTTACAAGCTGAAAATAATGGAGATTATTATGTAGAAGTAAGTTTTGTCGGTTGTACTTCTGAACCGTCTAATGCGCAAGCCATAGAGATACAGCCTAAAGTACAAGTAGATATTACAACCTCTGCAACCGCCAATGAGCCAGCTTGTACGGGAGAGACAGTCACTTTAAATAGTCCTTTATTTACGAATGCAACTTATGAATGGTATGGTCCAAGAGGACTGATTTCCAATGAACCTATTGCGGAACTTAGAAGTGTAACGCCTTTTATTAATGGGGATTATAACGTGATTGTAATGATTGATGGCTGTCCTTCTACTAGTGAAGCAATTCAAGTTAAAGTAAATCCAAGACCAGTTAATCCTATTATTGCCTTAGATAATGCAACACCTTGTACGGGAGAAAATATCAGTTTGAGTATTACAAATGCCAATAGTATTAATGAAAATAGCGCTATTCAAGTGGATTGGTATAATTCCAATACGAATGAAATTGTCACGACGACGGAAGGATTAATTTGGCAAATTGAAAATCTAGCAAATATTGATGAAGGCGACTATTATAGTGTATTGAGTATTGATGGATGTGCTTCTGAAAACTCTAATATTCAAACTATTACTACGCAACCAGGCTTGACAGAAGTGACGATTTCAAGTAATGCAGAAGCAGGGGTGAATCCTGTTTGTGCAGGTTCGCAAATTAATTTGGGGGTGCCTTTTGAATCAGATGTAACTTACCAATGGTTTGGTCCAAATGGTATACTTGATAACACCACGAATAATTTAACCATAGAAAATGCACCTGCGGAAGCAAGTGGTGCTTATTATATTGTCAGAGAAAAAGCAGGCTGTTCTAATACCAGTGAACCGATCACTATTCAAGTGACGAAGGTGCCTAATATACCCGAAATATCAATTGTAGAAGACACCCCATGTTTTGGTGGTGATGCAACTTTAAAGATTAATAATCCACAGGAGATTCCCAGTAGTAGTGAGGCGTTATACAGTTGGTATTATGTCCAGACAAATGAACAGGTCGGGACGAGCACTCATCCTATTTACACCCTTACCAACTTATCAGAGGCGACCAATGGTACTTATTATGTTGTGCTAACAGTAGATGGTTGTAGTACACCGCCATCTAACGTCAGCAGTGTAATAGTCCAAACGCCTGTTGTTGACCTCATTGCTACTGCTTCTGCGGGGATTGATGGACCTATTTGTGCAGGAGAAACGGTATCTTTAAATGTACCGTTTATGATTGGAGCAACTTATGAATGGTTTGGCCCGAATGGTTTTACATCCGATGCGCCTAACCCTAGTATTCCAGCCATTACCGCAGCAGATGCAGGAAATTATTATGCGGTTATTCAATCAGGGGCTTGTCCTATCTTAACCAACGAGCTTGCTTTGCAAGTAAATCCGAAGCCAGAAACACCGAATTTAATCATTGAGGATGCTCAGAAATGTGAAGGCGAAGCGGTTCAGCTAACGGTGACAAGACCAACTGTTTTTCCCGAAGAAACGACCGTGAGCTATGAATGGTTTACGATTGATTCAGATGTTAGTTTAGGAACAACGACAGCACCCAATTTTATCCAAGCAGATTTAAAAGCCACGAATAGTGGTGTTCTATATGCGATTTTAACCCAAGATGGTTGTACTAGTGAAGTATCTAATCAAGTAGATTTAGAAGTCAATACCGTTCCAAATGAAGTTGCTTTTATTATGGAAGATGCAGCCAATGTTTGTAATGAAAATGAAATAAAGATTGAAGCGATTCAACCAATGATAGGGACTGGGGAATGGACGACAAATACAAATTTAGCCATTGTTGACCCACTTAATCCATCGACTTTTGTAGTAGATGTGCCAGATGGAATGAATACAATTTACTGGTCTTTATCTTATAAAGGTTGTCAAAATTATTCAAGAGACTCGTTAGTTTTACAACAAGCTACCAGTGTGATAGAAGCTCAAGACGATGCTTTCACTATTGAATTAAACAGTGTTTTAGAAGCTGCGAATATTATTGAAAATGATGTTACGGATAATGTAGAAGCCCTCTCTATTAATTTAATGACTCAACCAGAAAATGGGAAATTAACGATTGAGAATGGGCAAGTGGAATATACACCTAACACGAATTTCTTTGGAACAGATGTATTTGAATATGAAGTTTGTAATGCCAACTGCCCAGATAAATGTGATGTAGCAACGGTCGAAGTAAAAGTGGTCGATAGTGAAGATTGCTTTGCGCCAAATGTTATTACGCCTAATAATGATGGCATGAATGATTTGTTACGGATTCCATGCGTCGCTTCTGACCCTAAAAGTCAACTCAAAGTCTTTAACCGTTGGGGAGACTTAGTTTATGAAACTGCTTCTTATCGCAATGATTGGGGTGGTACTTATAAGGGGAATCCTCTACCAAATGGTACTTATTTCTATCTATTACAAATGGATACAAAAGGAGATGCTATGCAGGGATATTTTACGATTGTCAGGTGATATATTGTTTAATGGTTAAATTGTTATATGGTTATTTGCCAGCGGCAATTAGAGCCTTAACTAAAAAATAGATACGCTATCTGTGTTTAAAAATGGAATACGGATTAATAAAAACTCGGATGTTTTGACGCTACATTTAAATTGAACAAATATTTTATATCAATTTAAATCTGATAGTTTAACTCGTTTAAAAGTCTTGCATGTCAGCAATATAACCATTTAACAATAAAACAATTTTTTTAAATTAAATATGAGAAATATAATCTACATTTTATTATTGGCCACTTTTTCGTGCCAACTAAGCGCTCAAAACGATGTGCAATACACCCATTTTCTATTCAATAAATTAGCCTTTAATGCAGCTTATGCAGGTTCAGCAGGTGTCCCAACAGCAACTGCATTATACCGAAATCAATGGTTGAGTTTAGATGGTGCGCCAACTACCGCTACTTTAAATTTTCATACGCCGTTCTTTGACGGTCGTTCTGGTTTTGGTTTAAATTTAACATCGGATAGAGTAGGGATTCTACGGTCCAATTCTATAGACCTTAGTTATGCTTATCGTTTTCAAATTGCAAAAAAAGGCCAATTAAGCTTAGGGGTAAATGGCAAAATAGAGCAAGGTAAAATGGATTGGACGGAGGCAAATCCATTAGATATTGGAGATGGTTCTATTCCTGCGGGTGCAGAGGCTGCGAATGTCGTCCCTAATTTTGGATTTGGTATTTACTACGAACAATCAAATTTTTACTTAGGCCTTTCTTTGCCGCAATTATTAAATACGTCGATTTATCGAGACTTTGATGTCGCCAGTCCCACTCGTGATTTTCGGACTTACTATCTGATGACTGGTTATCTAATGAATCTAACCAATTCGATTAAATTGCAACCAGGGGCAATGGTTAGTTTTAATGCGGAAACCCCTTTTGAATTAGATGTCAATGCCAATTTAATTTTTATGGATGCTTTTTGGGTGGGCGCTAATTACCGTTTAGGGGATGCTATTTCTGCCTTAGTACAATATCAATTTAATCCCAATTTTAGAATAGGCACGGCTTTCGATTTTACCATGACAGAATTAAATTCTTACTCAAATGGAAGTGTAGAAATCATGTTGTCTTATGTTTTTAATAAAAAATTAGAATCAGCTGAACGGATTAATCACCTCCGATTTTTTTAACGGATTGTTGTGTTCCTGTAGTGCCTGTAGTGCTAACCTCTGCTTGGTGAACTTTTATCTCGGATACAAAATACCACGGATGTAAACCATTAATAAAAATCCTAAGTGGGATTAACTATAAATAGCCCTGTATGTCTGGCCTGATGGTAGGCAGGAGATGCAGAGAAAGAATAAAATCACGAACCACCCAACTCTGAAAGAGTTGAACAAGAATATAGCAACAAATTACAACATGAAAAAAAGATATTTCCTTTATGGCTTAATGCTATTAGCAATCAATAGTTGGGCGCAAAAAGATGCTAAATTACAGGCGGACAAAGCTTATGACCAATTAAGCTATTTAAAAGCGGCTGATTTATATCAACAGTTGGGCGAAAGCGGATTGGATGATTTGGCAAAAATTAGATTGGCCGATAGTTATCGACTAAATGGAGATACAGAATCTGCGGAATATTGGTATGCGCAAGCCATCCAAGCAGATACTGCTCCAGAAGATATGTTGCATTATGCACAAGTGCTACAAAGTAATAATAAATGTGAAACGGCATTGGATTGGTATAACCAATATCGAGTGTTAGTAGGAGCGGACAACCTAATACCTCGAGCGGAAATAACGGATTGTGCCAAACTCATATTTTTACCCAAACAGCAAGTGGCGGTAATCAATGTACGACAACTTAATTCGGCACATTTGGACTATAGCCCCGTTCCCTATAAAGGAGGGGTCGTATTTACGTCTACTCGTGGGAAAGGAGAAGATGCGCTAGAAGATACTTGGACTAAAGACAATTTTTCGGATTTATTTTTTGCTAAAAAAATAGGCGAACAAAGTTTTACAGAGGCAAAATTATTAGCAGGAAATATTAACGGTGATTTTCATGATGGGACGGCTACCTTTAATAAAATGGGGACGGTCATGTATTTTTCTAGGAATAATGACAAAGGGAAAAATACCAATGATATTGTCGACTTAAAGATTTATACGGCTACTTTGAATAATAAAAAATGGGGAAATGTAGTAGAATTACCGTTCAATGATGCGGAATATTCGACTTGTCATCCAACTTTATCAGCCGATGGAAGTACTTTATATTTTGCCTCTAATAGACTCGGTGGTTTTGGTGGAATGGATTTATATAAATCAACTCGTTCGGGTAGTTACTGGTCTGTTCCAGAAAATTTGGGAAAGGAAGTGAATACCGCAGGTAATGAACTTTTTCCATTTATTGACCAAGCTGGGATGCTTTATTTTGCTTCTAATGGTTTACCAGGAGTTGGTGGTTTAGATATTTACCAAACGCATTTATCCAATGGTGCTTGGACTAAACCAGAAAATTTAGGCGAGCCTATTAACTCGAATAAAGATGATTTTGGCTATAGTAAATTAGACAATGGAGCAGCAGGTTATTTTACGTCTAACCGAATAGGTGGATTAGGCAGCGATGATATTTACCAGTGGTCTGGTAATTTAAATCCTCCCTCAATTAAACAAAATATTATTACGATTGTGGATGAAAGTTCTAGTGACCGAATTTCGGATGCGCTGGTCACCATTGTGGAAGGTGTTTATAAAAACAAAAGTAATATTCCTGTAGGCGTTGGCAAACAAGTGAAAAACGGAGAAACAGCACCAACTCAGCCTTGGGCGCAACCCATTAGCTTTCTAACCGATTTGAAAGGAAAAGTGCAGCCTGAAGTAAAGCAGGGGAAAACCTATACTATTTTAATTGAAAAACAAGGCTATGCACCGGTTAAAAAAGTAGTTAATGCTTATGATTTATTGCGCAAACCAGAATGGATTATTCCGCTAAAAAAACGCCAAGGCTTGGCTTTAAATGGTTCGGTCATTCATCAAGAATATAATCGAATGATTCCGAATGCAGCGGTCACTTTATTTAATTTCTGCACAGGTGAATACGAAGAAACAAATACCGATGATGAAGGAAATTTTGCTTTTTTCTTGGAATGCAACTGTGATTATGAAGTGGTCGCCAAAAAAGAACGGTTCGAGGAAGATAAAAAGAAATACTCTACAGTAGGCATAGATTGTGCAATGGAACAACCAATCAATTCTATTTTATATTTAAATGTACCAACAATTGCTGAACCAACACCCAAACCTATTATTCAATCAGCATCACCTCCTGTCAATGTAAAGCCTACTGAAATTTTAAAAGTCGGTCAAGTCATTACTTTAGAAGATGTTTATTATGATTTTAATAAAGCAACAATTAGTGGCGATGCTTCTGCATCTTTAGACCATTTGATTGGTTTATTACAGCAATATCCGAGCATGGAAATTGAATTGTATTCCCATACGGATAGTCGAGGAAACGACGACTATAATGAACAATTATCCCAAAGAAGGGCAGAGGCAGCCGTACAATATATTATGTCTAGAGGAATCACCAGAAATCGTTTAATTGGAAAGGGATATGGAGAGACTTCCTTAAAAAATGATTGTGCAGATGGGATTGATTGTGAAGAGTGGCAGCATCAGGAAAATAGACGGACAGAAGTGAAGATTACGCAATTAGATGCCAACGTGAAAGTCGAATATCGAAAATAATAAATCAGGTGATAAAATTAGGTTGATTCGTAAAGATTTCAATTTTAACTCCTAAGACTACGCCGCTGATTCATATGATTTGATGAATGTTTTACTATCCGTTGTATCTTATTTTTTACAACGGATAATTAAAGGACAACGGATTTAATAAAAAAATTCCTTGAAAATAGTTGAATACTATTAGTGTTTATTCTAAAATAAATCGTACTAGAAGTGCTTCCAGAACTCCAAGTTCTGGAAGCACTAAGCTCTTTAGAATAAAGTCTATTGTAGTAGATGTATCACTTATAAAATGTCTGATAGGTACCTATTTCTCTGATTTAGTTTTTGAAAATTGAAAATTATGAATTGAAAATTTTAAATTGCCATCCTTTCCCTAATTTTAACCTTAACTTTGCCGCCTATTACTATTAATTCAACCTGACGACTAATAAGGAAAGCAACTGGAAACAGACCTTCCTCTTTTAGCTTATATAAAGTGGCATGAAACCGACCTTTTTTACCTTCCTATTCTTGCTGGGTACATCAACCTTGTTTGCCGTGCAACCGCTATTATCTATAAAAGAACTCAATTCTCCACCACCACGTATCATTCGAACTTGTTGCTCTTTTGGTGCAGAAGTAAAGTTGATGGGCTTGCCTGGGCTAAAAATTACAGAAATAATAGGCGTCGATGCTTTAGGTAAGCATAAGTTTTTAGGAGATAAAAAGAAGCGAGAAGGCAACGGTATTATTTATACTAGAAATGGTGGTTTTATAGATATGGGACATCTTCGAGACCAAGCAGATTGGACGGCTTATTTATATAATTTAATTATTAGCAATAAAGGAGAAAATATTGATAAAGTACTAGGACATGAGGGCGGTTTAAAGACTTTAATGGTGGCTGTTCCTGAAAATATAAGTGAAGCCGATGCTCGTCAGTTGGCAGGAAAAATAGCTTATGATTTATCTGTTTGGCATGAAATAGCGACTTGGTATGGCGCTTCTTCGATTCCCTTTGTACCTGAAAGATTCTCTAGTTTTTCCGTTGAAGATGCCTATTCTAATTTATTAGGTGTGACCCTCGGAATCAAAGCCATTGAAAGTGATTTGCCTTATGAAGTGGCGATGACCCAATTAATTATACAAACATTAGCTGAATTGGAGGCCATCCAAACAGAGGCAGGCAGTATTATGGCGATGGAAGCAGTTCGAGATATTTGGTGGACCAGAGAAAAGAAATTGCCGAGTAGGAAAATCTTATTAAAAAGACAGTTGAATGTTTATCCTTCTATTGAACCATTATTGATTGATAATTGGGGAGATAATGCTCCCGCTGATTTTAAAGTAATGGTACCGCAACTAAGCCAAAAAGGAGAATTTTTATCCAATTATTATGAATTGTCTTTTAAATTAAACCAAAAAGTGCCTTTTCGGAAATTATTTCCTACCCGTAAAAAACGACAAATTACACAGGCAGATTTTCCTTTTTTAATTAAAGCGATTGAAAAAGAAATCTATTTAGGAGAAATGAAGGACTTGGCGGTTTTGGAACGGAAATTGGCTAAAATAGAACGGAAGCGTGATAAGGAGAGTCAGAAATTGAGATAGGATATAAAATTACGAAAACAATGAATAATATTCTGGATGAAACATTAAGCAAGCAAACTACAGAAATTGAGGACTATAAGTTTATTGGTAAATTAGCTGTTACTAGTTGGAAGTACGATGGGACAGTTAACTACCTAAAGAAATTGAGACAAATTATTATTGTAATGGGGTTAGCTATCTTATACCCTGTTTTGGCAAACTATTTATTTCTTGACCATTTCTCATTAAGTATTTTTATTGAAAGAGTTTTTCTTAGTTGTATACTTTTTCTTTGTGCTGGTCTTTACAAAAAAATTAGACTAATTTCTATTATCGTAGCACTTGTACCAATCGGTCTCTTGTTATACTTATATATTACTAACTTAGACTACTTTTCTGTAAAACGTTTTGGATTTAATGGAGCAGTCTTTTTGATAGTTTTAGCTGGCATTTATTTTGATTACAGAGAGAAGAAGTTAAAAACTAAACTACAAGAAGCAATGGAAAATGGACACCCAGATGTTATTTTAAGGAAAAAATAAAGATATTATTTGGAAAATTCACCATTCTGGTAATCCATTATAATTTTGTAATACTGCAGTCAAAAATGCCGCTCATAAAAATCTACTACTTTCTCATCCACCTGAATATCTTGCGGCCGAAGTGCCTGTTTCAACACAATACCTTCCAATGTTTTACAGCGACTTAACGCCACATAAGTTTGACCATGTGCAAAAGCACCTTTCCCTAAGTCGATGATGACTTTTTCAAAAGTTTTGCCTTGACTTTTATGAATGGTAATTGCCCAAGCTAATTTAAGGGGATATTGCGTGAATTTACCAACTGCCTCGGTTTCTATTCTGGATTCATCTTTTTCATTGACACTATATTTTAAAATTTCCCATTCTAATTTTGGAACATCAATTAAGCGTTCTTTTCCATCATATTCTTGCACGACTACTTTGATACTTTCATTGGTTAACTCCACAATTTTTCCAATTGTGCCGTTGACAAATTTTCGTTCAGGGTCATTTTTTATAAACATCACTTGTGCGCCTTCTTTGAGACTGAGTGCCAAATCAGTAGGGTAGAGGCGGACATCAAAACTACCTTCTACTTTTCCTAAATAAACAGAGGAAGGGGTGATTAATTGACGTAACTCTCTGGTATTAATGCTGTTAACGGTCGCATTTCTAGCAGAAAGGGTGATATAATAATCTTCTGGTTCAAAATCGGGCACATGCCGTTCATTCAAATCACTTAAATCATCATAATCTATATAATTTAAACGGACGGATTCTAATAAGCGGATGAAATGCCGACCATCTTGCCGATAAATTTTTCGTAACTCCATCATCTCTAATTCAAACTCCTCAAAAACATGAGCAGAAAAGAAATATTGACTGGTATATTGCATTCGGAATAACATCCGTTCTTGTTCAGTTGCTACAACAGGTGGTAATTGAAATAAATCTCCAAAAAAGACCACTTGTACGCCGCCAAAAGGCATCGGGTTTTCTCGATTTTTTCTTAGAAACCAATCTATATTATCCATTAAATCTGCTCGAACCATTGAAATTTCATCAATAATCAATACTTCTAATTTTTGATAGACCTTTCTTTGACGAAGGCGTTTAATTTCTGTTTTGTGTAGTGGTTTGGCAGGAAATTTAAAAAAGGAATGAATGGTTTGTCCCCTTACATTTAAAGCAGCTACCCCAGTTGGCGCTAAAACAGCGACTTTTTTTCTAGTGGTATTTCTAAAAAGTTGTAACAAAGTAGACTTTCCCGTACCCGCTCGACCAGTAATAAACATACTTTTATCCGTCTTTTCTAGTACATCTAACGCATACTTAAAATCATCATTTAGTTGTAACGGATTTTTTTTTAACAAAATTTTAAAAGTTTTGTGACCTATCTAACTTTCTCCCGTCTAAAAGAAAATTGCAAGTAAAAGGTAGTTAAATAAAGCAATAAAGACTGCTAACAAAACAAGTCCAAATCGCCTCCGAGTTAAAAAAAAGTTAAGATAATTAACGTAATTATTTCTTAGTATTGACTAAGAAACAGCTTAGTATTCTTTCCGATGTTGATTGGAATTGAATGGGGTGTTTTTTTCATAGGTTTAAAATCTATGAAAAAGCTGTATCATCTGTAAGGTGGTTCGCTTTAAAAAAACTTCTAGTTCAAAAAATACTAATTTTTTCGACGTTTCCTAACTAAACCTATCAAGTTCAAAATTACCCCTTTTAATTGGGTAAGTACTATAATTATATTGAATTATTTAAGGTTGAAATATGGCTGAAAGCTAAATCTAGCTTCTTCCTTTTAAACGCTGATAAATATAGATTCATATATTTATGAAAGTTGTGTCCAATAATAATAACTTTTATAAAGGATAAAGAGCTAAAATGACCCTTTTTTTGTTGAAAAATAGTATCAAAAAATCAAAAAAGTTACTCTAATCGTTGGGGTCTGAATTAAACCTAAAGAAATTTGTACAACGAAAGCGTTGTACCTAAAGAATTTAACTCGGACTGCAATTTTGTTGGCACATCTCCTTGGAGGTGATGCCAATTTTTTTTTGCTTAGAAATAATTTATAGTGAGGGGAGTGTGGCGTGCAATTAATTACCACAACTTATTGATTTTTTTGTTCCTCGGACTTCTGTTTTAGGTGAATTGAAGTTCACCTATACACTTAACTTTCCATGGTTATAAACTTAACTTTATCATTTTGATTCATTACGACGACTAATAAATAATCGGTTAATTCATCACCTATCGTATAATCGAAAACAGCATAATTCTGTTCGGCTTCTGGGTAAAAACCAATCCTATTTAACTGTAATAACTTGAATACTTTTTTGCGTCTTTTTCGCTGAGAAGAAATATGTCCTAATAATTCTTGTAATTCATTTTCGAGGAGTTCTTCTATATGAAATTCTAAATATTCCCTTGTAATACCATCTTCATCTTTAGCATCTTCAACAATTGCAGCACGAGTTTGCCGCTGATAATCCGGTAGATTATTTAATATTTTTTTGACTAAGGATAAATTTTCCCTAGGAATAGTGGTGGCTTCAAAATTTAAATCTAAGGAAATAGCCTTATCATTAATTAGTACCCCTGCCTCATACTCTGCTTCTAAATTATTTAAAGTTATCATACCAAACCCAGGTAAAGGAAAAGCATTTTTAAGAAAATCAGCTACTGTTTCATGTCCATCCTCCTCGGCAAAAGAAAGGGCTGTTTTTCCCTCAGTTGTTTCCATATCTATTTCCGCCCCATTGGTGACTAATAATTGCACCAATTCTAAATTTCCCTGATGTGCTGCAGATTGTAAAGCTGTTACGCCTTTCATTTGTGTGGCATTGACGTCCGCTCCGTTTTTTAATAAAAGTTCACAAATTGCATAGTCATTTTTAGCAACTGCCGAATGCAACGGCATTACTTTGGAAGGGTTATTAGCAGGAATATTCACCTTTGCCCCTTTTTTTAATAAGTATTTAACTACTGGATATTGGCCAAAAAAGCAAGCTAAAGTCAAGGGCAAAAATCCATCTTTCGCAGGTGTATTTAATAAGGCAGGTTGACTATTGACTTTGGTAATGACCCGATGTAATAAGCCCATTGCTGCTGCTTCGTATATCGTAAACTCCTTCTTGATATCAACAGCTACAGCCAAAACTTCAGGTAATTGATGATAGCCAATATACATTAATCCACTAATCCCATTCTGGTCAATTTCATCTAATACGCCAGGGTTTTTGTTGATAAAAGTATTGATAATCGCTGTATTACGACCTTGTAGTAATTCCTTTAAAGCATCGAATGAAGGCATATTTTTAGTTTTTTCCCAAAAATAAATAAAAAAATCAACTAGCTTAAAACTATTTTTAGGGTTCATCCATCCATAGTATGTAAATCACCAAAAAGAAGTTATAAAATTGGACGAAACTCGACAACTTATTATTCAAGCACAAGAAGGCAATCAAACTGCCTTGAATCAATTGTTTAGCGATTGGTATCGTCGAGTATATAATATCGCTTATAAATATTTTTCGGATGCCCAATTGGCGAAGGAAATGTGTCAACAAACTTTTGTCGTCGTACAGGAAAAATTAATTCAACTAAAAGAACCTGCTACTTTTAAAGTTTGGCTGTATCGAATCACGACCAACCAATGCCATGAATATCTTAGAAAACAGAAAACAAGAACCAATTACGAAGAAAAATATGGATTATCCGCAATGCAAATAAGCCCGAAATCACCCGATACTTTATACGAAAATAATGAACGAGCACAGTTAGTGATGCGAGCGATTCAACAATTACCAGTCGAACAGCGAACGGTTTTAATCCTCAAAGAGTACGAAGGTTTAAAGTTTAGAGAGATTGCGGATACATTGGGCATTTCAGAAAGTACCGCAAAGTCCAGATTATACTACGGTTTAAAAGCTTTGCGAAAAATGAATATATTTTGAAAAGAATCAGTTCATTTCATAATCGAGAATCTGACTTCTGACAATGAAATGGTCTTACTTCTGACTTCTAAAAAGAAGATATGAACCAAGAAGAAAAATTAATAGATTATCTCTACGGAGAAATGACCTCGGCAGAGAAACAAGCTTTTGAGCAGAAATTACAGCAAAATCCTGCACTTCAAAAAGACTTGGAAGCTTTACAAGAAAGTAGAACCTTTTTGGCAGATTTACCTGAGGTGCAACCACCTGCCACAGTCATTACTTTGAAACGAGCACCTTTCCCATGGAAAAGGTGGGCAATTCCCGCTAGTATTGCCGCATCGCTATTGCTTTTATTACAGTTGTTTGATTTTCAAGCAACGACTACCGAAAATGGTTTGACTTTTTCTTTTGGGACGCCAGTAGAAAAACCAATGACACCAATTTTGCCTCCTTCGGATAATATTACTTTAGCAGAGGTACAGCAATTAATTGTAAAGCGGGAAGCGGTACATCAACAACAGTTATTATTATTGGATTCTATTTGGCAAAAACGACAAGCGAATCAAATGAATGCGATGCAAAGTAAATTGAATCAGCAAATGCTCGCTTATCAATCACAGCAAAAAACTGAATTACAAGATTTTGCGAATAACTTCCGACAAGAAGAAATACCCGAACTAGCGAATTTGATGCAAAATTTATTAGAAGCACACCAGCAAAAAACACAAGTATTTTTAGGAGAGGCTTGGACTAGTTGGCAAGAGACTCGGAATAATGACCTCAATCTTATCAAAAGTGAATTTGCAAATGTCTATCAAAATCAAACAGAAACAGATGCTTTGTTGATTAATGTAATTGGCAATAGCGATGATTAATACGGGTTACGAGTTGCGGGTTGCGAGTTGAATGGGAATGAGTTTAAATTTTGAGAATAACTCTAATTTAAAGTTATTATTCAACGAACTGATGAATATTGTTTTAACCCGTAACCCGTAACCCGTAACTCGCAACAAAAAACTCAATTTAAAAACTAGGTTTAGGGTACTGATTTAATCCAGATACCACCAACTATTAAAAATCACCAATCATGAAATTGAAAGTAACTATAGGACTGTTTTTAGCAACCTTTTTATTATCTGCCCAAACGGCTCGAATGAATCGAGATATTGATGTGGCAGAGAAAATTTTAGAAACGATAATTGGAGAAATAAGTAGTGGAGGAATGACGAACGATGATAAATTTTTCATTATCAATAGTAGCCCAGAAGTCGAAGGGACTTATATTGAAGGTTTTGGGGCGATGTTTTCTATTACTTCTGGGAGTTTATTAAGCCCCTTAGTGATGTCAGAAACTAAAAAAGACAAATCTGGAAAGCCAACTAGCTATACGATTCTTCGATCTAGAAAGAAGCGATATAATTTTGATGCGGAGGATTTGGAAGCAAATAAAGCAGAAATTCAAAAGACCTTTAAATTGATTGTAGAAACTTTCTTTTCTGAGTATGCTTATTTGATGCGGCAAATAGGAGACGATGAAAAAATTATGATTCGATATGGTAGTAATTCTAGTCGTTTCGATGGTGCTTTTCCCGCATTGGTAATAGATGGAAAAAGCAAAAGAAATTATAGCGCTACTATTACTAAAACGGCTATTGATGCTTTTCAGAATAACGACAACAAACAGCAATTGATTGATAAAATTGAATATATTTTTGATGAAGCCAAAGAGCGGGCTGCTAAAGAAAAAGACTTAGAATTATTAAGTACTATTTTAAAGAAATTGCATAATGATAAGGAAGAAGGCGTTTTACGAATTAGTGGTACGCCTTATTATGAAAAGATAGAAGGGATTGGTGCTATTTATAATTTACGTATTCGTTCGGGTAATGGAAGTCATTATTTTGGATTGCAATTTGACCAAGCTAAAACGATATGGAGAAATAATGGTTTAGCCATAATAGATGGAGACAGCGACGACCTGACGGAAATTGACAGCGAAGCGTTAGATAAAAGTTACCTTTCTTTTTTAGAAGGTTTAAAAGAAAATATTATTGATTACGGTAGTATTGTTAAGAGTATTAATAGTGGAGAAGCTTTGACTTTTAAATTGCGTTTTCCTGATTGTAGAGATTGCGAAAAAATGCCTAAAAAACTAGAAATTATTGCTAAGAAATCAACTTTGGATGGGTATCGCAAAGAACAAATTTCTTTGGAAAAGGCAATTCAGCAATTAACTATTATCAAGTGACTTTCCGTCACTTGATAATTTAAAAGGAGAAACCCTAAATTCATCGAGTGATTTTTTATTGCTGGATGATTTAAAAGAGGATAAATTGAATTCATCCAGTGACGGGAAGTCACTGGATGAGCTAATAAATCACCCGACTGTATTTGAAAATCCCACGCTTTACGATAAGTGTTGGGATTTTTTACATACTTGTACTAATTGCTCAAACCGTTGCCCATATTCCAAATACAAATCGTATTCTCGCTGAGGATTATTTGCTTGTTCGGAAGTATGAAAAACTTTAGCAATATGCGGCTCAATAGCAATAAATCCATCATAACCACTAGCGATTAAATCGGCAACGATGGCTTTGGTATGTCCTTGTCCTTCCCCTGCAAACGTATATTCAGGTTCGCCTGCATCCTGGTGCATAATGCCATCTTTGATATGTACATGTGCAATGGCATGCTTGACCTTTTGATAAAATTCAAAAGCGTTTTGCCAAGGATAAGGCGCTGGTTTAGAACGGTCTCGTTGAAAAACGGGATTGCCTGTATCAAAAACCAATCTCAATCCAGGCACTTCTTCCAATAAACGCAAAGTATGGTCGGCAGAAAAGCCACCCCAATTCATACAATTTTCATGAATAGCTTCTAAACCTGCATCTGCAAATCGAGCCGTAATTTCTCGAAGTCGCCGAAAACGTTCTTGTTCTTGTTGATCATCGCCCCAAGTACATTGTGCATAAGACATAATGCGAGCAAATTGAACGCCTAATCGCTGCATTTTTGGAATACAACGGTCTATTTCTGCCAAAGTCAACGCCCAATCAGACTCAATCGTTTTTGCCCAACTGCCAATCATCGTCCCAAATTCAGCCACCTTAATATTGGCAGTTTCTAATTGCTCACAAACTGTTTCAAAGTCTTTTTCCGAAAGGTCATGAATATTTGTACCGTCTATCATCCGAGCGGATAGATAATCCCAACCTAAGGCTTTGGTTACTTTTATTTGCCCTGCTAAATCGCTGGCAGCTTCGTCTGTAAATCCTGTTAATTTCACTTTGTAATTATTAAAGGTGTAAAGGTTTAAAGGCAGGAAGGTTGATAGGTAAAGGGACTACTACAATTCCACCCAAATCCCATTTTGCTTAGCACTTCGATAAATAGCATCAATCACCTGCACCGCTTTTAATCCTTCTTCGCCACTTACCAACGGTTGGCGATTATTTTCTATAGCTTCTACAATATCTTCAAAATTACGTAGATGACCATCAAAATTAATGGCAGAAGGGTCATTTGCGCCCATACCTACTTCTGCACCTTCCATTAAATTAGTCTTCACAAAATCATCTGCTGGTGCAGGTGTTTTAAAATCCCAAACTCGAAAAGATTCATCGGTCATAAAAACGGAACCTTCGCTACCGCAAAGATGAACTTCCGCAGGATGCCCAGTAGAAGACCAACAAGAAGTCGCTCCTTGAATCACACCTCTTGCCCCATTTTCAAATTCTAAAATAGCCACCGCTGTATCTTCTACTTCAATGCCTTCGTGAATCAAACAAGTGGTAGAAGCAGACAATCGTTTAATTGGGCCGGCTAAATAAATCAATTGGTCAATCGTATGAATAGATTGGTTCATCAATGCACCGCCACCGTCTAATGCCCAAGTGCCTCGCCAAGCGCCAGAATCGTAATAGGCTTGCGTTCGATACCATTTGATATAAGCATCGCACATCGTTAATTGCCCAAATCTCCCAGCATCTACTGCTTTTTTGAAAGCTTGCATGGCTGGATTAAAGCGCCTATTAAAAATACTGCCTAAGACCACTTTTTGTTCGGCACAAACCGCAATCATTTGCTCAATTCTAGTGGGAGTGACTTCTAATGGTTTTTCACATATAACATGTTTGCCTGCTTTTGCTGCTGCAATCGTAGGGGCTAAATGTGCACCTGAAGGTGTGGCAATCGTTACGATATCAATGGTTTTATCTGCTAATAAATCTTTTAAATTGTGGTAGGCTTTGCAATTATACTTTTTACCTAATCCTTTTGCCTTTTCTGGATTACGAGCATAAATAGCGCCTAATTGCCCGCCTTTCATCGCTTGAATGGCTTGGGCATGAAAATTGGCAATCATGCCACCTCCTATTATTCCGAATGTTTGCATTTTACTAAGATGGTTTATTGTAGATTATGAATGTACCTGAAATTAAATGGATGCTCCCCCACGGATTTTTTATACCACGGATGGCCTATCACGGATAAATTATCAATTTTATTTTGAAAAGTTTAGTGCTTCTAATTGAATGTATCATTCATAGTTCATCATTTATCATTCATCGTTCCCTCAACTCGCCTCTTTCCTCAAAAAACTAATAATCCCTATCAAAGCCAAAATAGGTAAACCGATTAAGCCAACTATCCCAAATTGATGGTCATAAACATTAGTACTTTGATACTTTCCTAATAAAGCCCAAATTGAGGCAAAAGTAGCAATTCCTGTAGCGCCAAACATTAAAATATTAACTAATAGCCTGTTTTTTGGTAATTCCTCACCCAATGCTTTTTTAGAATTCATTAATAACAAAAATATCAAATAAGCTATAGGTAAAAGGGTAGTGGCAATCACCGAAGCAGGAACGGCTAAAGCAGTTTTGGCAGCACCATTCCATAATAAGGGAGAGAAAAATCCGGCAATTGCAGGAATAACTGCACCAATCAAAAATATTTTTCGTTGTCCTGGTTGCCCGAAGGCTTCACTAATGGCGTACCCATTCATCATCATGTGGACGAGCATCGTACTTAAAGCCATTGCGAGAATGCCGATACCAAAAATGAGCTGCGACCAATTGCCTAAAAAGGGACTTAGCGCATTGGCTAAATCATTGGCATTTCTTTTGGCTAGCATTGTCGATAAATCTTTATCTGCTTGTGGTGCACCTTGTCTTAATTGAGCTACTTTATTTTTATCATAAGTGGCGAATTCAATATGTTCTACTTTTAAACGAGCATCCAATACTTGATGATAAGCGGCTTCACTTACAATGCCATCTTTTTTAGCATGAAACTGAGAAGCAGTAGAAATAATTAATGCAGAAGCACCCAAAATAAAAGGAATAAATAGGCCTAATGCTAAATCAAATATAGATAATTCTCGATGCTTTTTTTTCCAACCCTTTTTCATTAAAGAATAAGGTAAGAGGAAAGTCATATTGATACCAACCGCTGATCCAAAAGCACCAATGATGATATTTCTCTGACTTTCTGAAATGTAATTTTTCCAAAATGCACCATATTCTCCTGCGGCGGCAATACTTGGCGTATACGCATCCGTAGGTCGAAAGAGTGCCGAAAAATCTGGAATTAAGCCACTAAATAACTCGCCCCAATTGATAGCACCATTCCACATTAAAGTAATGACGACGCCCATAAAGGCTAAAACGATAATGGCAACTAGGGCTTTAATAACATTATCAATAATTCTTGAGGCTTTTCCTTCTCCCGAAAATAACCAGATTAGAAAAAAGGCGACTATGAATAGAATACTAGTAATAAGAAAAGGAGATATATGCGCCCCTCCTAAGTTTCCTTGTATGGCATCTGCTCCCAATGCAAATTGAGCGGTACAAAATACTACATTTGCGATAATGGTTGCAATTAACCAACCCCAAGCTAACGTAGGGGAAATATGTCTTTTAGCCAATTCAAAAGGCCTCTCTTCTATTTTGTCTTTACTTAGCGTCACATAACTAATGGCAGACAACATGATAACGCCACAAAGCATCGCCAATGGTTGCAACCACAAAAATTGATACCCACCAACAACGCCTAAATATAAGGCGCCTACTAAAGTACCGCCCCCTAAAGTAACGGCTGCTTGTATCCAACCGGGGCCACTTAGTCGGGTGTAGTAAAAGAGTTTACCGAAAAAATTAGTGGATTGTGCTTTATTGAATAATTCGTCTTGTTTCATATTGTTTTATATTTGACCGTAGCTTGGGCTTCTAGCCTGAGTCGCATTTTTTCGTAACCTAAATTTGTTTACTCGGGCAGGAAGCCCAAGCTACTTTATTCTAGCGGCCAAGCCTTTAATTCTGCCTCCGTAAACATCTCTTGTCTATCCGCAGTAGCTGCCCGAAGTTCCGCAATGATAGATTCCTTCATATTAAACCATTTAGGTTTGCTAGTAAAACCACTCTTAATAAAAGCGATTATATCCTTAATATCTTTGTCTGAAATGTCTGGATTTTGTTTAATACCAGGCATAACTGCCGCACCCTCATAAATTTTTCCATGAACCGTAATTGGACCTTGTAAACCATTGAGCATCACTAGGGCAATATGTTCTGCTGGACCGTCTACATATTCTGATTGATAGAGTGGTGGCGCTAAATTTTCCATGCCTTTGCCATCCATTCCATGACAAGTACCACAGTACATTTGATATAATTCAAAACCTCTTGTTCTATCATCTGTTTGGTCCGTTACACTTAAAACTGGTTCCTTTCGATTATCATCTGCGATATTGATAAGGGTTTTATGAAGTGTAGCAGCTAAGGCACTTTCTTTTTGTACCTTCTCAATAGTAGGAAGCAACTCTCTTTCTTTGCCTGCAATACTACTAACCAAGGCTTCTGCCATCATCGAATTATCTACATAAGTCGTGGCTAAATTCATCCATAATTCATCTTTTTTGGGATTGGTAACTTTCCCTAAACTATGTGCTACTTGTAGATGTTGGTCGAAATTATTGGATGCTACTGCGTTTTCAAAAATTGGTAATAGTGCAGCTTCATTAGCCGAATTAATTATCGTTTTAGCTAATAAAATAACTTGTGAAGCAACAGCGGCATCACTAGTTTTAATAGTGGTTAATAACTCAGCAGATAATTCACCCATTCCTTCTAAGGTCCATAAAGCTTGTATTTGTCCTAATGGATTTTTAACGTTTTTGGCTATAGTTATAATGGCATCAATTACACTTTTATCATTGCCATAAACCAATTTCTTCTGTGCTATTTTTCGTTGCCAGCCATTGGTGGATTGTAATAAAGATACCCATTCTGCCAAAGATAGTTGGCTTAAATCAGGTAATGCTTTAACTGTATTGGTGCTATCAGCAACTCTAAAAATTCGACCTGTAATAGGTAAACTATCCATCTTGTTTTTAATAATCAATTCCTTTAAATAACTCGTCATAAAGGCTCGATGTTGGATAATAGCTCTACGCATATCTACCACATACAGCGCACCATCTGGCCCATTATTGAGATTGACAGGTCGGAACGTTTCATCATTGGACACTAGGAATTCGCTACCTTCACTAGTGGCTTTGGCTTCCATTTTACCGTTGGTCGTTTCTAGTTCAAATCGCTTGACTAAATTGCCTTCTGGTCCACATACAAAAGCTTGTCCATAATAATCGCTTCTAAATTGTTCGCCTCGATAAATCAATGGGCTGCAAGCAGAGGTGAAATGTTTAACCCGTCCTGCTTCATCATAAGCGCCTTCCATATATCCCCGATTAATTAAGGTTGGATGACTTGGATAGAAACGACGAGACTTGGATAAATTTTGTCGTTCTAAATTTTTACTTTCTAAAAACGGATTGGCATTGACTTGGTTCGATTGCACAAAGTCGCCATAAATTGGATTGCTATTATCATTATAATATAAATGCCCTTCGTCATCATTCGTAATGCCCCATTGTCCTTTGAAATAAGTGGCATCTGTTTCCCATTTTCCATTTCTTAAACGATATCGACGGTCGCATTTGGCACTATAAATCCAATTATCTAAATTATATAATAACCCATTTGGTGCGTGTTCTACATTTCCACCATTGGCATACATAGAATCAACTAATTGTGCTTCACCGGGCTGGTCATTTTCAATAGGCACCCACCACAAATTTGGTGGCTCGGTATATAATAAGCCACCATTTATTAATTCAATCGCTCTTGGTAATACCAATTCATCTAGGAATATTTTCTTATTATCCATCACGCCGTCGCCATCTGTATCTTCTAAAATGGAAATCTTACCATCTGGTTCTTTTTCATCTGACCCATCAATGTCTCGCATATAACCCGTCATTTCGACTGCCCAAATTCGACCTTTTTCATCAAATTCTATGGCGACAGGAGATGTTAATAGTGGTTCAGCAGCGACTGCAGAGATATGAAATCCTTTTTCTAGGGTAAATTCGCTGGTGAGGTCTATAGCATCAGTCGTGTTTTTACATGCTGAAAATAGTAGCAAGTATGCAAAAAATGATACGATTAATTTCTTCATTATGAATGATTTAGAGAATATTAGATAGTCAGGTGAAAAATTGATAATCATCCATTGTCTTCATTCATCCGTTGGCAGAAAATAAACCAACGGATGAATGAAGACAACGAATTTGACAAGCTAGCCGAGATTTTAAATATTATTATAATACCATTTTTTTAGCTGACGCTCTAATTTAAAAAAGAGTTAATTATTCGTTGTAGAAAATTAGACAACGGATAATTGGTCGTGTATTAAAGTGGTTGATTTATTCACGCAGAGTTCGCAGAGAAAAAGTTAGTTTTTATTAGCTTCTGTGGCCTCTGCGAACTCTGCGTGAAATACATAAATCAACAGTTTTAATAGGCTATCGGATAATTAAAGGACAACGGGTTTTTAAAATTAGCTAATAGGGAAATTTCAGTTCTCCGAAAAACTATGGAGACAGGGAACTTAAACTTCCTTATATTTATACAAATGCACAATTCACGCCTACCATTAAGCTACAAGTAAGTACCCAAAATCCAACATGTACCCAGATACTTTTTAACGATTTACCTGTCAATAATGCACTTATACCCAAAATTGCTAAACTAAAGAAAAAACTAGCTTCTGCCCCGTGTATCATGCCATGCCCGAAGGTGCGGTGACGGCTGCCATATTGAGCTAGAAAATCAGTCATGAATGTTTTAAATTCAGAACTAGCATCCGCAAAACTAGGGTCTAAAAAAAATAATTGAAAAACACCGATTTGATGAACACTTACCGCCAGCATTATATAGGATAATAATAGACTAAAAAGATAAATTAACCCGATTTGTCCAATACTTTTAGGTTGACTAATTTGTTCGATAGGTTCGCCTGTAGTATCAGCTAGTCTTGTTCCGAAAACATTAGGTCGATACCATATAAAGCCTATTATCAATGGAATAAATGCCGATATAGGTAGGATATAAAAATTAAATAGTTCCATATAATATATTTTAGATGCGGAATGGATATTGATCAAAAGTAGTAAAAATTATTTGGCAAATGGTAATCAATTTGTTAAGGAATATTACTTTTGATGAAAGTAATTTTCAGATGCGAGAATAGAGCGTAGAGCGTAGAGAGGTATCGTGTTCTATTCTCTACTAATTATTCTAACTTAATATCCTTCAATAAATCCATTAAAATGAGTAAACTTACCGCTGTTATCCAAACTTGTACAGGCAACTTGTCCGCTAGTAAGACCTATTATCAAAAATTAAATTTTGAATTATTATCAGAAAATAAACCAACCCTTTTTACGGATGGTAAGTTTCTGTTGGAAATTAATCCAGAAAACACCGCCCGAACAGGCTTGAAATTATATCAAACCGATTGGAAAGAAACAGTTACTGCCTTAAATAAAGTAACCAAAGTAGTGGATATAGAAGGCGGACATTTGGTAAGTGACCCTAATGGCGTGAAAGTGTATTTGATGAATGAGGGATTGGAAAAAGAGGTTATCTTAAAAGGCGAATCAAAAGCCATTCCCGGTAACTTTGCGGGGCTTAGCATAGAAGCAGTTGATGTTGAAAAAACAGTTCAATTCTGGGAACTATTGGGCTATAAAAAAACAATGGGCAGTATAGCACAAGGTTGGGTAGCTTTTGAAAATGGGACTAGTGTTGGTATTAGCATTATGAAACCAATGGTTTGCCCACATTTATTCTTTAATCCTGGATTGACCTTTTTTAATGGAGGAAAGAATTTGCCCATTATTCAAAAAATTAAAACAGTTGGTATTCCCATTGCCGAAGAAATTACTGTTTTCAATAAAGAAGGAATCGTCGATAATGTGATTCTTTGTGACCCAGGAGGATTGGGCTTTTTTATTTTTAATGATTGATTCTACAGTCGTAAATTTTTAATTCACCCATAGTTTTCACCATAGAACCACTAATATAAACCATTAGCGCCTTCCATTGTTATAGCAGTATTATTTCATATATGGGGTAGTGATTTGCCCTTAGCCCTACGCTACTATTTATGACTGCTCAACAAAATATTTTTATTAAGGCAAGCCCAGCCACTATTTTTGCCTATTTAATGGATGTCAATAATCGAAAAGCTTATATTCCTGCTTTGGAAGAGGTGATTATGTTGGATGAATTACCTATCCGAAAAGGCAGTAAATATATTGAAGTAGCGAATATTGCAGGTCGAAGATTGAAAACGACGTATGAAGTGATTGAATTTGAAGAGAATAAACATACTGCTGCAAAGACTTTAAAAAGTATCTTTCCCATTCGAGCAGATTTAGATTTGGAAGTAGTAAAAGATGGAACAAATTTAACCATCAGTTTGAATTTTCAACTAAAAGGCATTTTTAAATTCGGTGCTTCTGTAGTGAAAGGGATTGTTAATCAACAAGCTAAAGGTATACTGGAAAAAATTAAAACTAATCTAGAATAGCGCATTGAATTGTTGATGAATTCAAATTTATTTTTGGAATAGAAAAATAAAAAGTAGTTCCTTCTCCCACCTTGGATTGCAACCAAATTTTCCCTTGATGATTTTCGACGACCTTTTCACAGGTGGCTAAGCCAATTCCCGAACCTTCATATTTATTTTTGTCAACTCGATGAAAAGCGGTAAAAATTTTGGCTTGTTGTTTTTCTGGAATCCCAATGCCATTGTCTTGGATAGCAAAAATATAAGCTTCTTTTTCTTCTGTGTAGGAAATATGAATAATGGGGTCTTTATCTCTTTTAAATTTTAAGCCATTGCCAATGATATTTTGAAATAATTGATTGATTTGGGTTGGACAACCTTGAATAATTGGTAAGGATTGTTCGATTCTAATAGTACCCTTATTTTTTTGTAGTAAATGACACTCGACCCGACAAAAATTAAAAAGGCTAATATGTAGGTAGTTTTTTGATAAAATTCCTAATATTAGCCTATGAAAATTATATGTGAATCAAAATTACTAAGATTCTTTGACATAGGCTCAAGAGT
>Ga0208544_10000029_pt1 | contig 101290 bp, 105 predicted proteins | sample DEB08_DNA_9_FD_184526 | JGI IMG/M metagenome (GOLD analysis project Ga0208544, IMG submission 184526) | Aqueous microbial communities from the Delaware River and Bay under freshwater to marine salinity gradient to study organic matter... | ecosystem: Environmental > Aquatic > Marine > Coastal...
TTGAGCTGCCAATTGCAGCGATGATGGTCGCCCCCATAAAAGCCCATGACAGAGCCCCAAGGATAGATCCACGCAAATGGTCGTGTTCACCAGAAGATCTGTATTCGGAGATAAATCGTATAATGCCGGTTTGGAAGCCAAGGCAAGCTATGCCGCCCAAGATGACCGCAGCAACCCAAACGGCCACGAAAATTCCATACTCAAAAGCACCCATGAGGCGGACGAGTACGATTTGGCTCAAATAAGCAATTGCTGCACTGAAAATACGGATTGTGAACGCAAACATGGCAATACGGCCGGAAACAGCACTGTCGCCCTGCCCATTGATAATCGTGTCTAGTTTGGACAAAATTGGTTCTGCCCTCGCAGCAAGCGATGCTGGCAGACATTTCTGCGCAATTGGGGTCAGATGGATTTTCACACTATGCTCCGAACGGTTCTTATCCAGAGTATTATCATCAATGGTTTAAGAAATGGTGTGATAATGGGGCTGACGTTAAGACTTTGCCTTGGTTTTGTTTACCATAAAGGGCATTAATATAGCTGGATTTGGCTTTTGTGATTTGGTGTAGTGGATAGTTTGGCAGGTATTTGATGCAATATATTTTGGATGTTCGTGGCTTAAATTGTCCATTACCTGTGTTGAAGGCAAAGAAGAAGATGCGGGAACTTGAAACGGGCGATCAGCTTTGGGTGGAGACCACAGACCCTTTGTCGGCGATTGATATTCCAGCGTTTTGCGACAATGACGGGTTTCAGCTGATCGAAGTAGAAAAAGCTGATGGATATCAGCGATACCTGGTTCAAAAATAGGACCTATCAGATCGAATTACTTTCGGGGTGAGAAGCCCGCGATGGACAATGGATTATCGGTCATAGCATTTCTATCAGGCGTATCGATTTGTGGTATGTTAAAGAAACCCCTGAACAGCCTTTGGATAAATTCAGCAGGCATATCTTCCAAAAAGACAACCAGTTGCGTCGTTTGATTTTCAGTAGGCCATTTCTTCAAAAAGTATGGTTCACTCAGCCTATTGCCCACGCCTTGGATAACCAATGGCCTTGCCTCGCCAGCGAGTTGAACTAGACCTTTTATTCGCAATATGTGGGCGCTATGGGCTGACAGCACTAAGTCTAAAAACATATCCAATTGTTGTCGTGAAATGGACGTAGGTGTTTTCAAAACAGTCGCAACAATTTTCTCAGAGTGCTGGTTGATATCATGATGGTGATGGAAGTGGTCGTGCACATCTGGCAGGTTCGGTAAGCCATCACGGGCGGAAAAGTAAAGTTCCAAGTTTTCCAGAAATGCAGTTTTGGAAACAATCTGGGCAGCTGGATTTCTTAGCTTCAATGCTGACATTGTTTTGTTTAAGACCTTCTCGACGTCTTTTGCCGTGAGCTCATCGATTTTAGTCAGAATAACTTTGTCTGCCAAGGCAACTTGTTTCGAAGCTTCGCTATGGCGGTCCATGGTTGAAATGCCATTGGACACATCGAGCGTGGTAAGGAGACCAGAAAACACGAGATCATCGCCGATCACCGGGGAGGCAATCAATGCTTGCAGAACGGGAGCCGGATCAGCCAGTCCTGTTGTTTCAATCAAGATGCGTTCCGGGTTTCTTTTCAGCAGACTTTCTATTGTATCAATGAGCTGACCTCGCACCGTGCAGCAAAGGCAACCATTGGATAACTCGATGATTGTGTCTTCGCCTGTTTCCACCAAATGATGGTCCAGACCAATCTCACCAAACTCGTTGATGATGACTGCTGAATTTGCAAAAGCCGGATTTTGCAAAATGCTGTTTAAAAGCGTTGTTTTGCCGCTTCCCAGAAATCCCGTTAAAACATGAACGGGGACCTTTTTACCGGTCTGTTGTGCCATATGGTTCATGTACCTATTGAACCGAAGTGGATTGACGGGGGCTTTTCAAAGGCAATGGGAAGGTTCCTCGCAAAGTTGACTTGTCCAACACGTCGCCATCGACATTAACTACACCATATTCTGGTCTTTTGGTTGGGATTGGCACACGTACAGGAACAAAAGACCTGCTGATCCAAGCAGGGCTAGGTTCTCCATCGATGCCACCAAGGGAGATTTGAACTGGTGCCATCGTTACGCGACGTGCAGTTAGATATGGGGATTTGATGACAGCTGTTTCTGAAGCCGGATCGTAGCGGTTCTGACGGGCTTGTTCCGTACACAAAATCCCGCGCATATCTTTTGGTCCAGTTGGCGGTTGAGGTGCTGGTAACTCGGACATTTTCTGGCTGCTCTGAGAATCAAAGCCTTTGAGAAAGAGGCGCGCAGATAATTCGGCGCGTTCTGTTTGGGAGGATGAACCAAGCACTACTGCAACCAGACGTCTGCCACCGCGTTCTGCACTAACCACAATATTATAGCCAGCGGAGCAAATGAACCCGGTTTTCATCCCTGTTGTCCCCTCAAAGCGCTCAAGGAGAAAATTATAGGAAGTATAGCTTTTGTCGCCGGCGGTGATGGTTGGTGTCTCAAAAATCGGACGATATTGCGGAAATTCATTCCAAATTGCGCTTGATAATATTACCAAGTCCCGGGCCGATACATATTGTTTGGGGTCGTGCAGTCCATTCGGATTTGAAAATTGGGTATTGGAAAGGCCGAGGTTTTTGGCCTCATCATTCATTCGGTTGACGAAAGCTGGAACGCTGCCAGAGACTGATTCCGCAATGGCGACAGCTACGTCGTTGGCGCTTTTTACAATCAAGGTATACAGCGCCATATCGAAGCGAAGCTGGGTTCCTTCTCTGTAGCCCATTTTCCCAGGCGGTGTGCTAGCCGCATTTTTTGTGAAAGTAACAGGTGAGCCGACCGAGATTTCCCCTGCTTGAATGGCTTTGAACGTGACATAGGCGGTCATTAACTTGGTCAGGGAAGCTGGATGCCAGCGTTCATGCATGCGATTTTCTGCCAAAACCGAATTGTCAGCAGCATCCACCAAAATATAAGGAATGTTTGGAAATGGCTCTTCCGCATTAACCGAGGTGTGTAAAGCGAACGACAAACATAGAGTCAGTGCGTATAACAGGGTCCTTATCAGTAGGGGCACTGTGCGAGGATTGCAGATAAACTGCCTATTTGGTTGATTTCGGTGTGGTATCATCTACTTAATACTATGTTAGAAAAATGTTTTTGCCAGATTGGCAGATGCAATTTGTAATTCATTGTTAGAGGGCAAAATGGCAGTTATCAACCGTATGGCTGAGCTTCATGACGAAATTACAGTTTGGCGGAGAAACTATCACAGTAATCCAGAGCTGATGTATGATGTGTTTGAAACTGCCGAGGATGTTGCTGACAAGTTACGTGCCTTTGGCTGCGATGAGGTGGTGACGGGTATAGGCCGCACTGGCGTTGTCGGTGTCATCCGTGGGTCCAAATCTGGCGATGGCGTGATCGGACTACGTGCGGATATGGACGCGCTTCCCATCGAAGAAATCACAGGCTTGCCACATGCTTCCAAAATATCGGGCAAAATGCATGCCTGTGGCCATGATGGTCATACAGCTATGCTCTTAGGGGCTGCAAAATATCTTTCAGAAACGCGAAATTTTGCGGGAACTGCGATCGTTATATTCCAGCCTGCAGAAGAAGGTGGGGCTGGCGGCAAGGCTATGGTTGATGATGGATTGATGGAGCGGTTTGGCATTAAGGAAGTTTATGGGATGCATAATCTTCCCGGGATGGCTGTTGGCGAATTTGCGATTTGCGAGGGGCCTATAATGGCCTCAACAGATGAGTTCAAAATCACCTTGAAAGGCAAAGGGGCCCATGCGGCGATGCCACATCTTGGCATTGACCCAATTGTTGCGTGTTCTCAATTGGTGGGCATGCTTCAAACGATTGTGTCACGGGGCACTAATCCGTTGGATGGGCTGGTGGTTTCGGTCACTCAATTTCATTCAGGCAACACCTATAACGTGATTCCTGAAACTGCGATGATCAATGGTACTATCCGTTCCTTGAACGAAGAAACGCGTGCTTTTGGCGAGCAGCGTTTGCGGGAAATTACAAAGAGCGTTGCTGAGGCGATGCAATGCAGTTTTCAAGTCGATTTTCGCGAAGGTTATCCAGTTACGTTTAACCACAGCGATGCAACGCAAAAGGCGGCCGATGTGGCACGTCTTATTGCCGGGGATAAAAATGTAAACCAGAGTGTGCAACCGATGATGGGCGGTGAAGATTTTGCTTATATGCTAGAAGCACGCCCAGGCGCCTACATTTTTACAGGAAATGGAGATTCGGCAGGTCTGCATCATCCTGCTTATGATTTTAATGATGACGCAATCCCCCATGGCGCATCCTATTGGGCAAAGCTGGTTGAAACGCTTTTACCTGCGGCCTGACAGAGTTTGATGGCTATCGATGAACTTTAAAGGAGTTCGAGGGGTAAGCCGGATGATGCTTTTAGGGTTTGCAGGACAATCGAACTTTTTACAGTCTGAACACTTTCGTCTGGCAGCAGATTTTCATTGATAACCTGTGTGAGTTCGCGAAGATCCCTGACGCATAACTTTAGCTGATAATCCATTTCGCCTGTCAACGTATAAGCTTCTTCGATTTGAGGAATGGTCTTTACCAGATCAGCAAAACGCCTAGCGTTTTCCCTGCTATGGGTATTCAGCATCACGTCCACCAATACTATCAGGGCAAAGCCAGTTTTTTCGCGATCAATCAAGGCGCGATAACCTGTAATAATGCCCGCCTGTTCCAGATGCGCCCGCCGCCTTGAACATTGGCTGGCTGATAGACCAATGCGCTCTGCAAGCTGTTGATTGGTTAGTCTGCTGTCTTGTTGGAGCTGGCTTAAGAGCTTCTTATCAAAATTATCCATTGTGCGTATTCCGTGTGAGAATTTGTCAATATATGCGTATTTTGTGCGAAAAATACAAATATTGATAAGTTAATGCAAGGATTTAACATAAAACTTGCGGTATTGTTGTATTTAAACTTACTTGACCTGAGGATATTTCAATGGGACCTTTTCCACATGATGCGCCAGTAGCTGTTGTTTCTGATGATAACCCAGCTGGAACCGATGGATTTGAGTTTGTGGAATTCGCCCATCCGGCCCCAGAAGAATTGGAAATTTTGTTCAAGCGTATGGGCTATAGCAAAGTTGCAACCCATAAACACAAGAAGATAGATCTTTGGCGCCAGGGCGATGTTAATTACATCGTCAATAACGAAAAGGGCACGTTCGGCAATAGATTTGTGGATCAACATGGTCCCTGTGCCCCAAGCATGGCATGGCGCGTCGTTGATGCACAAAAGGCTTTTGATCATGCAGTATCAAAAGGAGCCAAACCCTATTTAGGTAATGATAAGACACTGGACGTTCCAGCGATTGAGGGTATTGGCGGCTCGTTGCTGTATTTTGTTGATCGGTATGGGTCTAAAGGCTCCGCCTATGATGATGAGTTTAACTGGCTTGGGGAGGCTAATCCAAAACCTGCCGGCGTTGGATTTTTCTATCTTGATCACCTGACGCATAATGTGTTTCGCGGAAACATGGATAAGTGGTGGGCTTTTTACCGTGAATTGTTCAACTTCAAACAAATTCACTTCTTTGATATTGAGGGCAAGCTGACGGGTTTGGTTTCACGCGCGATTACATCGCCTTGCGGTAAAATCCGTATTCCGCTGAACGAGTCGACTGATGATAAAAGTCAAATTGAGTCTTATCTGAAGAAGTATAATGGTGAGGGCATTCAGCACATTGCTGTTGGAACAGATGGACCTTCCGGGATTTACGATGCGGTAGATCAGTTGAGCGAAAACGGTTTGCTGTTCATGCTAGGCCCGCCAGAAACCTATTATCACTTGTCCAAAGATCGGGTCCACGGGCATGAAGAACCCATAGAACGCATGAAAAAACATGGTATCTTGATTGATGGCGAAGGCGTTGTAGATGGGGGTATGACGAAAATATTGCTGCAGATATTTTCGAAAACGGTCATTGGCCCGATATTCTTCGAGTTTATTCAACGCAAGGGCGACGAAGGTTTCGGAGAAGGGAATTTCCGGGCTTTGTTTGAATCGATCGAGATGGAGCAAATTGCTTCAGGCGAGATATCTGGAGAAGATGCCGCTGAATAGCTAGATGTGGTTTTAGTAAATCTCGCTATGAATTAGGCGCCTTCCCAGCCTTCGGAAATTCGGCGTTGCAATTCGCGTACATTGCAAATCACAATCCCGCCTCTTGCTTTTTCAATTAGCCCTTCGCGTTCTAAAGCGTTGAGTTCACGTGAAACCACTTCCCGTCTTGAGCCGATGCGCTCGGCCAATTGTTTTTGGGTTGGAGGCGGAGACACAATTCTATGATCGGGATTGGCAGCACGGGTTTTGGAAAGACGGAGCAATTCCGAGTATAGGCGATGTTTGGCCTGAAGAAATGAGTGCTCTGCCAACTGTTTGTTCAAATGACGAACACGCGCAGCAAACATCTGTAAGACCCGCATGGAAATTTCAGGAACTGTATGAATGACATCCAGAAAGACAGATGCTGGCATAATACAGATGCGGGCTTTGTTCAGTGTCGTCACATTTGCCGAGCGCGGCGAATCATCGATCGCAGAAATTTCACCGAAAAAGGTACCCGGACCCATCTCCCCCAGAATCACTTCTTTGCCAACAGCAATCCTTACGATGACCCGAACAGATCCGGACACAACGAAGCGCACATCGTTTGAGTCTTCCTCAATATCAATAACAAGTTCATTTTCATTGAATTCGCGCCAGTTGCATCGTTTAGCGAATTTTTGTGATAGACTTTGCTCCATTCCGTCGAATAGCGGGATATCAGATAAGTCTTGCATTCTGCACCCTAGCTCCCAAGTACGACCAACAAACCATCCAATTGAAATTTTGACCGAGTGATAAATTAATTCATGTCGAAAGAGTAAACCATGCTTTGAGCTTACAGTAAATTCGATTCAAAATTGAATTACGCTGCGCGATATCTTCCTATGGTTGCGCTCTTGGCTAATTTCTAATCGAATTGAATAAAAAAAAGACAAAAAATGGGACATTAACCTTTTTAATACGTTTCTATTGCAGTCTGTGGAAGGGCGGAATCCATCATTAGTGATTCTGATTTGGGCGATATGAAACTTTACGATGTAAAAACGGACCTTTCAAAGGGCAAATCTTTGCCTTTGGAGGTTTATGAGAAGGTGGTGCAATCACTTCATGGTGATACGCGCACTCTAATTTTTGGCAAGATTGCAACATCTATAGCTGCTTTCGTGGCCTGGTATCGTGCTGACAATCCACTCATATTAGCAACTGCCATCCTATTGATCATTTTCGCGGTCTTACGATTTTGGCATATTCATTCCTTCAATCGCAAATCTGGCGATGCGCTTTCACATTCTGAATTGATTAAAGGCGAGAAAAGATATCGTTATCTGTCTGGGGCCTATGTGGGTTGTTTAGGCCTTTTATGTTTTGTTTCCTTGGCCGTTAGCCAAGATGCGTTGGTTCATTTGATCGTTATTTCTGCAACCTTGGCAAATGTTGCAGGCATATCAGGACGTAATTTTGCTAGTGGCAAAGTTGTTCTTTGGCAGACAATGGGCGTGACCATTCCCCTGACAGCTGGATTAATCATCTTCGGAAATGCATATCATACGTTTTTGGCGATCTTGTTGTTGCCATTTCTTTTGGCAATCCAGTCAATATCTGCGCGTTTGAGGGGCATGCTTTTTGATGCCAGTTTGCAGGCAATCGAAAATAAAACGATTGCAGATCGCTTTGAGGTTGCTCTAGAGAATGCGTCGCACGGTATGGCCATGATTGATCATGATGGCATTTTTATCGTGGTGAACGAAAGGTTCGGCGAATTGTTTGACTGCCCGTCAAATATGGACCTGATTGGCGCAAGTCTAACAGAAGTTACAGTGAAGAGCTTGGGCTCCAGACCCGGGGCAGTTCTTGCTGACAGCATTTCTGAACGCATTCGTATGTGCTTGAAAGAAGAGCGTAAACGTCGATTTACGCAAACACGATTTGATGGATCGATTATTGAAGTCAGCTTTAATCCGATGAAAGATGCTGCTGGTGTTATTGTCTTGGAAGATGTTAGCGATCGGGTAAAATCAGAAGGTGAAATTCGCCAGTTGGCACATTATGACCCATTGACGAAATTGCCAAATCGCCGACATTTCACCTCAATCGTGAATGAGAAGATAAAGGATGAAGGGGCTGGCTTTGGCTTTTCCCTGTATTTCGTTGATCTTGATAATTTTAAAACTGTGAACGATTCGCTCGGTCATGCCGTGGGTGACAAGCTGCTTTGCGCAGTATCCCTACGAATGAAATCCTGTCTTCCAGAGGGATCAACAATTTGCCGGTTTGGTGGCGATGAGTTTGTGATGATCTTGCCAAATGTAACGTCAAAATTCGATTGCGAACGTTTTTCAAACCGAATCGTGGAAGAAGTTTCCAAACCAGTATTGATTGACGGCCATTTGATAATTGTTGGCGCTAGTGTGGGTATTGCCCTTTGCCCTGAAAATGCGGATGAATTTGATCAATTGCTGAAGATGGCAGATGTTGCCTTGTATGAAGCCAAAATGCGCGGTCGCAATGCCGTTAACTTCTATTCTACCGAGCTTGGTGACAAGATCCGTGAGCGTCGGAAATTGGAAGTGGAGCTGAGACGCGCTGTTCAAAATGAAGAGCTAAGCATTCATTATCAACCGCTTATTGATATGAAAACAAATACGGTTGCCGGATGCGAGGCGCTTGTTCGCTGGACCCACCCAACTTTGGGGGCAATTCCACCATCAACCTTCATTCCGATGGCTGAAGAAATTGGTATTATATCAAAAATAGGCAAGTTTGTTCTCGATCAAGCCACACTTGAGTGTAACAAGTGGCCAAATAATATTAAGATCGCGGTCAATGTATCTTCGTTGCAGTTTCAGCAATCAGATGTTTGTAGCGTAATTGAGTCGGCATTGCTTAGCAGTGGGCTTCATGCATCTAGATTGGAAATAGAAGTAACCGAATCTGCTGTGCTGGATGATATGCAGCAAACGTCCAAAATCTTACGGACATTGGCTCAGAGCGGCGTGCGCATTTCTCTAGATGACTTTGGCACCGGATTTTCTTCACTTAGCTATCTCCACCAATTGCCTTTGGATAAGGTCAAGATTGACAGATCTTTTCTTGAATCCATTCGTAACGATAAACGCGCTTTGATCCTTCTATCAGGTGTCACCAAAATGGCTGCTGATTTGGGTCTCCAAGTTATTGTTGAAGGTGTCGAGGAAGTTGAGCAGCTTGATATTTTGAAGCGGGAAGTTCATTTGGATCAGGCGCAAGGTTATTTGTTCGGTAAAGCCATGCCTTCTGCTGAAATCCGCAAATTTGTCGTTGAGTACGGCAATGATACTGCGCCTGTAAAAGCTACCCGCGTTGCTAGCGCCTAAGATGCTGAGCCAAACAGCTATCTAACTCTTGGTAAATTAACCACGAATTTCGATTTCTGACCCTTCTGGCAGTTTTATCTGCTTGCGCCCTTTACAGTGGTTAACAAATTGTTAATCATGTGTACTGGTTTTGGGCGGACCGTGGGGTAGTGATGAGTACAAATGTATTGAGTAAACAGCCGTTTGTGGAACGGTTGAGCGGGTATCTGCAAGACGCAGATTATCGGGTTGCATCATCAAAACAGGACAGAGACACTTTGTATCAGTTGCGATACAAAGCCTATCGTCGTGAAGATACGATTTTGGAAAATGCTGAAAAACGTTTTTCAGATGACTACGATTTGATGGACAATTGCTGGTTGTTTGGTGTGCACCTTAACGGGCGGTTGGTCAGCTCTATCCGTTTCCATATTATTTCTCCACAGAACCCCAAGGGCCCGGCCTATGATGTCTTCCCAGATATCGTGAGGCCGATGATATCAGCTGGAAAAACTATTGTTGATCCGACTCGACTGGTAGTCGATAGGCCAATGACAGAATTTTATCCAGAATTGGCTTACGTCACTATTCGTGCCGCGTTCATGGCAGCTGAATATTTCGAAGCCGAATATATGCTTGCAACTGTTCGTCAGGAACATCAGGCTTTTTATAAAAAACTGTTTGGCTTTAAAGCGCTGTGTGAGCCGCGGCCTTATCCAAGTTTGCTAAAGCCCATAAGTCTTCTTGCCGCAAATATGCCGACGCAACGCGATAGTGTGGTTACAAAATTTCCGATTTTTCTGTCTTCCTTCACAGAACGCAGAATGCTGTTCCAACAGAATAACCAAGCACTTGATGAGCCAGAATATTTTCCATATGCGGTTAATGGTGGTTTGCAATAATCGCCGAAGACATCTTGTGGTGGAAAGTTTGGACCTAATGTAGCTGGGTATTGTGGGTTATTCTATTTTGAACGAACCATCAGTTTTTCCAAACCGTGAAAATGAAATCTGTCTGCATAGACGGGATTATCCATCAGGCGTAATGTTGGAAGCCTCTCAAAGAGAGTGGTAAGGCCGATAGCCATTTCCAATCGCGCAAGTGGCGCGCCTAGGCAAAAATGGATACCTGCGCCAAAGCTGACATGCCCTTCTCCGCCGCGCCTGAAATCGAGATTTTCAGGATTTGAGTAGCGATCAGGATCATGGTTGGCTGCACCCAATAAAAGACCTACAGTTTGACCTTTCTTCAGAGTAGCTTCAGCAAAGGTCATGTCTTCTAAGACAAAGCGTGTGAAAAGATGCAAAGGTGGATCAATCCGTAAACATTCCTCGATTACGTTATGGGTGGTTTTCTCGTTTTCAAACTGTATCTTTGGATCGAACTGATTTTCCAGCAAAGTTTTTACGGAATTTCCTAGAGCATGAACTGTTGCCTCATGGCCCGCATTAAGCAGAAGAATTGCAGTTGCAACTAATTCATCCATGGAGAGGCTTTCGCCTGCGATTTCAGCTTCGACGAGACCTGCCAACAAATCGTCTGCGGGATTGCGTCGACGCTCCTTAGCAAGAGTTTTTATATAGTCAGAAAACTCTGCCGTGGCTTTAACGGCTTCATCTTCAATCGCTCGGGAACGATTGAACTGATACATGGCGACCATTTTATGAGACCAATCCAAAAGTTGGTCTGCCATATCACGGGGCACGCCGAGCAGATCGGCAATTACGATGACCGGTATTTTCTCACAATAAGCATGCAGTAAATCGAAAGATTGATCTGATGGAAATGCATCAATCAGATCATGGCACAGTGTTTTTATCTCTGGTGAAAGCCGCTCGATATGGCGGGAGACAAATGCCCGATTGACCAAACGCCTTAGTCTTGTGTGGACAGGTGGCTCTCGCTCCAACATGGAATTTGCTTCGAAATCATAAAAGCTTTTGAGATGGAGCGGAATTTCTGGAAGGCCTGCATCGAATCTATCCATGATATGAGTGATTTCGCGTCCGAAACGTCGATCTCTCAAAATTGAATTGACTTCCGTATATCGCGAAAAACATACATATCCGTATTCTTTCCACCAAAATGCAGGACCAAGTTTGTGCATCTCAGCGTAGTGAGGATATGGATTTTGGAAGAAACCTGGATCGGCTGGGTCAGCAGAATGAACCGGAAGGTTGTTTGTCATTTTATCTTAAGTGTGCCGATTGAGTAGCGCTCGATGTATGTCAGCATTTTCTATAACACCGATAATGGTTCCATTGCGTTCGGCATAAACTGGCAAACTCGTTTCCAATTGTAATTCCATAATCTGAGAGAGCGAAGCGTTGTGAGGCAGGGTCTTGGCCTTCGCCTCTCCTTTGCGTTTGCGTTTCAGTGGCTGCATGGCATCCTCTGCTTTCAACACAGCAAGCGGGTTCATATGGGCAACAAAGTCAGCCACGTAATCATTGGCAGGGTTAGAGAGAATTTCCTGCGCAGTGCCGCATTGGATAATCCGGCCGCCTTCCATGATGGCAATTCGTGTGCCGATCTTAATGGCCTCATCCAGATCATGGCTAACGAAAATGATGGTTCGCTTCAGACGTTGTTGCAGATCGATCAACTCATCCTGCAATCTGGAACGAATTAGAGGATCCAATGCAGAATAGGGTTCGTCCATAAGCAATATAGGTGCATCTGTAGCAAAGGCGCGGGCGAGGCCCACACGCTGCTGCATGCCACCAGAAAGCTCGCTTACCTGTTTGCCAGACCAGTCAGACAAACCTACCAATTCCAACTGCTCGCGAACTTTTTCTTTGGTTTGGGCTTTGTCACGTCCAGCCAGTTCCAAGCCGAACCCAACATTTTCTTCAACGGTTCGCCAGGGCAATAGGCCAAATTGCTGAAAAACCATCGATACCCAGTCGAGACGCATTTCGCGCAAATCTGCAGTTGAGCAGCTATGAGGATTGCGCCATTCTTCTATGCCTGGGCAGCGAACTTCTACCTTGCCTCGGATCACAGGATTAAGGCCATTCACGGCGCGCAGCAATGTGGATTTTCCTGAGCCAGAAAGCCCCATCAAAACCAAGACCTCGCCCTCTTCGATCTCAAGTGAGCAGTTTGCCACGCCGAGAATTTGTCCGGTTGCCTCTTGTATTTCAGAGCGGGTTTTTCCCTCATCAATCATTGATAAAGCTGAGGCAGGTTTGTCGCCAAAAACAATATCGACGTTTTCAAATTTTACGATCAGATTGTTCTTCACTGCTTTAGCCATATCAGTTTTCCTTGCGTTCATGGCGAAGGAGGCGGTCGAGCAGAATGGCGACCAAAACAATGACAATGCCAGCTTCAAAGCCTTTTGCGATATTCACTGTATTCAATGCCCGAACCACAGGAACCCCTAAGCCAGGCGCGCCCACCAAGGCTGCAATAACAACCATGGACAAAGACAGCATGATTGTTTGGGTTAGGCCCGCCATGATTTGCGGAAGAGCGTATGGGAGTTCGACCTTGGTGAGCAATTGCCATTTGGTTGCGCCAAATGCCTGTCCTGCTTCAACCAACGAACGCGGTGTTGAACGCACTCCCAGCTCTGTTAATCGAACGGGCGCGGGCACGGCAAAAATGACCGTCGCGATTAGCCCGGGAACCATTCCAAGACCAAATAAAATAAGAGCTGGAATAAGATACACGAATGTTGGAATGGTTTGCATCAAATCCAGCACAGGGCGCAGGAACGAAGAAAATCGCGGGTTGTGAGCTGCTAGAATTCCAATGGGAACGCCAACTGCCATACACACAGCAGCTGATGCCATCACCAGAGCAAGGGTTTGGATCATTTCTTTCCAATAACCTTGGTTGAGGATCAGTAACAGGGCCGCAAGAGTAAAAAGCGTAAAGCCCCAATCGCGTTTGCGCCAGAAAGCTATAGCTGTGACAATTGCGATAAATATAAGCGGATTTGGAAACTCCAAAATCCATAAAAGAGCATTGATCATGGTGGATAATTGAGCTGCTAGCCAGTCGAAGACAAAACCGCCGTTATCAATCAGCCAATCTACGGCGCTTTTAGCCCATTTGCCGATTGGCAATTGGTTATCTGTAATCCACTCCATCATTTGATGATTAATCCCTTTTAATAAAAAAGGCCGCCAATCGGCGACCTTTTGATTTTTTATTGGCGATTACATACCTAGCGCTGATTTCACAGCGGCCATGGCATCGCCACCATCCTTAGTGGTTACACCATCCAGCCAAGGGCCAACTGCATCTGGATTTGCTTTCAACCAAGCAATCGCTGCTTTTTCAGGGTCTGTACCATCATCAAGGATTGCGCCCATGATTTCGTTTTCCATAGCCAAAGAAAACTTCATATTGGTTACGAGTTTACCGGCATTTGGGCATTCAGCAGAAAAACCAGCTCTTGTGTTTGTGTAGATGGTCGCGCCACCTAGGTTTGGACCAAAGAAGTCATCGCCGCCGGTTAGATAAGTAAGGTCCAGATTGGCGTTCATTGGGTGCGGTTCCCAACCAAGAAATACGATCGGCTCTTTTGCTTTTGCAGCGCGGGTTGCCTGGGCCAACATGCCAGCTTCTGAAGATTCAACCACTTCAAAACCTTTAAGACCAAACGCATCCTGATCGATCATGTCGAGGATCAGGCGGTTGCCATCATTGCCTGGCTCAATGCCATAAATCTTGCCAGCCAAAGCATCTTTGTTTTTTGCAATATCTGCGAAGTCTTTGATTCCAAGGGCAGCGCCTTCGGCATTGGTGGTCAATGTGTATTTTGCGCCTTCAAGATTGACGTTTGTTGATTCAACGGTTTTCGCATCTAGGAATGGACGAATATCGGCTTCCATGGTTGGCATCCAATTGCCAAGGAAAACATCAATGTCTTTGTTTGCAAGGGATTGATATGTCACAGGAACAGAAAGAACCTTGATGTCAGTCTCATAACCGATCGACTTTAAAAGGAATGTGGTCACGGCTGTTGTCGCAGTAATATCAGTCCAGCCTACATCGGAAAATCGAACAGTTCCGCAAGAAGCGGCTTCATGGCTTTCAGCAAAAGCTGGCGCTGTGCCGACCAAGGCGGATGTCATAGCCAGTGCGGCAAGGGTGGTTTTGATTTTGAATGTCATGTGTATTCTCCCATGTGGATTATTCGTTTCATAACTAATTTCGCGGTAATGAAATTTTTATATCTGAGGCAATGATTACAATTTGCTTCTTTACCTACAAGCTATTTTTGTTTATTTTGACTGATCAGTCAATTAAAAATCTTTCCACAAAGTGTGCATCGCCTCGCTAAATATCTGGGAAAGAACAGCCAGGAACCAAAAATGCCACGTATTGGAGCAGAGCCTGAAAGGCGGAAAGCACTTATACATGCTGCCATCGAGATGATTGGCGAGCAGGGGTCGCTGGACGTTTCAGTCAAGGATATTGCCAAGCAAGCTGGCATGTCCTCCGCGCTCGCATTTCATTACTTTGGGGATAAGGACGAAATCATCATCCAAACCATGCGTCATTTGTTGCGTGAGTTTTCTGCTTCTGTTGTCAGGGAATTGCAATTGGCGGACAAGCCACAGGAACGCATAGATGCGTTGATAAGGGCCAGTTTTACGGCTGACCAATTTGAACGTAAAACTGTCGCCGCTTGGTTGGTATTTTACTTGAAAGCCTACTCTTCGCCTCAGGCCGCGCGACTTCTTGGAATTTATACAGGTCGGCTGAAAAGCAATCTGGTGAATGCCTTCAAAGCATTCCTGCCTCATGAGGAAGCGGTTCAGGCCGCAGACGGGTTAGGGGCTTTTATTGATGGTTTATACATTCGACAAGCTTTGGCGGGCTCCGATTCTGCTGGAGCAATTTCTCTGTGCAGGACGTTTGTGCGCGACACCTGCAAAATTTCATACCCAATTAATGGAGTTCACTAATGGCTGATTTCAATCATCTATTACCTCAAACCAGTCATTTTATTGATGGACAATTTATCAATGGTGCTGGTGAAAAAATGCCTGATATTTATCCGGCAAATGGCGAGGCTTTTGTTGATATTGCCTGGGCAACATCTAGCGAAATTGAACAGACGATAGCGGCTGCGAAACGTGGATTTGAAATTTGGCGCAAAACGCCACCGGCTCAACGCGCCAGAGTGTTATATCGCGCTGCACAAATCTTGCGTTCAAAGAATGATGAAATCGCCAGACTGGAAACGCTGGATACAGGAAAAGCACTTCAGGAAACACTGGTAGTAGATGTCACCTCAGCAGCTGACTCGATTGAATATTTTGCCGCTCAGGCAGCAACACTAACAGGCGAGTATGTGGGCTTTTCCGGCGCTGAAGGCGATTGGGGATATACGGTTCGTGAGCCGCTGGGCATTTGCCTTGGTATTGCTGCCTGGAATTATCCGTTGCAGATGGCCGCATGGAAGTCGGCACCAGCGCTTGCCTGTGGCAACGCTTTCATCTTGAAGCCAGCAGAACTAACGCCGCTCTCTGCCCTGAAACTTGCCGAAGCTTATAAGGAAGCTGGTCTTCCTGATGGTGTGTTCAATGTTTTGCAGGGGGGCAGAGAAGTGGGTGCGGCATTGGTCAGCCATTCTGATATTGCAAAAGTCTCCCTAACTGGCGAAACCACGACGGGTTCTAAAGTCCTAAAAGGTGCCGCTGACGGTATCAAGAAGGTTACACTGGAATTAGGCGGCAAGTCGCCTTTGGTGATTTTTGATGATGCCGATATCGATTCGGCCGTTGGCGGTGCGATGCTCGCCAATTTTTATTCAACCGGACAGGTTTGTTCCAACGGGACACGTGTTTTTGTTCACGAGAATATTCGTGATCAGTTCGTAGAAAAACTTATCCGCCGAACAGAAGCATTGGTGATTGGTGATCCGATGGATGAAAAGACCCAGATGGGTCCGCTGGTTTCTGCCGAACATTTCAAAAAGGTCGAAGGGTTTTACAAGTCTGCGCCTTCTCAAGGTGAATGTTTGTATGATGGCGGTATCCCTAAAATTCAAGGTTTTGAAAATGGTAATTGGATTGGCCCGGCGATTTACAAACCCAAGGATGATCATCAATCGATTGCCCGTGACGAGGTTTTTGGACCATTGCTGTCGCTCTTTACCTTCAAGGACGAAGATGAGGTGACTGCACGCGCCAATGATACGGTGTTTGGATTGGCAGCAGGTGTTTATACCGCTGATCTTTCTCGTGGTCACCGGATGATGACGCGTCTGCAAGCAGGGTCATGCTGGATCAATACGTTTAATGTGACACCTGTTGAAATGCCATTTGGTGGCCATAAGAAGTCCGGCCTTGGCATGGAAAACGGTAAATGGGCGTTGGATGCCTATAGCCAGATCAAAAGCGTCCACGTGGCTATGAGCCCAATGGAATATCCTTACTAAACAGGACGAGTGTTGGAGTGGAATATATGTCTGGTGGCGCAATTGATGCTGAAAGCATTCAGGCTGACTATGTTATTGTTGGTTCAGGCTCTGCCGGATCAGCTTTAGCTTACCGTCTGTCAGAAGATGGGAAGAACTCTGTAATTGTCATTGAATTTGGCGGTACCGATATTGGCCCGTTCATTCAAATGCCAGCAGCGCTTTCCTATCCTATGGGTATGTCGATATATGATTGGGGATTTGAAACAGAAGCTGAGCCCCATATGGGTGGTCGAACCATGGCATGCCCAAGAGGCAAGGTGATAGGCGGTTCGTCTTCTATCAATGGCATGATCTATGTGCGTGGACATGCTAAAGATTTCGATACATGGGAAGAGATGGGCGCCAAAGGCTGGTCCTATAGTGACGTGCTTCCTTATTATCAGCGGTTAGAAACCTCTCACGGAGGTGAAGAAGGCGTCCGTGGGAATAGTGGGCCATTGCATGTAACACGTGGTCCACGGGATAATCCGCTCTATGATGCGTTTGTTCAAGCTGGTAGCGAAGCGGGCTTTGAAACCACGATAGATTATAATGGATCAAAGCAAGAAGGCTTTGGTGCGTTTGAACAAACGGTTTACAAAGGTCGCAGATGGTCGGCTGCCAGCGCTTATCTAAAGCCGGCGATCAAACGCGGCGGCGTTCAAGTGATCAAAGGTTTTGCCCGTAAAGTCGTCTTGGAAGGCAAAAAGGCAGTTGGCGTTGAAATCTCTCGCGGCAGCACGGTCCAGACAATACATGCACGTAAGGAAGTCATCCTTGCGGCATCGTCTATCAACTCCCCCAAATTATTGATGTTATCAGGCATAGGGCCTGCAAAGCATCTTAAAGAAATGGGAATTGAAGTGGTTGCAGATCGGCCCGGCGTCGGGGCAAATTTGCAGGATCACCTCGAATTATATGTGCAGCAAGAATGCCTGCAGCCGATCACACTTTATTCGAAACTCAATCTGTTCTGGAAAGCACTAATTGGCGCCCAATGGCTGTTTTTCAAAACTGGCGACGGGGCAACCAATCATTTTGGTAGCACTGGTTTCATTCGATCAAAGGCAGGGGTTCAGTATCCGGATATCCAGTATCATTTTCTGCCTGTGGCCATCAGGTATGATGGTAAAGCTGCTGCCAAGTCGCATGGGTTTCAAGCCCATGTGGGACCAATGCGTTCAAAATCGAGGGGGCGTGTAGAACTGAAGTCGTCTGATCCTTACGCCAAACCAAGTATATTGTTTAATTACATGTCCCATGAAGATGACTGGTCTGATTTTCGTCATTGTATTCGCATTACGCGGGAAATCTTTGGACAAGATGCCATGAAGCCTTATTCAGGGCGCGAGATCCAGCCAGGCTCTGATCTTCAAACAGACGAAGAGTTGGATAGGGTCATACGCGAGCATGCTGAAAGCGCTTATCATCCGTGTGGAACAGCCAGAATGGGTCGGATCGATGATAAAATGGCTGTTGTTGATCCAGAATGCCGAGTAATTGGTGTTGAAAATCTCCGCGTTGCAGATAGTTCGATATTCCCGCAAATTACCAATGGCAATCTCAATGCACCTTCCATTATGGTGGGTGAAAAGGCGGCGGATCATATTTTGGGTAAGCAAATGTTGCCAAAGTCCAATCTAGAGCCCTGGATTAATCCAAATTGGCAGACAAGCGATAGATGATGGCTTTAGAGCAAATGCGATGAAATCCACCTGCTCAAAGATGCAACGATGCATGATTGCAACATTGCGCTGTAGAATTCATTGCGGTCATTGTTGATAGACATGATTTGCGGTATGTTCCAAGTCTTGTTAACCATGGGTTAACCGATTTGGTCTTTCTCTGGTTTGCAGAGAAAAGCGAAACATTTAAAATTGTCAGGTTCAATATATGTCCCGTCCCGTGATCACCCGCATTTTATGTTTAGCTTTGGCTGGAAGCTTTCTGGCCACAATCCCTGTTGAAACGGCTTATGCGAAGCGTAAAACACTGTTGGAGCAATGGTTTCCAAAAGCCGCGCAGAGGATGAGGAACAAGCGTAGTCCGCAGGTTGTTATTCAACAAAGATCTGCTAGCGCGCCTATCAAGAAAGTAGCCGGCCCAAGTTACTATAACTACAAGACTGAACGTCTGCAGACTTTGGCTCTGGTTGGTGTTCTGCCTGTTGTTGCGCCGGAAGTGGTTATTAGAAAGATTGAAATAAGCCAGATTAAAACGCCAGAGACATCAACTGTTGCGACTTTGGATGAAAATAACTCGAACACTCCCAGCTTAATTGATCCGGCAAGCACTGGTAGCACGAGCGCACCGAAGGCTGCGGAGAAATATGAAGGCATTGTTATACCTGCTCATGCAGTTACAAATGAAGCTGTTGATGGATTGAGTCTCAAGCTGGAAGATGGGATCGCGGCTGCTGTTAAAAAGCATTATTCCAGCGATCCGTCTTATTTGTGGCTCGATAGAGACTGGAAGCCGAACGCAAATGCGATTGCGGTAATGAACGTGCTGAAGAATGCGCACGAAGTTGGTCTTGATCCTACTGACTTTATTGTTGATCCCTCAGATCTGGAAACAGGTAACGTATCTGACATTGAGAAGCGAGCAGCGCGTTTTGAACTTGCTTTGAGCGCGGCCATGCTTCGCTATGGATCGGATGCGAAAAATGGTCGTGTAAATCCCAATGGTCTCAGCGGATATCACGACTTCCCGGGTTATAAGCGTGCTTATGAGGACGTCGTTTCGAAAGTGTTTTCCAGCGACAACCCAGCTGAAACGCTTAGTGGGTTGAACCCTCAAAATTCGCGATTTGCAATGTTGATGGCAGAGCTTGCAGAGCTTCGCGGCGATGTTGATGAGCAGTCCATTGAACCGATAAAGTCAGGCACTTTTTTTAAGCCTGGACAAGAAAATCTGGAGCTCCCGAAAGTTATTGCCCTGATTGCCAAAAAAGCTTCAACCGAGTTAAAATTTACGCATTCAGTGACCTTCAATACATATGCAGACAGCACCATATTTAGCGAAGAACTTGTAGCGCTGGTGAAGGATTTTCAAAAAGAAAACGGACTTGGACCTGACGGTATCGTTGGAAAGAATACGATAGCTAAATTGCAGTCCGCTTCTCCAAAAGCGAAGATTGAAAAAATCGAACTGGCACTGGAGCGCCTGCGCTGGTTGCCAGTTGAGTTGGGTCCCCGTCATGTGTTCATCAATCAACCGGCCTATAATGCCTCTTACATATTGGATGACAAGACTAGCCTGAGCATGCGTGCGATTGTTGGAAAGCCATCCAATCAGACTTACTTCTTCTATGACAAGATCGAGATTGTTGAAGTTAATCCCTATTGGAATGTACCGTACTCAATTCTTGTTAATCAGAAACTGGGGAAAATCCGGGCTAATCCAGGCTATTTGACAGCAAATGGTTATGAAGTCATTACTGCCAGAGGCGTCACAGATCCATATTCGGTAGATTGGTATTCTGGCTCACCAAATGGTGTTTCCATTCGTCAAAAACCTGGCAGCAGCAATGCATTGGGCGAGTTGAAAATTCTCTTCCCGAACAAGCATGCGATTTACATGCATGATACCCCTGAGCGCAGTTTGTTTCAACGCTCGTCACGCGCATACAGCTCAGGTTGCGTCCGGTTGCAGCATCCACGTGACATGGCCGCCGCTGTTTTGCAGACAAGTGTGGCGCAGGTAAACGCTTATGTTGAAGCTGGTAAAAACCAGAGCATCAAGGTCAACAACCAGATACCCGTTTATGTTTCCTACTTCACCGCTTGGCCTAATGATGATGGAAAAGTTGGCTTTTATACTGACATCTATGGACGTGACAAAGCGCTGAAAAATGCTATTGCAAAAACCAGAGAGTTGAGGTCTCAAGCCTCGATTTTCTCAAGCTGATATGTTTGGTTTATTGAATCAAAAAAGGGGAGCAATTTGCTCCCCTTTTTCATGTCTCGATAAAAATTCTATTTCTTGTTCTGGCGGTTTGCAATGAGGTCATCGACAACTGATGGATCAGCCAAAGTCGAAGTATCGCCTAATGCGCCAAAATCATCTTCTGCAATTTTTCGCAGTATGCGCCGCATGATTTTGCCTGAACGCGTTTTAGGCAAGCCCGGTGAGAACTGGATTTTGTCGGGAGAAGCAATCGGACCGATTTCACCTCTTACATGCTTTACAAGTTCGCTGCGCAAAGCATCACTGTCTTTCTGACCAGCCATCAATGTCACGTAACAATAAATCCCCTGGCCTTTGATGTCATGAGGATAGCCAACGACAGCTGCTTCAGAAACGCTGTCATGGGCAACCAGCGCCGATTCGACCTCGGCAGTTCCCATCCGGTGGCCTGATACATTGATCACGTCATCCACGCGGCCGGTAATCCAGTAATAGCCGTCTTGATCACGGCGACATCCGTCACCAGTGAAATATTTGCCTTTGTAAGTGGCGAAATAGGTTTGGATGAAACGTTTATGATCGCCATAAACGGTTCGCATTTGGCCAGGCCAAGAATCGGTCAAGCAAAGATTGCCGTCTGTCGCCCCTTCCAAAACATTGCCTTCATTGTCTACCAATTGCGGTTGCACTCCAAAGAATGGACGTGTAGCGGAGCCGGGTTTCAAATCGGTTGCGCCGGGCAGTGGCGAGATCAAAATCCCCCCTGTTTCCGTTTGCCACCAAGTATCAACAATTGGGCAACGCTTGTTACCAACTACATTGTAATACCATTCCCAAGCCTCAGGATTTATTGGTTCGCCAACAGAACCAAGAACCCGAAGTGATTTGCGGGATGTTGATGTTACATGATCATCGCCTGCGCCCATCAATGCGCGTAGTGCAGTAGGCGCGGTGTAGAAAATGTTGACTTGGTGTTTGTCCACCACATCCCAAAAACGAGACATGGATGGATAGTTCGGAACGCCTTCAAACATGAGTGTCTTTGCACCATTGGCCAATGGCCCATAGACGATATAGGAGTGTCCGGTGACCCAGCCCACATCGGCTGTACACCAATAGGTGTCACCCTCTTGATAATCGAAAACATATTCATGGGTCATGGAAGCATAAACCAGATAACCACCTGTTGTATGCAAAACGCCTTTTGGCTGACCAGTGGAACCAGAAGTGTAAAGAATGAATAGCGGGTCTTCTGCTTTCATCGGCTCCGGCTTACAGACAGGTTTGGCCTTGGCCATTTCGCTGTGATACCAAAGGTCGCGCTTTTCAACCCAATTAATTTTTCCTGCGGTGCGGCGCACCACCAATACGTTTTTAACCTTACGCTTTTTAGATGCGGCGATTTCGCAAGCTGCGTCAGTATTAGCTTTGAGCGGGATTGTCTTGCCGCCGCGAAGGCCTTCGTCAGCTGTGATTACGAATGTGGATTTGCAGTCGACAATGCGTTGGGCGAGGGCATCAGGGGAAAAGCCACCAAATACAATCGAGTGAATGGCGCCAATACGCGCGCAGGCCAACATCGCATAAGCCGCTTCAGGGATCATAGGCATATAGATAGTTACGCGATCACCTTTTTTGACGCCGTGAGATTTCATGACATTGGAAAGTCGGCAGACATGGTCGTATAATTCGTTATAAGTTATTTTCTTGTCATCAAATGGGTTGTCGCCTTCCCAGATGATGGCCGTTTGGTTGCCGCGCTTTTTAAGATGTCTGTCGATGCAGTTGTAAGCCACATTGGTAACGCCATCCTCGAACCATTTGATTAAAACATTTCCGTCAAAAGATGTGTTTTTCACCTTGGTGTAAGGTTTCATCCAATCGATGCGTTTGCCATGCTTGCCCCAGAATTTCTCTGGGTTGCTTACGCTCTGCTTGTACCATTTTTGATAGGTCTCATCGTCGATCAGAGCATTCTTTTTCCAAGCGGCTTTTACCTTATGCTTGCTAACTTCGTACATTTATTCCTCCCCGATTATTTTTTGGTTTTTTACTGTTCAAGCTAAAAAACTCAAATTGAATGACGCTAATTTATGCGCTTTGCGAATTGAACACCATACTACGAAGGCACAATAGGTGCTGACTTATATGAGTCATGAAATTTTTCGTTGGAGTAGTGTAACGCGTTTGTTTCATCGGTAACTGTTTGTGACATATAGAATGGGATCTCGATGATATATGCCCTTTCGTAACGTAAAAATATACAATGGGGCTGAATGACATTTCTGCAAAATATACGACCTAGCGCTATACTATTGCTTCTTGCTTTCCCGATACTTTCAGCCTGTGTGCAAACCGGGGAAAGTCAAACAAAGGTGCTTTCAAGTGCCGTCGAAGAAAATCGTGCAAAGCAAGTTGATGTTCAAAAAACCCAAAAAGAATTTTTGGAAAAACAGCAGGCATTTTTTAAAGAGCAACAAGAAAAGCAGCTTGCGCTGGTCAGTGTGGGAAAAGCCAACAGATTCAAGAAACCCAATTCGGCTAACGGACCTAGTAAAACACCCAAAGTTCAGAAAGCTTCCGCGGCGACTTCAAGTCGATCTTCAAATATCACCATAAATGCCCCGTGGAAATGTGTGCCAAATAGTTTGAAGGTTGTGCTCAATGAAGTGTCGCGCCGTTACGGCCCGGTTACGGTTAATTCAACACATCGCTCACGAAGCAAGAACCGCAGGATTGGCGGTGTGAAACGTTCTTATCATCTCAAATGCCAGGCGGTAGATTTTCGTGTGAGGTTGATAATCGTGCGGTTATGAAATATCTTCGGCGTCATCCCAATGTGGGTGGTTTGAAGCAGTATCGCTCTGGGTTTATCCATATTGACACTGGCCCAAGACGGAGTTGGCGCTAGCACACAACCTTTTATAAGGCATTGGTCAAATTGAAAGATTGACGAAATCTTAATGGATTTCGTCGAAACTCTCTCTGCTTGTTTAGTATTGCGTAAGGAGCAGAGATATGGCCGCATCGGCGCGTCGTCTTAAACTCATTTGTATCACATCAGTATTGGCGTTTGGATTAAGTGGTTGTGCGTTGTTTCGTCCAGCACCCATAGAATGGAATGATACCAAATGGTGTGTTCCATTGGAGCTCAAGGTCGTTTTGAGAAAAGTGGCGCGCAAATTTGGTCCTATCCGCATTCATTCCACACATCGTTGGCCAAGAGAAAACAAGCGAAAGCGCGGCAAGTCCAAGTCATATCATTTGAAGTGCCGCGCCGTTGATTTCAGCGTGATTGGCGGGGCAACGGGCGTTACGGAGTTCTTGAAAAGCCAAAGCGCGGTTGGCGGGTATAGTTACTATCCACATCAAAGTTTTTATCACATCGACAATGGGCCACGTCGAACCTGGTAACAGGAATCACAATCCCAAAACTGCCATAACTGCAGCTTGAATAAGCAAGGCACCAAGCCAATGTCCTGAATCAATTACGGTCAGGGCAAATGGGCGAATAGAATATTGATGGTTTACCAATTGGGTTGTGAATATGAAACCAAGCCAAATCAAGAATGCAGAGAACAGACCTGTTGCGAAAGTGAAGCCATTGCTGGAGGTGTGAAGTAAAAGAACCGCCAACATATAGGCCATTACAAATTCGCACAGAAACGATATGATAAAGGGACGTGGACTTGGTTTGCCATTTGGCCCTTTGACATCTTCCTCGCTCATATTAGCTGCTGCCATCCAAGGCTTGGACAAAGCGCCGTAGTAAATTGCACCGAAAATCCAACTGGCAACTGTAGCTGCAAAAATGGTTATCAGGCTTGCGCCCATTGCTGCTTGCATGAGTTCCTCCCTGAGGCTTTGAAAAGTGGTCTTAAAATGCGTTAAATTGAGTCTAACTGCAAGTTTTGATAAAAATTGTTGCCTACTTTAATCGCCAGACACTGGTTTGTTTGATCTCGCTGTCTTCTAGAACGCGTGTGACAGGTACTTGATATTCTGCGCATTTCTCCAAATTTTCCTTGGGCAGATAAACCCTCCCTGGATCCCCAACCAAGATAGTCGCTCCTTGGCGTTTAAAAGCTTGTAGCATAGGCCAAACTTTATCGACCATTTGTTTGTCGTAAAATACATCTCCGGCTAAAACACAGTCGTATTCTGAACTCTCTAAACTTATAATTTCTGTCAGGTCCGTGATTTGAATGGAGACAGCTATACCATTCAAAGCCGCATTTAAGGTTATGGCGCTCGCGCAAAATGGATCAATATCCACGCAAGTTACCTCGTTGGCGCCAGCTAATTTGGCGGCAATGCCAACCAAGCCACTGCCACTGGCAAAGTCGAGAACGCGCTTGCCGCTAACGATGTCCGGATGATCCAGTATAAAACGTGCTAGGGCTTGTCCGCCTGCCCAAGCAAACGCCCAAAACGGAGGTTGGAGCCCAATTTGTTCAAGCTCTTCTTCGGTCTTGTGCCAAAGCGAATGGGCTTCATCGGCTAGATGTAAATTTAACTCTGGGACATGCGGAGGTGAACACACGGCGGTGTTTTCGAGAATGAATTGCGAGTGGTCCTTTGATGCAGTTAGCATAGCAATTTTATCTAACCGCGATCTATAAGGGTTTTAAAGTCTCACCGTTCAACCCGCCCATGCGACATACTTCCATCCACTCATCAGGCAAGACTGGCTGCACAGATAAGCGCATTGATGTCACCAGCGACATTTTGGATAGGGCAGGGTTCGCTTTAACGTCTTTCAGCGTGACAGGTTTTGGCATGTCGCATAAGGCCCGAATATCTACACAGTCCCATCGTTCATCATCCGTGGTCGTATCTGGATGGGAGAGGGCGCAGATTTCTGCAATACCGACTACCTTTAGCCCCTCATTGGAGTGATAGAAAAAAGCACGATCGCCGATTTTCATGGCACGCATATTGTTGCGGGCAAGGTAGTTGCGAATGCCGTCCCATTGCTCACCCACATCGCCTTTGGCCTTTTGCTGATCCCATGACCATTTAAAGGGTTCTGACTTGAACAACCAGTATTGCATATCGTCTATTCGCTTTCAGTTTTAAGGGGACGGGAAAGGAGAGCCGTTACAGCTTCACCTGCGGTTATAGTGCCGTCTAAAAGTGTTACAACCGTTTTTATAATGGGACAGTCGATACCGTGTTTTTGCGCAAGCGCCAAAGCAATGGAGGCTGTCAGGGCTCCCTCAGCTAGAGGTAAATTTGATGTATCATCGCTGCGACCCAAAGCCATACCATAAGCAAAGTTTCTTGATTGAGGGCTTGAGCAGGTTAGAACCAAATCACCTAAACCAGATAGTCCCATCAATGTTTCTGGTTTGGCTCCAAGTGCAATGGCCAATCTATTGAGCTCGGCAAAGCCTCGCGCGATGAGGGCAGCCTCTGCGCTTGCTCCCAAATTTAGGCCTCTGCACACGCCGATTGCCAAGGCGATAACATTCTTTAGTGCGCCTCCCAATTCAACTCCTTTGAGATCATCGGATGCATAAACACGGAATGCAGGACCCGAAAGTTGAACGGCCAAGATCATAGCGATATTTTTGTTGTCACAGGCTAGCGTGACTGCTGTGGGTAGATTGTTGGCAACATCACTGGCAAAGCTCGGACCGGAAAGGGCCGCAATCGGATTGCCTTTTAAGTGTTGAGCCAATGTCTCGGCTGGCAATAAACCAGTCTGTCGGTCTATGCCCTTCGCGCAAACTACAATTGGCACCTTGGGGTCAATGATTGTACATATTGTTTCGCTAACGGATTGAATGGTCTGCGCTGGTGTGACCATCAACAAAATATCAATATCAGATAGTGTTTCGTTCAAATTTCCACTGGCAATAATCTCTTTTGGTAAATTGATGTCAGGGAGATATTTGCTGTTTTTATGTTCTGTATTGATCTCATCCAATGACTTGGTATTACGACCCCAGAGCTTGGTATGATATCCGTTTCTTGCGGATACGCAGGCTAAAGCTGTGCCCCATGCCCCGCTGCCAAGCACAGCAACCCGCAAATTTTTGTCAGCTTCATTGGAAGGTGATTGTGTCATGCTTTTGCGCCTCTTTTGCCTGAGCCGATTACGCCAACAGACACTTCGTCCAACGGCCATCGGGATCTGGGCGAAGCGCTCATGTTGGAAGGTTCAAATTTGCCAAGGCGTTCCAATCCTGCCCAAGCAATCATGGCAGCGTTGTCTGTGCATAGGTTCATCGGCGGGGCGATGAGTTTCCAACCACGTTCTTGGCAAAGGCTTTCCAAGGCACTGCGTATTTGCTTGTTTGCTGCCACGCCCCCGGCAATCACTAAATGTTTGTCTTTCTGCGTATTGGCACTCTCAAAAAGATCGAACATTTTATGCGTGCGATTTTTCAAGACATCAATAATTGCTTCCTGAAAGGAAGCACAGATATCTGCAATATCTGTTTGGGTAAGAGGCGCGCATTTATTGGCTGCAAGCCTAACGGCTGTTTTTAAGCCTGAGAATGAAAAATTGGTTTCTGTTCTGGCCGGCAGTGGACGGGGAAAATCAAACCGCTTGGGATCGCCAGCCAATGCGGCTTTTTCTACGGAAGGTCCACCTGGATAATCCAGCGATAACAGCTTGGCGGTTTTATCAAACGCTTCGCCCAAAGCGTCATCGATGGTTGTGGCGAGGCGTTTGTATTCGTTGACATCTTTGACTTCCACGAACTGGCTATGCCCGCCGGAAACGAGAAGCAGAAGATAAGGGAATTTGATATTGTCTGTGAGGCGGGCGGTTAGCGCATGCCCTTCCAAGTGATTGATTGCATAAAAGGGAATGCCTGTTGAAGCTGAGATGGCCTTTGCTGTCATCAAGCCAGTTAACAGCCCACCAATAAGGCCGGGCCCCGCTGTGACCGCGATTGCATCAATATTTGCAAAATTGGTGTTTGCCTCTGCCAAAGCCTTGTTGATTATGCCATCGAGTTTTTGCAAATGAGAACGTGCAGCTATCTCTGGAACAACTCCGCCAAAAACCTCGTGTTCGCTGGTTTGAGAATAGATAATATTAGACAGAATTTCTCCTGTCTCAATTCCAGCCAAGTCCACCGCTTTTTCAACGACAGCCGCTGCAGTTTCATCGCAGCTTGTCTCTATCCCTAATACCTGCATATCAACCTATTGGTACTATCTGTAGTTTTTTGCCATATAATCGGCAATTCACCGTGATTTCCTGATCATTTTGCTCTAACAGAGGCTGGACATATTTGAAATGATTGAAACAGGGAATTGTGGGCATGCAGTCCATTATTATTGGAACCAGAGGAAGTGACCTTGCACTCGCGCAGGCCAATGAAGTGCGCGATCGGTTGATCGCAGCTCATAGCAATAACCCAAATTTGTCGCTCGATATCAAGATCGAAGTCATCAGCACAATGGGTGATCGGGTTACGGATCGTCCATTGTCCGAGATCGGCGGTAAAGGGCTGTTTACCCAAGAAATTGAGAAACGCCTTTCAGACGGCCGTATCGATATTGCGGTCCATTCTTCAAAAGACATGCCAACCGTTTTACCTGATGGGCTGGAATTATCATGTTTTTTGCCGCGTGAAGCGCCGGAAGATGCATTTGTCTCTCATCATGCAACGAGCATTGATGATTTGCCGCAAGGGGCTGTTGTTGGTTCTTCCTCGCTGCGCCGCAAAGCGCTTTTGCTTCGCGTGCGTCCAGATTTAAATGTGGTGGAATTTCGAGGTAATGTTCAAACGCGATTGCGGAAACTTGATGAAGGTGTTGCCGAAGCAACTCTATTGGCTGCGGCTGGTCTTAACCGTCTTGGCTTGAGCCATGTGATTGCCTCCAAGTTTTCTGTTGCCGATTTCCCTCCTGCTCCCGGCCAAGGGGCGATCTGTATTGAAAGCAGGATAGGCGATAAAAAGATTGCGGCCCTATTAGCGCCGATTAACGATGCCATTACGATGATAGTTTTGAAGACAGAGCGCGCATTTCTTCGTCAGCTGGATGGATCTTGCCGGACGCCTTTGGCAGGACATGCCGTATTGAATGGGGATCAGGTGGCGTTTCACGGCATGATATTATCGCTAGATGGCCAAAAATGGTTTGAGGATCACGCAATTAGTTCTATCGCAGATAGTGAACAAATGGCGATATCAGTGGCAGATAAACTTAGAGCCAGAGCGGGCCCTGAATTCTTTGAGGACTGGATTACAGCTTAATGAAAGTTCTGGTGACAAGGCTGGAAAGAGATTGTGAGGCAACTGCCGAGAAGCTTGTTGAATTGGGGTTTGATCCGGTTTTGTTGCCACTAACAAGACTAAAGGTGTTGGAGCCGAAAACTGACATCGTCAAACCGGATTTCACACTTTTTACTTCGGCAAATGCCGTTACATCCATTCCAAAAGATTTTTCTGCAAATTTTGAAAATATACCAGCCTATGCCGTAGGCCCTAAGACGGCTTCGGCGCTATCTAACAAAGCGTATAAAAATATACGAAAAGGGGCTGGTGACGCCAAATCGCTTGCAAAACAAATTTTGCATGAGTGGTCCGATAAGCGTTTCTCAGGCTTATATATATGCGGCGAGGAGCGGTCTTTCGATTTTCAAGCAGCGTTTCAAAATCATGGCTGTATTGAACTATGCGAAGTCTATCGTATCCTCGAACTTGATCTGCCCAAATCTGACATTGACGTGAAAATTGAACAGCTACATGGCGGGATAAGCCTTGTTTATTCACCTTCAGGGGCGCGAAGCTTGATCAAAGCGCTTGATCGAGCAGGTAAGACCGAAGCGTTAAGGGGGATGACCATCTTTGCTATATCAGCCAAAGCAGCGGAGCCTTTTGAGATAATGGCAGCTCAAGAAATCATAGTCGCGCCTCAGCCGACAGAAGAAGCTATGATGGAAGCGTTGAAGCGCCACTGCGCATAAAAGCGTACAGATTTATACATAATTAGTAAATTTTTTTATGTTTTTGAGTCTTCTGGTTGTATATGCTGGCATGTAATTAACATGCTTTCATATGGAAAAGCGGGGCAAATGGGTAAAGATATGGCTACTAGAAAAAGCGGTTCACGCCAGAACAAACCAAACAAGACGATAGACCTAAAAGCAAATGATTCATCTGCTGATGTAAGCGATATGTCACCAGAAGATGTTGAAAACACCTCTTCGGGATATGATATTTTGAAGTCTGTAGAAGACAAAAAAGACATAGCTGAAAAGCCTGACGTGCAGGACGTTGTTTCTGAGCCAGATAAGAATGATCCATCCGACAAAGATGCAAAAATAAACGATGCGAAAACGAATGGTGAGCCGAAAGAGACGTTGGCCACTCCTGTTTCAACGCCTCCTGTGAAGTCTGCCGGAATGGGGACATTGTTATTGTCAGCAGTACTCGGCGGAGGGGTCGCTCTTGGTGGTGCTTCCCTTATCAGTCAGATTTCAGCGCTGGAATCGGTTCCGGTAATCGGAGGATTGTTCAAAGGCTCAACAACGCAGAATGCAGATAGTGAAAGAATTGCTGAATTTTCCGCGCAATTGACTGCCCTATCCAGCGAAATTGAAACGCTGAAAACGGGGGTTGGATCAGACAGTATCGCCGAAGAGGCTTTGGGCGTTGCGAAAGCTGCTGAAACTGCGTCGCAAGAAGCTGCCGCAAAAATAAATGAACTCTCACAGCAAATTATTTCAGATTCGTCTGATGGCGTATCCATTGATGTGGACGGACTAAAGTCAGCGATCACGGGTGATCAGGAAAAGATCATAGAGCGTATCGCGGCTCTTGAGGCTGCAGAAGCGCCTGCCATCTCTCAAAATCTTGAGACCGATATAACAGGTATCAAAGAGCAGATTGGGAAACTTGGTAGTCTGGAAGAGGCTTCAACAGTAATGAGTACATCGCTTGCTGGTCTTGATGAGCGGATGACGCTTGTTGAAACTTCTATCAATGACTCGATTTTGCCATCCATGGAATCTGTACAAGCAGCAGCAGGCGCTGCCATTGAAAGCCAAAAAGTAGCGCGCTCAGTTAGTGCTCGTGCTCTTGGGGCTGTGCTGGAGAACGGTGGATCTTTTGCCGGTGAATTGGCAGCAGCAGAAGCTCTGTTAGGGCAAACGGACAGCGTTGCTGCATTGAAAGCTCTGGCAGGAAAAGGCGTTCTCAATCAAAGCGAGCTTGCCGCTGAATTTGCAGATGTATCCAACGCTATTTTGTCTATTGGAGAGGCGACTCCTGCGGATCAAGGCTTCATGGGCAAGTTATTTTCCAGCGCGAAGACACTTGTCAAAGTTCGACCTGCGGGCCCTGTAGATGGCGACACGAATACGGCAATTGTTTCAAGAATTGCAGCGAGTCTTTCTGCTGGAAATGTTTCGGAAGCTTTGGCTCAATGGGAAACATTAGGCGAAGAAGCCAAAACGGTGTCTATGCAATGGCAACTCAAAGCCAAAGAGCGCGTAGAAGCGGAAACTCATATCAATAATGTTATTGGGGAACTTGGCCTATCTTCCCCCAATCAGGGGTAACGGGGCATGTTGCGTATCTTTTTCTTTTTGTTGCTGGTTTTACTACTCGGCTTTGGGTTCTCATGGTTTGCTGATCGTCCAGGTGATGTCGCCTTACAATGGCAAGGGAACCAGTACGAAACCAGTTTGATGGTTGTCCTTGTGGCCCTAGTTGCTTTGGTGGCGGCCATCATGATTTTATGGTGGTTGGCGAATACCATTCTGGATTCGCCCCGTATTATGCAACGGTTCTTCAAGGCAAGAAAACAAGATCGTGGGTATAAAGCACTTTCGCGGGGTTTGATTGCTGCCAATTCTGGCGATGCAGTTGGAGCCAGAAAATTTACTAAAGAAAGCGTGAAGCTTCTTGGTCATGAGCCGCTTGTAGATTTACTGGATGCCCAGTCTTGTCTTTTGGAAGGCAATCGTGATGAAGCTCGTAAACGTTTCGAAACCATGCTGGAAGATGATGAAACACGGCTTGTTGCGTTGCGTGGTCTTTATGTAGAGGCGGAACGTCAGGGAGCCGGCGAAGCTGCGCGCCATTACGCTCAAGAGGCTAACAAAGAAGCACCTTCACTTGCATGGGCTGGAAATGCAAAGCTGCGGTTTGCCTCAATGGACGGTGATTGGGAGGCTGCATTGGCAACCCTTGAGGCCAATAAATCAGCGGGCTTGATCGATAAAGATGCTGCCAAAAGACAGCGGGCGGTGTTGTTAACAGCGCAGGCAATGTCAGAAGAGCCTGCTGATCCGGTTAAAGCGGCAAAACTGGCTAAGGAGGCTCATAAACTTGCGCCTGATCTGGTTCCAGCTGCAATCATTGGTGCGAAGGCTCTGGCGAGGAATAGCGATATTGGTCGTGCGTCGGGAATGCTTGAGGCAGTGTGGAAGAAAGAGCCACATCCAGAATTGGCTCAGGCATATATCCATATCAGAATGGGCGATTCTGCAGCGGATAGGTTGAAGCGGGCGAAGAAACTTGCTGCCATGAAGGCTAATCATCCTGAGGGCAATTTCATCATCGCTGAGGCAGCTATTGATGTGCAGGATTGGAAGCTCGCCCGTGAAACAATGGTGCCAGTGCTAAATACTGCGCCGACTGAAAGAGCCTGTTTAATCATGGCCGACATTGAAGAGGGGCAATCGGGTGATCAAGGTAGAATGCGCGATTGGCTTTCCCGTGCAGTTAGAGCGCCTAAAGATGCAGCATGGACTGCCGATGGTCATGTATCAGAAAACTGGTTGCCGATTTCACCTATTAGCGGAAAACTGGATGCTTTCGAATGGAAGCGACCAGTTGAACAACTAGGCGGGCCACAAGTTGCTGTTCTTGATAGCGATGGGTTGGACGACCTTATTAGTGAACCGAAAAAGGCACCTGTTAAAGCTAAAGCTCCAAAGTCTATCGAGAGAGAACCAGATGCTAAACCAGTTGGTGCTGGTGCCAAAGGATTTGCAGCCTCTGCGCCGAATACTTCGGATAAGGCGCCGCAAATTGAGACTGTTGAAACTCCAGAGAAGTCGGCACCTGTTGACGAGAATGAAGACGTAGAAGAGATTGATGAGAAGATTGCTGAAGCTGCGGTGATTGAGGCTGAGAATGTTGTTGTCGGTGATAAGCCGGCTACTGAAGACAAGACGGTAACGGAAGAGGTTGCTTCAGAAGAAAAGCCCGAACCAAGTGTTGCTGAAAAGCCTAAGGCAAAACAATCAAGCAGCAATGTCACAGAGAAAGGTCATCAAAAAAAGGAAGACCTATTTCCGCTTGACCGCAGGCCGGATGACCCCGGCGTTCGTGATGGGGACGGCCCGAAAAAGCCGAAACGGTTTGGTCTTTTCTAAGGGGTATTTAAAATGGCTTCGGGCATTGAAATGTCGATTCCCGAGGTCTTTTCACAAGAATGTTTTTTCACATTCTTATTCACTCACATAGGCTTTACCTATTCCAAACACCACGTTACATCTTTTCCATGCTTGATGTTTTGAAATCCATTTTTTCTGATTCTCCTGATGCAGTGCTGAAAGACGCATCTTTTGGGCCTGAAGATAGGCGGTTGGCTGAAGCTGCTCTCATGTTCCATGTGATTGCAGCAGATGGCGAAATTCGGCCGGAAGAGCGTGATAAAATGCTGGAGATTTTGTCTCGGCAATATGAATTCTCTAGCGAAGAAATGACCGAAATATTTGATGCTGCTGCTGAAGCTGACAGCGAATCGGTTGATCTTTATCGCTTCACTTCTGTGCTAAAGAAGGCGTTGGATCGTGATCAACGCATCGCAATTATTGAGCGTCTTTGGGAAGTGGTTTTTGCCGACGGTAAAATGCATGAGTTTGAAGACAATGTTGTATGGCGAATTGCCCAATTGATGGAAGTTGAAACCGTTGATCGGGTTGCCATGAAACAACGGGTTCGTGCGGGTTTGAGACTACAAGAAAGCTCTTGAGGAAAATTGAAGCTATCAATTTAATGGGGAAGTTTTGAAGTCCAATTCTGCAAAGCCAAAGATTCTAGCCGTGCTTCATCAAGAGACATCATCTTGCGGTCGTCTTGGCATGATGTTGCAAGCGATGGGATATGAGATTGATCCTTGCCGACCTCCTTTGGGAGAAGAACTTCCCGAAACGTTGGAAAACCATGCGGGTGTGGTGATGTTTGGTGGACCTATGAGCGCCAATGACAATGAAGAATATGTCAAACGCGAGATTGACTGGATAGCCACGCCATTGAAGGAGGATAAGCCCTTTTTAGGAATTTGTCTTGGTGCCCAAATGCTTTCGAAGCAGTTAGGTGGCTCGGTTCAAAGCAACAAGGATGAATTTGCTGAAATTGGCTATTATCCGTTATTGCCAACTGAATCTGGCAAGGATTTGATGGATTGGCCGTCAATGGTGTACCAATGGCATAGGGAAGGCTTTACCTTGCCAAGTGGTGCTGAACTTCTTGCAACTGGGCACGAATATGAAAATCAGGCCATGCGGGTTGGTGAGAACGCTTATGGTGTGCAATTCCATGCAGAACTGACCTTCGCAATGGTGTATCGCTGGACGGTCAAAGGGGCGCATCGTTTTGAGCTGAATGGCGCACAAACAAGACGCGAACACATTGCCGGGCGTTTACAGCATGATCAACAGACTAAGCTTTGGCTTGATAATTTTCTGAACCAATGGGTTGGGCCGGCCAAACAGATAACCGAATAGAATAGTTCGGGGCTTCAAGTCGCGGCTATGGCAGATTAAATCAATGGAAAGCCGGAACCAGATCGGCGTTATGTTAGGAATTTTTGATGGTTGCACTTTTTTGGCTGATTAACACGATTTTGGACATGGCTTGGTGGTTGATCATCCTCAGCGTGGTGTTTTCCTGGCTCTATGCGTTTAATGTCGTCAACTCTTCCAATCAGTTTATCTCGCAGGTTGGCAGCTTTTTGTATCAAGTAACCGAGCCCATGTACCGCCCAATACGCAGGATTTTGCCTAATTTAGGAACACTGGACTTGTCGCCAATTATCGTCTTGCTAGGGATTACCTTTTTACAGATTTTCATTAGAACAAGCGTTGCGCCAGCTTTTGGTGTGATGGCCTATTAAGGCCCAACTTACTTTTTTACTCTGGCAATGGCGTCCATAATCATTTTTTGGGCTTCGGCCTTGTCGCGCCAACCACCAATCTTGACCCATTTTCCTGGCTCAAGATCTTTGTAATGCTCAAAGAAATGCTCAATCTGCTGCAGTGTAATTTGCGGCAGATCTGAATATTCATTTACGCTATCAAATCGGGCAGATACTTTATGTGAGGGAACAGCGATCACTTTTTCGTCTTGGCCACCATCATCTTCCATCACCAAAACGCCAATTGGGCGTACATTGATAACACAACCAGGTACCAAAGGTCTGGTGTTACAAATAAGAACATCGATTGGGTCTCCATCGAGGGAAAGGGTGTGGGGCACAAAGCCGTAATTGCCGGGATATGTCATGGGCGTATATAAGAAGCGATCCACAACCAGTGTTCCTGCGTCCTTGTCCAGCTCATACTTAATCGGATGGCCCCCGACAGGAACTTCCACAATGACATTGATATCTTCTGGAGGATTATTACCGATTGTGATTGCATCTATACGCATGATTGTTCCTCAATTATTTTTGGTGTTGCATACCAGTTAATTGGCCTCATGCAATTGGCAATTGGTCGCTATGGTGCCAAATTGATCGCGGGCACTATAAATTGAGAGGATAAATCATGTTGAAAAGACTTTTGATTTTGAGTGCTTTGTTTTGCCTGTCAGTGAGCTTGAGCATGGTGTTGGTTAAAAGTGTTCAGGCTGAAACTATTAGCAGCATTTACAGTAAACTTGATTATGAAAATGGTTGTGTTTGGGATGCTGCCGAATCTGAAGAAGAAGCTCAAATGGGCGGGAGCGCAGTTTGTGAGGGCATTGATGGAAATCCGGTCTATTTCGCAGAAGGTGATTTACGTCAGTTCACCGCTTATGGTTCCGTTGAAGATCCGATGATGTTTCCCAATGGCTTTAGTGAGTGGAACTCAGTTCATAATACGATCGAATGGCGCTTGGCTAATGGCAAGCCCTTTGCAACCATACATCGATGGTTCCTAGACAATATTGATCCACAAACGGGGTCGGCTGAACCTGCCTTGCGTGGGCAAGTTTTGGCTATATCAACCGTAGGTGAGCGCGAAGCGCCTGCAGGAAAACAAGTCTCTTGTGCTGCAGGATATGTTGATGCCTTGGCCAATAAAGACGCTAATCTATTAGCTCGTGAAGTTGCAGATACAGTAGGGCGGTATTTTTTATGCGGTAAAGATAGGCCGCGTTTTCATGGGAATCGAGGGAACCGTTCTGGCACTCCGAATGACCTGGAATAAATTCGAAAAGAGAGCTTTAGTATCCTAAACGCAAATACAAAGGACTTTTGCCGATTGTATGTTGCGCCTATATCCGCGCAAGTGATAAAGGACGAGCAAGCAACTGGCTCTGCTGGGTCATTTGAAAAGTTCGTTTTGCTGAGAATTTGATTGAGAGGCATCCATGAATAAGATTTATCCAAACGCCAAAGCTGCATTGGACGGCGTATTGTTCGATGGCATGTTTATAGCCTCAGGTGGCTTCGGTCTTTGCGGCATCCCAGAATTGCTTTTGCAGGCCATCAAAGAGGCAGGCACAAAAGAACTGACCTTTGCTTCAAACAATGCAGGAATCGACGATTTTGGTATCGGTATTTTGCTGCAGACTAAACAGGTGAAGAAGATGATCTCTTCTTACGTTGGTGAGAATGCTGAATTCATGCGCCAATATCTTTCAGGCGAACTGGAGTTGGAGTTTAATCCGCAGGGTACTTTAGCCGAGCGTATGCGCGCAGGTGGCAGCGGGATTCCAGGATTTTATACCAAGACAGGCGTTGGAACGCTGATTGCCGAAGGTAAGGAACACAAGGATTTTGATGGCCAGACATATATACTGGAAAGAGGACTTGTAGCCGATTTGGCAATTGTCAAAGCCTGGAAAGCCGATGATACGGGTAATGTTGTTTTCAGAAAAACATCGCGCAATTTTAATCCTCCTGCCGCTATGTGCGGTAAAATATGTGTTGTTGAAGTGGAAGAAATTGTTCCTCGCGGGTCTCTTGAGCCCGATAGTATTCACCTACCGGGTATCTATGTGCATCGCATCATAGAGGGTAAACACGAGAACCGAATTGAACACCGCACTACCCGCAAACGTGAGGAGGTATAATCATGACGAATGAAAGCAAAGGTTGGGATCGCAACCAAATGGCCGCCAGAGCGGCTGAAGAGCTTGAAGATGGCATGTATGTTAATCTCGGCATTGGTATTCCCACGCTGGTTGCCAATTATGTGGGCGACAAAGATATAACGCTTCAATCAGAAAACGGCATGCTGGGTATGGGGCCATTTCCTTTTGAGGGAGATGAAGATCCAGACCTTATCAATGCTGGCAAGCAAACGATCACAGAACTATCGCGCACAAGCTATTTTGATAGCGCCATGAGCTTTGGTATGATCCGAGGTGGCAAGATTGCAGCAGCGATTTTGGGCGCAATGGAAGTTGCTGAAAATGGTGATCTGGCGAATTGGATGATCCCGGGCAAGCTGGTAAAAGGCATGGGCGGGGCTATGGATCTTGTGGCTGGCGTTGGCCGCGTTGTTGTGGTGATGGATCACACCAACAAGCATGGTGAATCCAAAGTTCTAAAGGCATGCACATTGCCATTGACAGGCAAAAATGTTGTGCACCGGATTATCACCAATCTCGGTGTTCTTGATGTAGTCGAAGGTGGCCTGAAAATTGTTGAGACGGCAGATGGCGTTACCGAAACAGAGCTAAGGGCAGCCACTGAGGCGACAATTGTCTAGTCTTTCAGTGTTTACTGCTCCGGCCTGATTTTTCTACAAGCCAGTGGCATTTAGTTTTGTCATATTATCACTCACGCTTCCTCGTACTTCAAAAGTCCGCTGGCCAGCCAGTTCTATCGTAGTTGTATCAGCGGAAGATCCATAGCTGACCAAAATGATCTGGCTTGCATTGATATAAATGTTTCTGTCGGAAGAGGTCTTTTGAAATTCACAAAAAATGGACATATGGATTCTCCGGTTAGGAGTTCACCTGTAGGCTGATTTGGTGGGAATGATAGGGCTCAATTGAAGAAAGGTTGAACTCTGGGAGTTTTCCAATGGCCCAGCAGTTTAGCGGATCAATCCCAAGCAAAAGCTAGTTTTTTCAAATCTTTGCCATCGAAGGTTTCTTTGCCCTGGGCTATCTGGCGGCCGCCCGCGTTTTGATAGAATTTGATGGCTGGCAGGTTTTCCGCCAATACCCAGACAACGGTGCCTTTAAGGCTTCTACGTTTCAACTCGCTCATGGCAGACAGGAACAGATGGGCGCCCAAGCCTACGCCTTGATATTCAGGCAACAGGTAAAGCTCATAGACCTCGCCGTCAAAAGGAAGGGTCTTCACGCGGTTTCGGCCGATAGTCGCGTAACCTACCAATTTACCTTTGATTTCCAGCACTAGAATAACTGTATGGCGATCTATCGCCGTTGCCCACCATGCCGCTCCACGGCGCTGAACCATGCGGTTCAAAGCTGTGTGAGGCACCATGCCGGAATAGGCATTTTGCCAAGACTGGTCGTGAACAGCGGCAATTGCCTCTGAATCTTCGCGTTTTGCCCGTCTTGTGTTGACCGTAAGTGTGCTCATGACTGAATCATAGGTTAATAAAGTGTTAACCCACAAGGGGGACTCTGAAAAAAACTAAAAATTGAACAAAAAACAACAGGCTGAGGAAATTTCATCCTACAGCCTGATTTATTGTGATTCAGTTTGGCACAGTTTTCACTGAAACCCTTCAAAGCGTCATTTATACCGTCATACCCATATTGGTCTGACAGCTTGCTGAAGCTTAAGAAGCCTTAGTTTTTGCGAATCGTTTACGATCGATTGGATCAAGATACAATTTGCGCAAACGGATGTTTTTCGGCGTAACTTCCATTAATTCATCATCCTGGATCCATGACAATGCCCGTTCCAGAGTCATGCGAATTGGTGGTGTCAGCTTGACCGCGTCATCTTTGCCAGATGCGCGCATATTGGTTAGCTTTTTGCCTTTCAATACGTTTACTTCCAGATCGTTGTCACGGTTATGAATGCCGATGATCATGCCCTGATAAACTTTTTCGCCGTTGTCGATAATAAATGGACCACGGTCTTCAAGGTTGAACATGGCGTAGGCGACAGATTCGCCCTGATCATGGGAAATTAGAACTCCCTGAACGCGTCCAGCGATTGCGCCTTTAAATGGTTGATAGTCATGGAACAGGCGGTTCATGATCGCTGTTCCGCGTGTATCGGTCATCAATTCAGACTGGTATCCAATAAGACCACGGGTTGGAGCATGAAACATCAGGCGGACACGGTTAGCTCCAGATGGGCGCAATTCGATCATTTCACCTTTGCGCTCTGACATTTTCTGAACAACTGTGCCTGAATATTCTTCATCAACATCGATGACGACTTCTTCCACTGGCTCAAGCTTTTCACCATTTTCGCCAGTTTGCATCACAACACGGGGGCGAGATACGGCTAGTTCAAAGCCCTCGCGGCGCATGGTCTCGATAAGAACAGCTAACTGCAATTCGCCGCGACCGGATACGTAAAACGAATCCTTGTCTTCGGCTTCTTCGATTTTGAGGGCAACATTGCCTTCCGCTTCTTTGTAAAGACGATCGCGGATTACACGGCTGGTAACCTTGTCGCCTTCTGTGCCGGCAAGCGGCGAATCGTTCACAATGAAAGACATTGTAACGGTAGGCGGATCAATTGGTTGGGCAATAAGAGGCGTATTAACAGCAGGGTCGCAAAACGTGTCGGCCACAGTGCCTTTGGACAGGCCAGCAATCGCGACGATATCTCCAGCATGTGCTTCATCAAGCGTGACCCGCTCAATGCCTCTAAAGGCAAGAATTTTAGAAATGCGGCCGGTCTCAATCAATTTTCCATCGCCGCCATGAAGCACTTTCACGGCTTGGTTTGGTTTGATCGAGCCTGAATTGATACGGCCAGTAATAATACGGCCAAGAAACGGATTTGCTTCCAAAATCGTACCGATCATGGTGAACGGGCCAGGATGGACCGTTGGCTCGGGTACATGCTCAAGGATCATGTCGAACAACGGAGCAAGTCTTGTGTCTTTTGGACCTTCGGGAGCATGGTTCATCCATCCATCACGGCCTGAACCATAAAGAATAGGGAAATCTAGCTGCTCATCTGTTGCATCCATATTGGCAAACAGGTCGAACACTTCGTTGATGACTTCATCAGCACGGGCATCGTGACGGTCAACCTTGTTGATCGCAACGATTGGACGAAGACCAACTTTCAAAGCCTTACCCACCACAAATTTGGTTTGGGGCATTGGGCCTTCAGCAGCATCAACCAACAGAACTGCGCCATCCACCATAGAAAGGATACGTTCTACTTCACCACCAAAATCCGCGTGGCCTGGCGTATCAACGATGTTGATGCGAACGCCCTTCCATTCAACTGATGTGGCCTTAGCCAGAATGGTGATCCCACGCTCTTTTTCGAGATCGTTGGAATCCATCATCCGCTCTTCGGTCTTCTGGTGACTTTCGAAAGTCGAAGACTGTTTCAGTAGTTCGTCAACAAGGGTAGTTTTGCCATGGTCAACATGGGCAATAATCGCAATATTGCGGAGGGTCATTTTTCTGGCCTTTTTCGGGAGGTGGGTGTTCATATTGCCAAACAGGCTTCACACCACGAATTCTGGCGGTTCCTTACAGGGTTTTTATCAGAAACGAAAGGGCGGGAATTTGGCTTTTTTAGTTTGTGTGAATGCATTAGGCTATATTTATGGGAATATTAAGCAATAAAGATTGTATCGGGGATTTTGTTTGGGGGCGCGATCCGCGCTTTGGCCATGCATTTGACTTCGCAATGATGGCTTTAATTGTCATTTCGATCTCCATAATGGCCATTGAAACACTTCCACAATTTCCCCAGGAATGGACAGGTGCGGTTCTGTTCTTTGATTGGGTTATCGTGGTTATTTTCACGGTGGAATATGGTTTGCGACTTTGGACCGTTCCAAATCGCCTGCGCTATGTGTTTAGTTTTTGGGGAATCATTGATCTGTTGGCCATTGCGCCGTTCTGGATCGGGCTGGTTTTCGGACTGCCGGGCGGGGAGGCTCTGTGGACCTTGCGCCTCCTGCGCATAGCAAAATTACTGCGCTTCATTGCTAATATGGAAACATTTCAACGGGCGTTCGAACTGGTTTGGCGCGAATTATTGGTTGTCTTTATGTTTGCGATCTTGGTCATGTTCTGTACCGCTGTTGGTATCTATATTTTTGAAAATGAGGCTCAGCCTGAAGCTTTTCCTTCCATACCGCATTCATTCTGGTTTGCGGTTACGACACTCACCACAGTTGGATATGGTGATATTTACCCTGTTACCGTTGGCGGTAAGATATTCACTTTTATCATTCTTATGATTGGCCTTGGTATCGTTGCGCTGCCCGCTGGCTTAATCGCTTCCGCGTTTACGCAAGCTCGGGAAGAAGAAAAAGAGCGCAAAAAAGCTTTGAAAAACGCACGCAGAGACACCCGCCGTTCCATGAAGGATGTTGAGGAATTATCGGAAGACCCTGACGGTTGAAAACCACTCCCCTATGTTTTTAACAAGAGGAATGGTAAATCAATTCTACGGATTTGTGTTATCCAGTCAATCCTCGACCTTCAAGCATGGCTTGGGTCGATGGCATTTTGCCTCGGAATGCTTTGTAGGTTTTTTCCGGATCAACGGAACCGCCAGCAGAATAAATGTGCTTTTTGAGTTTTTTGGCGATCTTTTTGTTAAATGGATCCCCTGTTTCCTTGAAAGCCTGAAATGCATCGGCATCCAGCACTTCAGACCACAGATAAGAATAATAACCTGCCGAATATCCATCGCCAGCAAACACATGGCCGAAATGGGGAGTGCGATGGCGCATGGTGATGGCGTCAGGCATTTCCAATGTTTTTAGTTTTTCAGTTTCAAATGCCATTGGGTCTTCAATCTTGCCAGCCGTATGATAGGCCATGTCGATGATGGCTGAAGAGGTGAATTCGACAGTTTGGAAACCGGAATTGAATGTTCCTGCAGCGAGTATCTTTTTGAGAAGATTCTTTGGAAGCGATTTTCCGGTCTTTCCATGCACAGCATATTTTGAAAGAATTTCAGGTACCATCAGCCAATGCTCATAGAGCTGTGATGGCAGTTCCACAAAATCGCGCGAGACAGATGTGCCTGACACGGAAGGATAGGTAACGTTCGACAAAATGCCGTGTAATCCGTGACCAAATTCATGAAACAAGGTACGGGCATCATCAAGCGATAGCAGGGCAGGATCGCCTTTAGCGAAATTCATCACGTTGTAAATGATCGGCATTTGGCCCTTTGTGCCATTTGCTGTCTTGAGCTTGTGTTGGCTTTGAAAGGCACTCATCCAAGCACCAGAGCGTTTGGAAGGGCGTGCAAAATAGTCACCCAGGAAGGTGGCAATTTGCTTACCGTTTTTGTCGTTCACAGAAAAACAGCGAACATCTGGGTGATAGGCTTTAATGCCCTTCTTTTCGACAATTTTGATGCCGAACAAGCGATTTGCCACATCAAAGCAAGCTGCAATGATGTTTTCCAATTGGAAATAAGGTTTGAGCTCTGTTTCAGAAAAAGCGAATTTCTCAGCGCGCAATTTTTCTGAATAATGACGCCAATCCCAAGGAGCCACCGGATGGTTTTTGCCCTCGGCTGAAACCAATTTTTGTAAGTCGGCTTCTTCCTCACCCGCGCGCTTGCGCGCTTTTTCCCATACGTCGTTGAGAAGCTCGTTCACAGCGCCGGGAGTTTTTGCCATCGTGTTGTCGAGCTTAAGGGCTGCATAATTTTCATAACCAAGCAGTTTGGCTTTTTCATCTCGTAATGTGAGTATGTCGGCCACAAGCTGGCGGTTGTCTGTGTCACTGCCATTTTCACCGCGTGATATCCAAGCCTTGAAAGCTTTCTCGCGCAATTCACGATCTTCGCTAAATGTCAGGAATGGTTCGATAATGGAACGGGAAAGAGTTACGGCGTATTTTCCTTTTGATCCTCGCTCGCTGGCAACAGCTGCCATGGATGCAGATAGAAAGTTTGGAATGCCTTGAAGCTGATTTTTGTCCAACAGCATTACCCAAGAGGCCTCATCGGCAAGCATGTTCTGGCCGAATTTAGTTCCCAGACCCGCCAACTGCTCGTTAATCTTCGCCAATTGTTTTTGCTGCTTGGTTGCGAGCTTAGCGCCAGATTTCACATAGCCTTTCCAATAACGCTCGAGAACGCGCATTTCTTCCGAGCTCAGACCAAGCTTCTTACGTTTTTGCCAAAGAGTATCAATACGCTCGAATAGCGGTTTATTCATTGATACCTTTGAGCCATAGCGGGAGAGTTTAGGCGACAATTCGCGCTCGAGTTTCTGGATCGTTTCATTTGTGTGTGCCCCGGCGCGATTCCAGAAGATAGCAGAAACACGCGATAGCGTATTCTCAGCCAGCTCAAGGGCGATAATTGTATTTTTGAATGTAGGCTTTGCCTTGTTCTTGGCGATCGCATCCATCTCCAATAGGCCTTCTTTGATACCAGCTTCAAAAGCAGGGCCAAAATCTTTGTCGGAGATCTTATTGAATTTGGGGAGGCCCAATTTACCGCCCCATTTTACTATTTCCGGATTGATTGAACGTGATTTTGATTTTGCCTTTGGCATAAAAATTTCCTAACTGGCATCGCTGAATAGAATGGATATGTATGGCGGGTCGGGCTTAGCTGCAAGACAGGCGACGTTAAAGTCTTATCTTGAAGGGCATTAAGAAGTTGAGATTTCCAAATGGCGATCTTTGATCATTTCGCGAACAGATTCCCAAAGAAGGGAGAAGGATTGAAACCCTTCCTCGGTAACTTCGTCCGTATCAAGAGCTCGCACCACGGTTTCCAAAATTCCAAAAAGCTCATTTTTCAATTCGCTTAGTTGAACTTTATCATTGCTGACTCTGGCTTGGTCGGCAATGTTCAGCAGCATGTAGTTGTAGCTATCCATGCGGTTCTTCTGACCGCTATTGAGTCGCGAGCGAAGGGCAAGTAAGCCAGAAAAGAGCATGGCCGCAATGGTGATCATCAAGGCAATTGGTTCAGCATTTTCTTGCAAGAAGGACGGTTGATCCCGATTGTAATATTGCTGGGAACCGGCATGAAGCGGGATGGACAAGCCTTCATCTACATTCGGCATTTGTATTGCTGATGCCAACGCGAAGCGTATGATCAGATCGAGGCGGTTTTCAAAAAGTATGTAGGTTAATTCGCGGATCAATTCAGGGTCAAGATCGGCACGGGTGACCAGTGTTCTGGTTACCGCTGTGGAAATTATATCACGGCGGGGAACGACTGGATTACCGCCAAAAGCCCCTTTTGGGATAGTGTCGCTGCGCAAGAATGGCCGCTTTACGGCAATCGCTGGTGCCTGATCAATTTCGATAAGTGTTAGGTCCTGGCCTTTTAAAACTGCGTCCTCATGCAAGTTCAAAAGTAGGCGGTCACGCAGAGATCGAACTGTAAAAATAGCATCCAGATTTCCTGCCAGAAACTCAGGCACGGCATCATTGATGTCCACTGCCTTCCATTTTACACCAGATAGTGACAGATCATAATGATCTCCAATCGCCCAAAAAGAACGGAATTCATCAGTCCCAAAGGGAGGGATTGCAACCCGCTTTCCATCAAGATCCCGAACAGAAAAATAGCCATTATCTGCCTTAGAGATGATCTGAAAGAAATCGGGAAAGAGTTCAGCAATCATGCGAATATTGGCAACTACAGGTGCATCTGAGCGTATGGTAGCTAGGTCAATTGAGATCGTTTCCCCGTCATCGCTTTCTTTTTCGTTATTGTTGGAGACCTCAGGAATGACAATTCCCATGTCTTTCATTGCAAGTTTTTTTATTTCGCGAATTTCCCCGTTTGGATCGATAGCGGTATTTTGTTCAACCAGCTTTTTGAAGCCTGGGTTTAAAAGAGCTATATTTTGACTAGAATCTTTGGTGGCAATTACTTTTATTCGCAGAATATCCGATTGCCGCTCGATGACGTCAGCAATCTCTTTCATCAGCTCATAGGAGTCAGAACGATAGGGCCCTGCGGCCACATTTAATGTCACAATTGGCCGTTCACGGTTTAGATATAAGTAAGCTGCGACAGCAGCTATGATTAATACTGCTATAAAAATTAAAGCCCAAATAAAGTTACGTCTTCTTTTGACGGATGCCTTATTTGCCCCAACAGGCATGCGTTGGTTTGCGGATGAGGTAGCGGTTTTGGCCGATATTTCATTGTTGTCCATAGAACCCAACCCGATTTGGCGGTGAAAACGCAGTTGGCGCCCTTAAATTACTGCATTTTGGCTAGCTTTACTGCACGTAAATTTCAATTAGAAATTGACCGAAACACAGGACATTATTTGTTTTGGGAAAGGGTTCTGTAGTCGGTTTTTGTGATTCTCGAGAGAAAAGGTTCCAATATCTGATAGATAGGAGCGACTTTCTTTAAAACTTTGTCGGGTCTGCCGGAGCCTTTTTTGGCGATTACCAAGTCAAGTTCATTGGCCAGCAGGATATGACAAAGTGCAGATCGCTCACTGTGATTGATCGATATCTTTGTGCCAGCGAACCGGTTTTCGATCTCGCTCAAATCTGGTTGCTGTAGAAACGCTTCACGGCGCATGGCACCAAATAGAAAACTGATTTGCTCAGCTTCGTTTCCTATCGTAGCCTGAACTTTCGGTCGATCAAGTGGGCCAAGGCAGGCAGTATCAAATGCATCAGTGCCGTATAAAGAATGGCATAATCCGCCGATGCAAATTGCCTCTGGCTGTTGCCAGTCATTCAAAATTTTCCAGGTTGCGACAAGATGCGCAGAAAGCGAGCGGCCCGCATGGTGCGGCGTTTGGGTTGCGCCGACTTCAGCCAGAAATGCTATTATCGATGCGGGCGGCTCTTGGTTTTTCACCGTGCAGGTTATCCCTTGCGGTTACGCGCTGCCAATGTGCGCAGGCGAAGTGCATTAAGCTTGATGAAGCCGTGGGCGTCTTTCTGATCATATGCGCCCTGATCGTCTTCAAACGTAACCAGTGCTTCAGAGTATAGCGATTTTTCGCTTTCGCGGCCTGTCACGATCACATTGCCTTTGTACAATTTAAGGCGAACTTTGCCATCCACATGTTCTTGAGAAAGGTCGACTGCCGCCTGGATCATATGACGCTCAGGCGAGAACCAGAAACCGTTATAGATCAGTTCGGCATATCTTGGCATCAGATCGTCTTTTAGATGGGCTGCACCACGATCAAGCGTAATGGACTCCATGGCTCTATGGGCAGTAAGCAAAATTGTGCCACCGGGAGTTTCATAAACGCCGCGGGACTTCATGCCGACAAAACGGTTTTCCACAAGGTCCAAGCGGCCAATGCCATTGTCACGGCCAAGATCGTTGAGTTGTGCAAATAGGGTTGCCGGGCTCATGCGTTTGCCATTGATGGCAATCGGATCACCTTTAGAAAACTCGATTTCGATTTCCGTTGCTACATCCGGTGCATCCATAGGCGATACGGTGCGCATGTGCACAAATTCAGGAGCTTCCACCCAAGGGTCTTCAAGCACTTTGCCTTCAGAAGATGAGTGCAACAAATTTGCGTCGACGGAGAAGGGCGCATCGCCGCGTTTGTCTTTTGGAACGGGGATTTGATGTTGTTCGGCAAAGTTGATCAAATCTGTACGGGACTTGAAGCTCCAGTCGCGCCAAGGGGCAATGACTTTGATATCAGGGTTCAAGGCATAGGCGGAAAGTTCGAAACGAACCTGATCATTGCCTTTACCTGTGGCGCCATGGGCAATTGCGTCTGCGCCAGTCTCAGCTGCGATCTCAACCAGACGTTTGGAAATCAACGGACGGGCAATGGAAGTCCCGAGAAGGTAGACACCTTCATAAACCGCATTGGCCCTGAACATGGGAAAGACGAAATCTGAAACGAATTCTTCGCGGACATCTTCAATATAGATTTCCTTGATGCCCATCATTTCCGCTTTTTTGCGGGCTGGCTCAAGTTCATCGCCTTGGCCAAGATCGGCAGTAAAGGTAACAACTTCACAATCAAGATCAGTCTGCAACCATTTCAAAATGATTGAGGTGTCAAGGCCGCCGGAATAGGCGAGAACTACTTTTTTTGCTTTTGGAAGGCTCATAATTTTATCTTTTCGTTTGGGAGGATGCGCGTTTGGGCGCAATTTAGCCAGAACCGCTTGGGGCGCAAGGGGGCAGGGCAAAAATCATCAAATAATGGCTGGATGGTCAAACATATAACTGATAATTCTTGGCTTCTAAAATGGGGTGATCAGATGAGCTTTATACCCGAAACGCATTTACTCTTGGCCTATTTGGTGGGCGTGTTTGTTATCGCAATCACGCCAGGGCCGGATATGACGTTTTTTCTTGGTAAAACCATTGCCAAGGGCGTTCCGGCTGGCTTGACTGCAATGGCAGGCGCTAGCAGCGGGGTGCTGGTTCATGCAACGCTGGTTGCCTTCGGGCTATCAGCCTTGATTGTAGCCTCGCCGAAACTCTTTCTGGCAGTCAAGATTGCAGGCGCAGTTTACCTGCTTTGGTTGGCAATTGATGCAATTCGTAACGGATCAACGTTTCGCTTTGAGAAAACGAAAGTGAAAGATCGCAGTTTGTTGAATATTTGGATGCAAGGTGTTGCGATCAATTTGTTGAATCCAAAAGTGATCTTGTTTTTCATGACGTTCTTACCGCAATTTGTTTCTGTTGATGACCCCAATGTTCGTGGCAAGCTCCTGTTTCTGGGTGTTGTATTTGCAGTTGTGGCTTATGTCGTTATGGTGCCGATGATTCTTGCTGCCAGCAAACTGACCGGTTGGCTTAAAGCAAACCCGACGGCAACACGAGTGATCGACTATGTGTTTGCTAGTGTGTTTGGTGCTTTTGCGGTCAGGATATTGTTTACCGAGCGGGGCTAGCAGTAACGTCTGCACCAAAAGTCAACTTGTTGCCAAAAGGATCAGTAATGCCAAGCTCTCGAATGCCCCAAGACTGATTTACGGCAGGCACATTTATGATCAAATCAGTTCTATTCTTGATCCGTTCATACAACGCATCAACCTCTTGAGGATCATCATAGTAAACATAAGCCATTTTTCCGCTGCCTTGGCTGGCGGGAAAAGAAGTTAGATGAAGGTGGTTGTCGTTTAAGGCTATAGTGACATAGGCAGGATCGTTTAGATTTTCATCGGGTTGATAACGGGCGACGAAGTTAAAACCCAAAGCCTCAACATAAAATTTTGTTGCCTTTAAACTGTCATCGCAACTGAAAATTGGAACAATCATGATTGCACCGTTGATTTTGTTTCTAACCAGTTACCAGCGCTGCGCCCAGCGATCAGCCAATAGAAAAACCCGCCAATAAAACCTGTCGCTAAAAGAACCACTAAAGTTCCGTCGGAGGGCAGGCCCTCAAGGTCAGCAGCAAAAACCGTTAGGCCTGTTACCAGCGCAACGAGGCCGCCCAACACCAGATTGATCGTCATCGACTGCCAGCGCATCAGTTCCGCGATGGCTATTGCAATGGTTGTAGGCATTGCCGCCAATCCGGCCACATAGAAACTGGAGAAGAAGCCGATGATGATCACCAGCGCTGTTCCTAAGTCACCCATTTCCTCGGCAACATAGGGATCACCGTTAAACGTCAAGCTCAAATCAGCGAAAAACGCGTTGAAGGCATCATTGAAAATCCCAAAGGAGAGAAAGATGCTCGAAGCCAGCATGGCGACCAGCAAGCCGAAGAAGATGGCGATCAGCCTAACGATGAAATGACCGATGAGCTGCATTTACTCTCCATGTCCAGCGATCATCATCGCTTCGTAAGCGAGTTTTTCCAATTCATCGCGATCTTTTTTCTTCATCCGTTCAGACTCGGATTTCAACTGGCCACAGGCGGCAAGAATATCGCTGCCACGGGGCGTGCGGATAGGAGACGCATAGCCATTGTCATTGATGAAGTCGGCGAATTTTTCGATCTGTTCCCAGCTGGAGCATTCATAGTCAGAGCCCGGCCATTTATTGAACGGGATCAAATTGATCTTGGCTGGAATGCCTTTCAATAAGCGAACCAGTTCTTTTGCATCGGCAAGACTATCGTTAACCCCTTTAAGCATCACATATTCGAAGGTGATGCGGCGGGCATTGGTTGCGCCTGGATAATTGCGGCAGGCATCCAGCAATTCAGCCAGCGGGTATTTCTTATTGATCGGCACCAACACATCGCGCAATTCGTCATTCACCGCGTGGAGCGAGATTGCTAATGCACAACCGATGTCTTCGCCGGTTTTTTGAATGAATGGCACAACGCCTGAGGTCGAAAGCGTTATGCGACGCTTCGAAAGGGCAATGCCATCGCTGTCAGAAGCGATCAAAAGCGCATCTTTGACATTTTCGAAATTATATAATGGCTCGCCCATGCCCATCATCACGATGTTGGAAACTTTACGCCCTTCGGATGGCACAATCGCCCCCATGGGCGTGTCTTTGTCCGGCCAGTCTCCAAGACGATCTCTAGCCACCAATAACTGAGCAAGAACTTCTTCCGAGGTCAAATTACGCACTAATTTCTGCGTGCCGGTATGGCAGAAGGTGCAAGTGAGGGTGCAGCCGACTTGTGAAGAAATGCAGAGTGTTCCGCGTCCTTCTTCTGGGATATAAACCGTTTCGATATCAACGGGCTTGCCAGCGCCGCGCGGCGGAAATCGCATCAGCCATTTGCGGGTGCCATCATTGGAGATTTGTTCCTCAATGATTTCAGGGCGGGCTATCGAGAATTTTGTGGCAAGGTCAGTGCGTAATTCCTTGCCGATATTGCTCATGGAAGCAAAATCAGAGACGCCTCTGATATAAAGCCAATGCCAGATTTGTGAGGCGCGCATACGGGCTTGTTTTTCAGGAATTCCTGCTTCTACCAAGGCTTGCGCCAATTTGGGACGCGTTAAACCCACCAGCGGCTTCTTGCTGTCATCCATGCCTGTGAGACCTGAAATCAAGGGTGATTTCGGGCGCGTGTCAGGGTTGGTCATGTCGATTGAAACAGCCATAGCGTTTTCCCAAAAAAAATAATTGCGATGCGTTTATCACGAAGCAACAAAAAAAGCACTTGTTTGGACGCAAGAAAAAACCGGACTTTCAGCGCAACTGAAAATCCGGTTTAAATATTTCGATATGCCTGATTACTTACAGGAGCTGATATCGCTGATAGATGCGGTTACACCTGAAAGAGAATAGTTATAGCTTGTCTGTGTGCCACGGCGCGATGCAGCCGCAACACTCATTTTTGCTCCAGCTTTCATCGCTGCCACAACTGCAGCTTCTTCGGCCGGATTTTCAAGCCAAGCATTTTGTCCCTTGGTGAACATGGAAAATTTCTTTCCATCTACATCGAGAACCACTTTGCTGTTTTCCTGAAACGGATATCCAGCGGTAAACTGTGGCTCGAGGCGAACATTTTGGCCCGGATGCTGGGCAAGCATGAAGAACACATCCCCATGATCAACGGCACGACCGCCGATTTCAGAAGGACTTTTTTGTGTAGGAATAGAGAGCACATAGCAAACCTTGCCATCGCTGCCTTGATAACTGAACGATCCCCAAGCACTGTTTTGCTTGATTTGTGTTGGTGCCTGCGCTGCAGCGATATCAACGGAGAATGTTGTTGCGGCGAGGGTTATTGCCAGCCCCATCAAGGGTGCCGCAAGGGTTTTGGCGGATAGTATTTTCATCATCTTGCGTCATTTCCTGGTTGTTATTGGCCCTTTGTGTATCCCTTGATACCGTTGGAGCCGGTCATTTTGCATTCTGTTATCGGGTTCCAAAACCTATTGGTCACCCAACAACTGGTTTAAATTTTTATTGCTGACGCTATCAAGCAGCGTTCAACTCCCTTTGAACATGCTTTAATTTCCCTTACCAAAGCGTGAACAATTTTAAAAAATGTCAAAAAAACCACTGTTTTTTGCGATAACTCTGCGGAAATCATCAAAACCAGAAAAATTAGGCGAGATTTTGGCTAACCAAGTAATGCTTGATTTTTGTCAGTCTTTTTTGAGGCGCCGGTCTTCCAAGCCATCTACCGTGCGGGTGCGGCCTTTGTCGCCATCCATGCGTTTTCCGCCTTCAAACCAAGGTTTTCCGTAGACGGGTTCAGGCCGTCCCATTTTAGGGCCGCCCACATGGACTGGCCGCTCAGCAAATCGGCCTAGGGAGATCATCCGGTCATACATGATGACAGCGCCAGCCATGGCAAGGTTGACGCAGATATGGATGGGAATTTTGACAACAAACTCGCAGCGGGAAACCATTTCTGGCGAAAGGGATCCCCCTTCTGGCCCCAGCACATAAGCCGCCTTTGAAGGATGGCGAAAACTTGGAAGCTCAATAGCGTCTTCTGTCAGTTCCATGCCAATCAGTCGGCAATCGTTTGGCAGGACCAAATCGCCTGGAGCATCATAATTGTACCATGGCATATGCTCGCTAGATGCTGCCGTGTCAGATTTTGGTTTTTGAATGCGTTTTCCCGGCGAAACGGTAAAAACAAAACTGGCACCAAACCCATGGGCAGATCGTGACAAATTGCCAAAGTTCATAGGTTTGGAAACGCCTTCAACGCCGATGCCAAAATACCCTCTTGGGGCTTTTGAACCCATGTTTGAGACGATGACCATGGTTTGGTTTCCTGCATTGCTAAGCTGTTTCGCTGTCAGGCTTTTCGGACATCTCTTTCAGGCTTGCAAGTTTGGAACGGGCCAAATCTGTGTGTTTTTCTTGGATATTGCCTCTTATCGATGCAATTACCGCGCCCAAGACCGCCATATCGTCGGTAAAGCCGAAGCCGATGATAAAATCTGGAATGGTATCGAGCGGCAGCACGAAATAGGCAAGGGCTGCCAAAAGGATGGCTCTTACACGGGTTGGGGTGTTGGGATCGAGGGCGCAATAATATGACGCCACCAACTCCTCCACAAAGGGAACTTTGTCGGCTGCCTTTGCCATTGTTTTCCAAAAGCTGCTGCGCACCTTTGTTTCGTTGGCCTTTGCTTTTTCTTCGGCTCCAGAGAGGATTTCTCCCTCAAGGATCTTGTTTTTAATAGCGGTCATATTGCCCTCCTAGCCATAATATGTTGAGCTATGCGGCTTCCTGCAATATTGTTGGCTCAAATCAGGCGGCATTGGCATCCATGAATTCAGCCATTTTAACATCCAAGGCAGTAATGCCTTTGGCATCGTGGGTGGTCAAAATTACCTCAACTCTATTGTAGACATTGGACCACTCTGGATGGTGAGCGATTTTTTCAGCTAACATTGCGACTTTTGTCATAAAAGCGAACGCTGCGTTGAAGTTTGGAAATTTGAACTGACGAATAATGGCGTCTCGGTCCTCAACCATTTTCCATTCAGGCAGCTTTGCCAATGCTACTATGCGCTCTTCTTGGGTTAGCTTATCTGCCAATTATTTGCTCCTTGCTTATCTAATCATTTGGTTTTGTAACGGGTAGTGGGCCTCAGTGACATAGGGGCCACCGCCAATGGAATCTTTTGAGGACATCAGTACAAGTTCATGCGACACAAATGGGGCGGAATAAAATCCGCCACGAGCGGTGATGAAACCTGCCAGCTCTAGCGGCGTTGTTCCTTTTAAGCGAGCCAGGGTGATGTGAGGTAAGAATTTTCTCTTGTCTGGGGTGATGCCAAGCTGCTTTGCCATCCATTCAATTTCACTGTGCAGTTCATTCAATGACGTGTTGGATTTGATGTGGGCGATCAATGCGCGGGGTTTGCTTTTGCCAAAAATGTCAAGGCGGTCAACTTCAAGGGTCAGTTCAGGCTGCGTTATTCGAGATAGGGAAAGGGCGATATCATTGGCGGTTTCTCGGTTCATATCCCCAAAAAAGCCAAGCGTAATATGATAGTCACCAGGTTCAATCCAACGCGCGCCCGATAGCCCGCCTTTGATCATGGATAGTTGAAGACTAAGACTTCCTGGAATTTTAAGAGCGCAAAATAGCCTCGGCACTTTTTACCCCCCACTATCCGCCTATTGTTTTAACGTTGCGAGAAACTGCTCCACGACAGGAAAGAAATTATTGGCAATTACCTTTGACCCTTCAGGGTTTGGATGAATGCCGTCGCTTTGGTTGAGCGCTGGATCTGCCGCTACGCCTTCCAATATAAAGTCGTAAAATAGTAAATCATGTTTTTCAGCCAATTTCGGGTAGATGTTATTGAAGGCGGTTTCATATTGGTCTCCCATATTAGGGGGAGATCGCATGCCGGTAAGCAATACGGGGATGCCGCGATTTTTCAATTGAGTGATGATCTTATCCAAGTTTTTCTCAGCCTGCTCCACTGGAATGCCGCGCAGAGCGTCATTCGCGCCAAGCTCTAAGACGACACCATCAACACTATCAGGAATCGACCAAGCAAGGCGAGCCAAACCGCCCGTGGTCGTATCACCAGAAACGCCGGCATTTATCAAATTGATGCTTGTTCCCTTTTCCTGAAGTTTTTGAGCAATGAGTTCTGGAAAGGCTTCACCGGGATTCAAGCCATAGCCGGCGGTAATACTATCGCCGAGAAAGGCGATTTCAAGTTGGTCCGGCTTCGTGTCTGCCCTAGCAAGATGGGTGAGCGACATTAGCATGCAGCCAATCAGAAGCAATTTTGAAATGCCAATAGATGCTTTCATTACAAGATTTTCACGTGACATGGGGCTTCTCAATTTGCAGGGTGTTCATTAGTTAACTTAAAATCATATAGATGTTTGATATCGGGTAAGGAGAACCCATATTCAAGTGCAGCGTATTTCAAGTTTGTAACCCTTCATCCACCCAATAGCCAGTTTTCGCATTTTGTGAACTTTTTTGGCTTTCAATAAACCTATAAGAATTATGGAGCCGTCGTGGCCAACAAAGACATTAACAAAAACTCAAATCCATCCACTCCGGCAATTCATCTTAGAGATGTGCATTTGACCCTTGGTAGTGGCGCTTCAAAAGTTCACGTTCTCAAGGGCATTGATCTGGATGTACCCCTGGGCCAGTCGGTTGGTATTGTGGGTCCTTCAGGATCAGGCAAGTCCACGCTGTTGATGGTTTTGGGCGGATTGGAACGCGCTGACAGCGGCGTCGTTGAGGTCGCAGGTGAGGGGCTAACACAAAAATCTGAAGATGATCTTGCCAGATTTCGTGGACGCAATATTGGCATCGTGTTTCAGTCTTTTCATCTTATTCCAAATATGACGGCACTGGAAAATGTTGCAGTCCCTCTTGAATTGGCAGGTATGGACGATGCTTTTGATCGCGCTGCTGACGAATTGAAAGCTGTGGGTCTTGGTGAGCGCCTTGACCATTATCCTGGACAAATGTCTGGCGGTGAACAGCAAAGGGTAGCCATTGCACGCGCTTTAGCGCCATCACCCAAACTACTTGTTGCCGATGAGCCGACAGGCAATCTTGATAAACAAACGGGCGATCAAATCGCTGAACTCTTGTTTGCCAAACAAAAAGAACGCGGAACAACGCTGCTTTTGGTGACCCATGATCCCAAACTCGCGGCGCAATGTGACCGCATGGTTCGAGTTTCCTCTGGCCTTATTTTGTCTGAAGAGGAAAGCCGCAGCGTTGCAGGAAAGGCAGCCCAATGAGCGGCGCCTTGACTGAAGAGCAAGCGCCTTCTTCTTTGCGTCTTGCTATCCGCTTTGCGCTGCGCGAGCTTCGCGGTGGTTTGAGCGGGTTTTATATTTTTCTTGCCTGTATCGCTCTTGGGGTTGCGGCTATCTCAGGTGTTAACTCGGTTGCTCGTTCCATCACCCAAGGAATTGGTGAAGAAGGCCAAAAAATCCTTGGCGGCGATGTCGCTGTTTCCTTAGTGCAGCAAGATATTTCGGCAGAGCAACTACAATTTCTTGAAGGATATGGTTCTGTCAGTAAATCATCGACCTTACGTGCGATGGGTCGCTTGCCGGATGGCTCTGACCAAACTCTGATTGAATTGAAATCGGTAGATACGGCCTATCCATTGTTTGGAACGCTGGAGGGTGTAACTGGGTCAATGCCTGCTGATGCGTTGGGGGATGATCAAGTGCTGATTGAGGCGTTACTAGGCGAACGTTTAAAACTTGCTCCCGGTGACAAGCTGGTGGTTGGCACCAAAGAATTTCTCATAAAAGATGTTATAGCCGATGAGCCGGATAGGCTTGGGGAAAATTTTGGATTTGGTCCAAGGGTGTTGATCGGTGAGGCAGGATTGATATCTGCTGATCTTTTGAAGCCCGGATCTTTGATTACCAATGCTTGGAAGATTAAGCTGAATGATCCGTCTGCGGCTAATGTTTCCAAGTTTACCACTGAAGCAAAAGATGACTTTCCAAATGCAGGGTGGCGTATCAGATCGCGTGACAATGCCGCGCCAGCGCTTTCACGAAACATCGAGCGCTTTTCCGATTTTCTGACGCTGGTGGGGCTGACAGCTCTTATTGTTGGCGGGGTTGGTGTTGCCAATGCTGTACGAGCGTTTCTTGAAACCAAAAGGCCCGTGATCGCCACTTTTAAAAGCCTTGGCGCACCGGGAAATTTGGTTTTCCTAACCTATCTTTTTCAAATCTTGATCATTTCAGTTGGCGGTATCCTCATGGGCATGTGTCTTGGCGCATTGATGCCAGTTTTGGCTGGTTGGGCGCTTGAAGGTATTTTGCCCCTTCCTCAATCAAGTGCTGTTCAATGGGCTCCGTTATGGCTTGGGGCAGTTTATGGGGTTTTAACCGCTCTTGCTTTTGCCATCTGGCCTTTGGGTGTTGCCAGGGAAATTCCGGCGACTGATTTGTTCAGAGGACAAACAGAGGCAGGAAATTCGCGTTTACCTAAACTGGCCTATCTATTGGCGCTCGGGGTTTGCATTGTCTTGCTTATCGCATTGGCAATATATCTGTCTGAAAATCGGTTTATCGCAGTTGTCTTTATTGGGGCAATTGTTTTTGCCTTTATATTGCTGCGGATTGTGGCCCAGTTTATTCAATATCTTGCGAGAAAAGCGCCGCGCTTCAAGTCTGCGGGCTTGCGTATGGCGGTTGGTAATATCCACAGACCAGGTTCGCTAACGCCGTCAGTGGTTTTGTCACTGGGTCTTGGGCTGGCTCTGTTGGTAGCTTTGGCTTTGATCGACGGAAATTTGCGCCAGCAGGTTTCGGGCAATTTGCCTGAGCGGGCACCTGATTTCTTTTTTGTTGATATTCAAAACAACGAACAACAGGATTTTGAGGCCTTGCTTGCGGAAAATGCACCTGATGGAAAGATATTCTCTGTGCCTATGTTGCGGGGCAGAATCACATCTTTGAAAGGTATTCCATCTGATCAATATGCGATTGGTTCGGAAGGCGCATGGGTCTTACGCGGTGATCGCGGATTAACTTATGCCAAGAACATACCTGAGAATTCGACGTTAACTGAAGGGGAATGGTGGCCGGACAATTATGATGGTCCCCCGCTTGTGTCTTTTTCTGCTGAAGAAGCAGGAGAATTGGGCTTGTCTGTTGGTGATAGTGTCACTGTTAATGTACTTGGGCGCAATATCACTGCTGAAATCGCTTCGTTGAGGGCTGTTCAGTGGGAATCTTTGGCAATCAACTTCGTAATGGTGTTTTCCCCCAACACATTTGCTGGTGCACCACATTCGCTTTTGGCGACGCTCACCTTAGATGACAGCTTGTCAGTCGATGCTTTGGAGGAGCGTGATGGCGGGATAATTCGCGCGGTGGCTAAAACCTATCCAGCGGTTACCAGCGTTCGCGTCAAAGAAGCGCTGGATATGGTCAATAGCTTAATTGCACAACTGGCGACAGCTATTCGTGCGGCAGCTTCTGTTGCGCTTGTATCCTCTATTCTGGTTTTGGGCGGGGCTTTGGCCGCAGGAAACCGCGCGAGGGTGCATGATGCGGTTGTCTTAAAGACCCTTGGAGCCACAAGATGGCGTCTTGTGAGGTCCTTTATCTATGAATATGCCCTGTTAGGCGCTGCAACAGCGATCTTTGCTTTGCTAGCTGGCGGGGTTTCCGCATGGTTTGTTATTTCGCAAATCATGGAGTTTCCCTATAGTTTTCTTCCAAGTGTTGCCGCGGCAACCATTGGTGTTGCGCTGGTTTTGACCGTTGGTTTTGGATTAATTGGGACCTGGCGGATCCTTGGTCAGAAGGCAGCGCCTGTTTTAAGGGAACTTTAACCATAAAATCGACGTTTTGGGTTGTTATAAAAAATTTGATAAAATCGTACATGAAACCCTTGATTGCGATGAAATGAATCATCATATTCTTTTCAAACCATGAAAATCCATGCTGCCGAATAACCGGAGTGTATGGGCCACCTTAAGAGGAGACTGATACATGGCTGACTATAGAGACAACCCTTTCCGTCAGGGAACCGTTGCCGGAAGCGCGACGCAGGCGGATATTGATCAGGGCCTTCGCTCATATATGCTGCGGGTCTATAACTATATGGCATTGGCATTGGGTGTAACCGGTGTTGCTGCCCTTGGAACGGCTACCTATGCCGCCAATAACCCTGCATTCATGCAATTGATGTATGGCAGCCCGCTAAAATGGGTTGTGATGTTTGCCCCATTGGCGTTCGTTATGGTAATTTCCTTTGGCGTCAACAAGCTTAGCTATCCAGCGCTTCAAGCGACATTCTGGGCTTTTGCTGCGGTGATGGGTGTATCGATTTCTTCGATCTTCCTAGTTTATACTGGCGCATCCATTGTTCAGACGTTCTTCGTAACAGCTGCTTCATTCGGTGCGTTGAGCCTATACGGCTACACAACCAAGCGTAGCTTGTCTGGCATGGGCTCATTCCTAATGATGGGCTTGTTCGGTCTGATCATCGCAATGGTCGTGAACATTTTCTTGCAGTCTTCTGCAATGCAGTTTGTTATCTCTGTAATTGGTGTTCTGATCTTTGCAGGTCTTACAGCTTACGACACACAGCGCATCAAATCGATGTATGACTATGTGGCAAATGATGAAACCATGATGGGCCGCACGGCGATTATGGGTGCTTTGAGCCTATACCTCAACTTCATCAATATGTTCATGTTCCTACTTTCATTCCTCGGTAACCGCGAATAGTTTGAACGGACATTTATTATCAAGACGGCGCTTCATTGAGGCGCCGTTTTTTTTGGTAGCTCATAATTTATCGTCATCTCTGTGCTTGTCACAGAGATCCATTCCATTAAGCTAACTACAATTGAATGGTAGAATTGTTGGAATTGCGAAGAGCATAACTCTAAAATGCAGGAGTCCAGTTCCTAAACATTTCTGCCGAAAAAATAACGGTATGGATTCTTGTGACGAGCACGGGAATGACGATGCGAGGACCTATTTCGTCAATACAATAGAATTGAATTAGCATTCATCAGAACAGTATTTTCATGTCCTACACTATACGTCCCGCACAGGCCCAAGACTTCGACGCGATCACGCGCATTTATGCCGATGCGGTTGCCCATGGCACGGCAAGCTTTGAGCTGAATGTTCCTGACAAAGGAGAAATGCTTCGTCGTCATATGGCACTGGTTGATCAAGGCTATCCCTATATCGTTCTTGAAGATGACAGTGGTGTTCAGGGCTATGCCTATGTGGGACCCTATAGAGCCCGGCCAGCTTATCGATGGGTGGTTGAAAATTCTGTCTATCTCGATAGCAATGTGCGAGGAAATGGCTATGGCAAGGCTCTTCTGGTGGAATTGATCAATGCCTGTGAGAAGCTGGGGTTTCGCCAGATGATTGCCGTGATTGGCGATAGTGCCAATAAGCCCTCAATAGCTGTTCACAAGACCTGCGGCTTTCATCTGACTGGAACGCTTACCAATATGGGCTGGAAGCATGGGCATTGGCTCGACACAGTTTTGATGCAGCTTGCCTTGGGCGGTGATGGTCCTGCCGATATGGATAGCCTGCCCGGCAAGATGTTCGAGATGACTAAGACACCATAAGGGATCTTCATACGCTTAGTCAGCCTTGTCAGCCAACAGACTTTCAACAATCTCTCCAAACTGGTCGGTGTCAAAAGCCGGTAGGATCAAAGGATCAACATATCCGTCTTTTCTAGCGGCCAATACATATTCCATCATGGAAGCATTGTTAGGCATCTCGAACAGCTGGACAAAGTCATATTTTCCAAGGGTTGCGTAAAAGGCAAGCGATTTGCCACCGAGAGCGGCCACACGCTTTTCGCTGACTTTTCGTCGCGCCGGGCTTCCTTTTAAGTCTTCCAGACCTTTTTGGGTCAATCGCATGAGGGAAATGTAAAGCGCCATCAAACGCCCCGCGAAAGTTCATTGAGACTATTTATTGCTTCGGTAGTTGTTGTGAGCGCACCAAATATACCGCCTTCCACCAGCACCATTTTCAAAGCAGCCTCATGGATTTCATTATCTCCGGAGGCGCAAGCGTCCGATATTGTTATGCATTGATAGTTACGATCACATGCTGCACGGAGAGTTGAATGAACGCATACATCGGTTGTTACGCCAGAAAAAATCAGATGGGAAATATTGCGGGCATGTAAGACATGCTCCAATTCGGTATGGGTAAATGCATCGTTGCATGTTTTGTCGATTATGATGTCGTCAGGCTTAACAATGACTTCTTTGTCAATGTTAAAGCCATTTGAACTTCTTAGTAAAACATCTGTTCCATCTAAACCGTTTCTTGTCCGACGCCATTTTTCAAAGGGTGTCATATCAGCCATATCTGCACGATAACCTTGTCTCGTATGAACTACAGTACCGCCTGCACGGCGTACCGCATCGGTCAATCGATTTACATTTGGTAAAATCGAACGCAGAGGCGTGGGGTCAAACCCCATTTTTGAAAAATAGCCTTCAGGAGATAAAAAATCATGTTGAAGGTCAATGGCAAGGACAGCTAATTGAGTTGGGTTAAGTTGCCCATCATAAGGCCAATTAAATGGTTCAGCTTTGATCGAAATAGATTGGGTCATTTTTTTTGGTCAAACCACTCTTAACTTAGCTTTCTTTTCCAAAACTTTAAGAACCGTTGGCAAATCGTGTCCGCGTTTCAGCACGCGTCCATCGGTTCCCGTCACACAATACATGCCTTGTTTGTTGGCAAGCTTCGGATCTTTTTCGATGCAGTGAAGCGGTGTGTCATGGGCGCGGCGGAAGACAGAAAATACGGCCCGATCTTTTAGCATGTCGATGGCGTAGTCTTTCCATTCCCCATCGGCGACCTTGAAGCCATAGACCCGCAAAATCTGATCTAGCTCTTTCCGGTTGAAGGCAATGATCTCGGGCGCTTGTTTGTTTTGCTGGTTGTTGGATGTGATGGAGGATCCGTGCAACTGAACCACTTTGGTGTCTTTGGTCGCTGAACCTGTATCAGGATTCCAGACAACGGTTCTGACGATTGTCGATTTTCCCATTGGTGTTTTAGAAGTATCTTCCAAATCTGACCTTGCATCCATTGGCTGTTATTTCCTCCAGAAATCAAATCACCTCTTTATCTTGGTCTTTGACGGGTTATTTGGCAAGTCTTTACAAAATTCACAATTTGTGTTCTCCGCGCTAACGTTGTTGATTGGAAAATAGTTCAATTTGTGCTATGTAATTACGACAATTGCTACATTACCAATTGCTTTCCAAATTTTAATGTTATGGACACCATTCGGTCAAATTTCAGCCCAGTTAAGGCCGAAATGCGGGATGAATATTAGGTGTTGCCTCAGACGGCCCGGCACGAAACTTTATCTGGTTTCAGCCCCCCCAGCCCCCAGATGTTTCGGCCGGGTCTTCTACTCAACTTCCGCTGTTGGGTTAGATCTCTGATAGTAACTCAATCCCCAAACTAAAAAGACCGGCTTATGCCGGTCTCTTTTTATGCGATGATTGTTGGGTCAAATTAAAGATCTGAAATAACTGAAGCACCTATGATCGGTCCGGGATAGCCGTTGGCAGTTTTACCTTGGAGAATAAGAGCGCAAGCTTTGTAGCCCTTTTGCTTCATATCAGCGACTGCAAACTCTGTTGTAAGACCTTGGTCTCCCACCATTCCCACCATCTCAACCTTGCCGACGATATTCGTATAGTTGATTTTTTTGCCAGCGTTTTCGCCGCGCTTGATTTGCACTTCGCCTTCAGGATTAAAGTAAAATACATAGAGTGTGGCATTGCTGGCTTCATTGCTGGGCAATATGGAGACTTTGACTGCACCGCCAATTTTTTCCAAGCCGACATCAACCGATAAGCCTTCTGATCCTCGAGCAAAGTTACCTGCCTTGGAGACTATTTCTGCTTTGCGTGAGCCAACTACATGGGTCCGGCCGTTGATTACCGCTTGAGGAGTGTAGATGGAGCGTTCACCAAAGGCTTGAGAATACAGTTTTTGGCGGGACGTGTTTTCCGGGCTGGCGAAAGTATCTTTCCATCCAAGGCGATCCCAATAATCCACATGCAAAGCAAGGCCCAGAATCTCGCCGTCCTTATTCATTTCCCGCAATGCCTGATCAGCAGGTGGGCATGAGGAGCAGCCTTGACTGGTGAAAAGCTCCACAACTGCTTTTGGTTTGGTGAACTCAATAGCGCTGGCGCTTCCAACCATGCTTGTCGTCAGAGCCAAGCCAAAAACAGATACACTGATGAGGCTTTTCAAAAGGAAGGGTTTCAGCTGGTTGGTCATGATATCGAGCCATTCTTTTAGCCTTACGGCCTCAATCAATTCTTGAGTTTATTACTGTGAAAAGATCAAGCAGACATGCGGAAGTTTGTTTCTTAAATATATTATAGCCGCAACAGGCTGAAACTGGAACTCAAATAAAGGTGAGGGAATGTTACCGGTCCTATGGGAAGCTAAGTTAGCAAAAAAAGGCGCGGTCTGTAAACCGCGCCTTTCCCAAATTATAAATTCAAACTGTTATGCGGCTCTATTCAAGTTCCGCAATACATAGTGCAGAATGCCGCCATTGTTCACATATTCGATTTCTTCGGCTGTATCGATGCGGCAGGTTACTGGAACCTTTTTCACATTGCCATCAGCAAATGTGATCACTGCTTCAAGACGCTGACGCGGCTTCACGTTTTGAATGCCTTCGATGGAAACCATTTCATCGCCAGACAATCCCAGGCTCTGCCAAGTTGTGCCTTCATCCATGGTGAATGGAACAACGCCCATACCGACCAGATTAGAGCGGTGAATGCGCTCGAAAGACGGTGCGATAACTGCTTTTACGCCAAGCAGGTTTGTGCCTTTTGCAGCCCAGTCACGGGATGAACCGTTACCATATTCACCGCCAGCAAAGATAACCAATGGAACGCCTTCTTTTTTGTACTGCATGGCAGCTTCAAAGATCGAGGTTTCGGTTTTTGAAGGATAATGAATGGTGTAGCCACCTTCTTTACCGTTTGGTCCAAGCATGTGGTTGCGTATGCGGATATTGGCAAATGTGCCGCGCATCATAACTTCATGGTTGCCACGACGGGTTCCGTACTGGTTGAAATCAGCTGGTTTCACGCCATTGCTGGTCAAATAGGCTCCTGCAGGAGAAGCCTGTTTGATAGAGCCAGCTGGTGAAATGTGGTCAGTGGTGATTTTGTCACCAAATATACCTAAAACGCGAGCGCCTTTGATATCGCTGATACCGCCCGCTTGCATAGTCATGCCCTCGAAATATGGAGGGTTCTGCACATAGGTTGATTTGTCTTCCCAGGCATAGGTCTGACCGGCAGGTACTTTCACTTTACGCCAATTTGTATCGCCCTTGAAAACATCAGCATATTTTTCTTTGAATGTTTTCTTGGTGACAAACTTGCCGATGATTTCGTGAATTTCCTGATTAGAAGGCCAAAGGTCTTTAAGATAAACCGGATTGCCCTTCTTATCTTCGCCAACAGGCTCTGTCGTTAGATCTCGCGTAACGGTTCCAGCCAAAGCATGGATAACCACGAGCGGCGGAGAGGCAAGATAGTTTGCTTGAACATCCGGTGAAACACGACCTTCAAAGTTGCGGTTGCCAGACAAGACAGACGCAGCAATCAAACCTTTATCGTTGATGGTTTTTGAAATAGCAGGTTCAAGTGGACCAGAGTTACCAATACAGGTTGTGCAGCCAAAGCCGACAACATTAAAGCCCAGTTTGTTCAGATCTTTTTGTAGACCAGAGTTCTTCAGATATTCAGCAACCACTTGCGACCCTGGAGCCAAAGAGGTTTTCACCCATGGATGAACCTTCATGCCAAGCTTTGCAGCGTTTCGTGCAACAAGGCCAGCAGCAATCATCACCGATGGGTTAGAAGTATTGGTGCAAGATGTGATTGCAGCAATCGCCACATCGCCGTGGCCGATGTCATAATCGGTGCTAGGCACTTTGTAGCGTTTGGTTGTGTCTATTGTCTTGTTATAAACAGTTCCCAATGCCTTTTCATATTCAGCGCCAATATCATTGAGGCCAACCCTGCCTTCAGGGCGTTTTGGTCCGGCCATGGATGGAACAACAGACGCAAGATCAAGTTCCAAAGTGTCCGTGAATACAGGATCAGGAGCATTTTTTGTGCGGAACAGGCCTTGAGCCTTTGCGTATTTCTCTACCAACGCAACGCGGGCAGACTTGCGCGCAGTGATGTCTAGATAACGCAGTGTTTCTTTATCGACTGGGAAAAAGCCACATGTCGCGCCATATTCAGGCGCCATGTTTGCGATTGTTGCGCGATCTGCCAATGACATGGCATCAAGGCCGGGACCAAAGAATTCAACGAATTTCGATACAACGCCTTTTTTGCGAAGCATTTCCACAGCGGTCAAAACGATGTCAGTTGCGGTGATGCCGTCAGCTGGTTTGCCGTTTAGTTTGAAGCCGATGACTTCTGGGATCAACATGGACTGAGCCTGACCGAGCATTGCAGCTTCTGCTTCAATGCCGCCAACACCCCAGCCAAGAACAGCAAGGCCGTTGACCATGGTTGTGTGGGAATCTGTGCCAACAACCGTGTCAGGATAAGCAACTTCAACAGTTTCAGTCTTCTTGCCTTTTTTGATTTTCTCTTTTTTGGTCCAAACGGTTTGAGCAAGATATTCAACATTCACCTGGTGGCAAATGCCGGTTCCAGGAGGCACAACACGAAAGTTTTTGAAGGCCTGTTGGCCCCATTTCAAGAAACGATAGCGCTCACCATTGCGTTCATATTCAAGATCAACGTTTTGTTTGAAGGCAGATGCTGTTCCGAATTTGTCGACGATCACTGAGTGGTCGATCACAAGATCAACGGGAACCAGCGGGTTAATTTTTTGCGGGTTTCCGCCAAGAGCAACAGATGCATCGCGCATGGCTGCAAGATCAACAACGGCTGGAACGCCGGTGAAATCCTGCATCAAAACGCGGGCCGGGTTAAAAGCGATCTCTCTGCCTGCGGTGCCTTTGTCTTTGAGCCATCCAGCGAAGGCTTTGATATCTTTTGCTTTAACGGTTGTGCCATCTTCATGGCGCAGCAGGTTTTCTAGCAAAATCTTAAGAGAGAAAGGCAGTGCAGAAATGCCTTTTAGGCCATTTTTTTCCGCTGCCTTGAGTGAGTAATAAACATATTTCTTGGTGCCAACCTTAAGGGTTTTGCGGCATTTAAAACTGTCGAGTGAATTCAGCATTGAGCGTGTTCCATCTTTGGTATGTGTCTTGCCGGATGTTCACTATTGTCAGGCTTACGCTTGGCGTTCCGGAAATCGGAGGAACACGCCTTTGGAAACGTGATTTACGTTCCAGCGGGTACGACCATTTCCGCGCATCAGCCCGCAACAAGTATCACCATCTTTGTGGCGATTCCGGCAGGAAAAGGGTTCAGAAACAGGCCGGCCGCTGGCCTGTTAAGGCGGTTTATAATCAGTTTTTCAAAGAAGGCAAATAGTCAGATGGTCGAAGTCAGTAATGGTTTGATGGCGCAGGTCGGGTTGCAAAAGTAAAAGGGCCGTCCTGATATTCTGGCGGCCCCTTTTTGCTGTTTAAAATTAATCGTCGTTGCGATTAACCTGCATCAGCAGTTTTTCTGTTTTTGCGTCTTCCAGCTTGTTGATCATGCGGTTTGCTTCCTCATGGTCGCGCAGGGTTTTGGTGATTGTGATTGAGGTGTGGACCAGCATGATAGCTGACATGGCATAAAAGCCTTTTGCAGCAAAACTTGCTTCCAGAAACCAGATTCCACCAGCCTGCATGCAAGCGGCTATAGCAAACGCGATGATTGTGAAGAGTTTCCAAGCTTCAGAGTCTTTTGGAGTGTATGATGTATTGTTCATTTTAGTTTCCTTTGATTTAGTTTTTTGGTTGGTTTTTGGTTGGTTTTTGGTTGGTTTTTGGTTGGTTTTATTGGCGCGTTAAGCTGATTTTTTGACCTTCTTGGCTAACCGTTCGAGGATCTCATCTGCCGATGATTTTTGCGGAGCTCCGCACCCTGCCTCTGCCAGCCGTTCGCTCATGGTGCTTGGGTCGTTGGACATGGAAATTTCATCCATGGCAGCGGTCGTCGCGTCTATTTCCATTTGGCGGTTACGGAGGCGTTCAAGCGTATTTTCCGCGTCTTTAAGCGCAGAAAGTCCGCTATTATTGGTCATGCCGCGCATGCGCTGGGTTTTGTCAGTGGCATCGGCAAGGCGTTGACCGCGCTGGAGTTCCCGCAAACGGGCTTCTGATTGACGAACGGCGGTTTTCAATCTCTCGATCTCAGTAGAGAATTGTTGTTGCGCCTGTTCAGATGTTTCACACTCGGTGGCTAAAATCGAAATGGTTTCAGCTGCATCGCGGGCAAGTTCATTCTTGCCCTGTTCAAGGGCGATGATGGTTCGCTTTTCGAGATCAGATATCCGCTCCACCAGCTTCTTGTGTTGGCCGATCTCCTGCTCATTTTGTGCCATGGCAACAGCGACTGCTTTGCGAGCGGTTGCGACGGCGTTCGCGCTGTCACGCAATTGTTGACGCAAGATTGTCATGGCATTGTCATCAACAACGCGTTCAGCCGCGTCGTTTGTTCTGCCACGAACTAAGGCAAATAAAGATTTGAACATTTTTGTTTCTCCCTGTGGGAATGTTTCATGAACAATGTTCAACTATTATTTTGAACATTGTTCATTTTTCTGAATGGAATGGTTAATGAGCGGAAAAAGAGAAGCCAATCGTGAGCAATTGCACGATAAACTTTTAAATGCAGCAACGTTGCGTGTTGAAGGCGGCGGTCTCAAGGATCTTAATGCACGCACACTCACCAGTGATGCGGGTTGTGCATTGGGCAGTTTGTATACGGCGTTTAGCGATATTGATGATTTGATCATCCATATGAACAGCCGAACATTAAAGCGCTTGGGAGAAGCAATTGAAGCTGCAGGGCAGGGCGTTGATGATCCTATCGACCGGTTAAAGGCCCTTGCAAAAGGATATTTGCGCTTTGCCGCTGATAATCATGCTTTGTGGGTGGCATTGTTTGATTATGCGGCTTTGGCTGGAACCGTGATCCCGCAATGGCACCAGGAGGAGCAGGAAGTTCTCGTGCGCCATATCGTTGGGCCCGTATCCGCTTTAAATCCAGATATGGACAATGATGCCATGATGATCCGCGTGCGGACACTTTTCAGCGCTGTGCATGGCATTGTATCTCTAAGTCTGGATCAAAGGTTTATTGGCGTGCCTCAAGACCAATTGGAAACAGAGTTGATAGGCTTTATCGACCAGATGGTTGCTGGGCTTGGTGGTTAGAGGGGTTTCGCATTAGACGAATCACGTCAGGCTTTTAGCCAGCTCTTCCAGTTGGCCCGCCGCCGCATTCCATCCAGCCTCAAATCCCATTTCGAGATGTTTCTCAACGGCTTCTTGGCTTGTATGTCGGGCAGTCCAGACCATTTGGGTTCCATCTTTTACGTCAGACAGCTCTACGCAACCGGTCATGAAACTCTCAGGTTGTGGCCAGAAATCTTCTGAGTAAGCATCGGTGAAGATCAGGCGTTGCTCCGGGATGATTTCAAGCCATATGCCCGTTAGCGGCATGCGCTCATCGTCCGGCCCGCAGAATACGGAATTGAATCTGCCGCCGGGTCGAAGGTCAATGTCAACTTCCTGTGCCTGCCAGGGCTTTGGACAATACCATTGCTCAAGCAGTGCAGGCTCGGTCCAACAGCGCCAGATATTCTTTCTGGAAGATTTCAGGACTCTATCGATTTTCAGTTCGTGTTTGCTCATGGGGTTATTCATTTCATTGATTACTTTTTAGTATTCATCATGCCGTCGCCACCAGCGGTAAGGCGTATCCTGAGTTACCCAGCCTGGAGCTTTCTGCCAGTTTTCGCTCCTGCCCATTGGCGTTAAATCAAGAAAACTCCACACGCTGCCCAGGGATTCAACACCTCTGCTGGAGGTGAAATAGGTGCGAAATATTTTACCGTCTTTCTGAATGAAAACATTGATCCCGAAACCGGTTGTTACATCTTGATCGCTGTTAAAACTGTCACGCGTTTCATACCATGGAATCTGCCATCCCATTTTGGCGGAAAATGCATCAATCTGCTCTACAGGCGCTTTGGATACAAATATCAGATTGGTATGGCGTGCCTTGAGATGGGCGAGATGGGGAATGCTGTCGGCAACCATGCAACAACCTGAACAAGGTGATGGATCGTCTTTTTTCAGCATGTGATGATAGACGATCAGTTGCTGCTGCCCGTCAAACAGGTCCCTTAAAGAAGCTTCTCTATCTGCCGAATAAAACCGATAGGCATCATCAACTTCCATCCAGGGCAATTGTCTGCGCTCGGCGGCGAGCCTATCGAACTGTTTGGTCAGCTCTTTCTCCCGCGACAGGGAAGCTTTTCGGGATGTATTCCAGTTTTCTTTTGAAAAGATTTCGGGGGTATTCATTTCTTGCCTCCGTCATTTGTGGTTTGGCCAAAGAGCAGCAAAACATAACGCTCCAGATGATCGATCATTTCCCACGCAATCTCTCGCGCTTTGGCAGCATTGTTGGTTGATTTTGCTAGGACAAAAGCACCCTGAAAAACTGCCTGTGTATGGAGCGCCAGACTGTGCGCATCTATCTTTGTGTTTGGCGGGTAGATATTCATCGCAGCTTCAATGTCATCGACCAGCAGTTCAGCGTGATTGAACATGCTCTCATGGCATGCATCGCGAATATCTGAGCTGGTTTCAAATATCTCCTGCACCATGGTGCCAACGACGCAGGTGAATTCATAAATATCACCCGTCACGAGCTCCCGGCGAAACCGAATATATCCCAGGAACCGCTCCAAAGGATCGGCAAGGGTATGATAGGGCGCATCTTTGAAGAACCCGGATGTCAGTTCATCCCAGTTATTGGCTGTCGCAACGCCGAATTCTTCTTTGCTTTTAAAATGGTGAAAGAATGCGCCTTTTGTGACGCCGGCGTCTTTGCATAATTCATCGACTGTCATGGACCCGAATCCGGTTTTGCGAATTTTCATTCGGGCGCTGTCAAGTAATTTTCGACGGGCATCTGGTTTTGTCTCAGTGTTTCTAGGCATTTTCTTTAACGCAATCTCCTTAATTCAAAACATACCAACTGGTTGGTATTCTGTCAAGGTTGCGCATTTTTAGTTTGCCATTATGGCCAAACGATCTAGAACACTCCCATGAAATTCGAAGCAAAAAATATCAGCATAAATCGTGGTGCAAGGCGTATCATTCAGAGCGTGAATTTCGCGCTGAACAATGGCGATGCGTTGATTGTCACCGGAGAAAACGGCTCGGGAAAATCTACGTTGCTTCGTGCCCTAGCGGGATTTCTGCCTTTTGCTGAAGGATCATTGTTTTTTGATCTTCCGGAAGAGGGCAAAGATGATCCGCTGATCATTCGCGAGCATATTCATTATCTTGGTCATCAAAATGGTATGAAGCCCGCCTTGAGCGTTCGGGAGAATTTGGAATTCTGGCAAGGCTATTCAACGGCAAGTAATAGTGATGAAGGTCTGGATGGCATGTCGCTCATCGAAGCACTGGACTTTGTGGAATTGCCACATGTGCTGGAATTGCCTTACGGCTATTTGTCCACGGGCATGAAGCGGCGCGTCTCGATTGCCAAATTACTCATTACAGAAAAACCGATTTGGATCGTTGATGAGCCGACGGCAGGATTGGACGCCAAATCCAGCGCCATGTTCACCGATCTTTGTAAAGATCATTGCGCCAATGGCGGGATATTGATTGCCGCCACCCATCTGCCGCTGGGCATTGACGGTGCCAAAAAATTGGAAGTTGAACAACTTTACACGTTTCATGGAGGCGGTGATCTGTTTGATGAGCCGGAAAGCGGTTCATGAGAGCGCTTTTAAAACGTGAATTAAATTTGGCTTTGCGCGCGGGCAGTGGTGCGCTGACAGGACTGCTATTTTTTCTGGCAGTGATTACGATTTTCCCATTTGGCATCGGACCCGATCTAAATGCCTTATCACGTTTGGCACCCGCTATACTTTGGGTTGGGGCTTTGCTTGCCAGTCTATTGGGTCTTGAGCGGTTGTTTAGCCAAGAGCGGGAAGATGGCTCTTTGGATCTCTTGGTCATGCAAGATCATCCTTTGGCCCTCAGCATTTTTATCAAATGTCTTGCCCATTGGCTGGTGACAGGTTTGCCGCTGGTGCTGGCGGTGCCGTTATTTGGCATCATGCTCAATCTTTCACCTATTGGCATTGGTGCGGTCATGGTGACACTATTGGTGGGAACGCCTGCGATTACGTTTATTGGCGCTGTTGGGGCAGCGGTGACGGTCAGCCTGCCGCGCGGTGGATTATTGATCGCTATTTTGGTGTTGCCGCTTGTTATTCCAGTATTGATCTTTGGTGTGTCGGCAACAAATGGCGCTTTGTTTGATCCAGATCCTTTTACTTCGCCATTTTTGATATTATGTGCCTTGAGCCTGTTCACAATGGTGTTAGGGCCCCTTGCTGCATCTATGATGCTGCGGCATTCTGTTGAGTGAATTTTAGAATAAGAGGCTATATATAGTTGCCATGAATGATGTCGCGACGCAAAAAACAGGATTTTGGACTTGGCTAACGGGCCTTGCAAACCCTACACGGTTTATGGGTTTGGCAGATCGCTGGATTCCTTGGTTGGCTGCAATAACCACAGCTTTGTTGGCGCTGGGCTTATGGATGAGTTTTAATGCACCGGAAGACTATCAACAGGGCGCTACTGTTTTAATCATGTTTATTCATGTGCCAACGGTTTGGCTGGCGATGTTCTGCTACCTGGTGATGAGTATTTCCGCCCTTGGCACTTTGGTTTGGCGCCATCCCTTGTCTGATGTGGCCCTGCGTGCAGCTGCTCCCATTGGGGCTGCCTTTACCTTGCTTGGGCTGATCACAGGGTCTTTATGGGGTAAACCCATGTGGGGTGCATGGTGGGTTTGGGATGCACGTCTGACTTCCTTTCTTGTATTGTTGATCATCTATCTTGGCATCATTTCATTGGGTCGGGCTTTGGAAGAACCGACACAGGCCGCAAAAGCATTGGCCATTACAACGCTTGTCGGGTTTATCAATTTGCCGATCATCAAATTCTCTGTTGATTGGTTCGAGACATTGCACCAACCTGCTTCGGTTTCGCGCTTGGCAAAACCAGCTATGGATGTGGCGTTTCTATATCCGCTGTTGACTATGGCTTTGGCCTTTTCGTTTCTTTTTGCGACACTGCATTTGATGAACATGCGCAATGAGATTTTAAGACGGCGCATACGCTCTTTGAAACTTAGAGCAGCAGCAGGAGAACGCTGATATGTTTGGAAAACATGCTGCCTACATTATTCCCTCATATACTCTAACCGTATTGGTGATTGCAGGATTGTTGTTGTGGATTTTAGCCACCTACCGCAAACGTAAAAACGAAATTGCCGCGCTTGAAGCCAAAGGCATCAAACGGGGTGCGGGTGGCGAACAATGAGTGAAGAAAACGGGTCAGAAAAAATGGGGCGTAACTGGCTTTTTGCGGCGCTGCCTCTGATTGTTTTCCTCGCTCTGGCTGGTGTTTTTTATAAACAATTGGCGGCAGGCGGCGCGAGCAGTGATTTGCCGTCAGCGTTGATTGGGCGTGATGCACCCAAGTCTGATTTACCGCCTCTTGTTGGATTGTTGGACGGTGGTATTCAGGTGCCAGCTTTCAGTGGTGATTTGTATAGCGGCCATGTGAGCCTTATCAATGTTTGGGCGTCATGGTGCGCACCTTGCCGCGAAGAGCACCCATTATTGGTTGAACTAGGTAAGCAAAACAAAGTTCAGATCATCGGTTTGAATTATAAAGACAAGCAAGAAAACGCTATTCGTTTTCTGGGGCAATTGGGAAATCCCTATGATGCAGTTGGTGTCGATAGCAATGGGCGCGCGGCGATTGAATGGGGTGTTTACGGTGTTCCTGAAACCTTTGTCGTTGGCCCGGATGGCAAGATTATTCACAAGCATGTTGGACCGTTAAATCCTAAAGTTCTGCAAGAAACAATCTTGCCCATCATTGAAAAAGCCAAAAGCGGCCTTTCGTCATGACCTATCCGCTTTATCCTTCATTGATAAAAACAGTGCCCGATGGGGATACCCATGAGCGCAGCGTTTGTGAGCATTGCGGATTTGTAAATTATCAAAACCCGAAAATTGTTGTTGGGTCTGTCGTTCGTCATGAGGGAAAGATTTTGCTTTGCCGTCGTGCGATCGAGCCACGAAAAGGGTTTTGGACTATTCCCGCTGGCTATATGGAATTGTTGGAGACACCAGAGGATGGGGCAAGGCGTGAAGCGTTTGAAGAAGCCAATGCGCGGCTTGAACTGAGCGAGTTGTTAGCAGTATACACTGTTCCCCGCCTAAGCCAGGTTCAATTAATCTACCGTGCGACCTTGCCCGATGGGCGCTACTCAGCAGGGGAAGAAAGCCTTGAAGTTGGGCTTTTTGCTTATGACGATATTCCATGGGACGAGATCGCTTTCCCCACGGTTCACTGGGCCCTGAAACACGATCTTTCAGTCCATGAAGGTAAAGCGCGCGCGCCCTTCAAGAATCCTGAAAATGGTGAAACAAATATATTGGGTTAGTCGGTCTTCTTTGGCTCTTCGCCGTCCAGCGGCTCCAATGCGTGTTTCACTAAAACGGGATATTGAAACAGCATAAAGATCATGGTCATCGGCATGGTGGCCCATACTTTAAAGTTGACCCAGAAGTCATTTGAAAAATTGCGCCAAACAACCTCATTGACGATCGCAAGAAAAAAGAAATAGCAGCCCCAGCGAAAAGTAAGTTTTGCCCAACCGGTTTCATCCAGTTTGAAAGGGCCGTCAAAGAGCAGTTTCATCACAGGCTTTTTGAAGACAAACAATCCGATAAACAAAGCCCCGCCGAACATGATGTTTACGATGGTTGGTTTCATCTTGATGAACATTTCGTCTTGAAGATAAAGGGTAAGTCCACCGAAAAAGAAAACCATGATGCCAGTGATGAGTGGCATGACTGCAATACGCCGCTCTAAAATCCAGGTTAAAGTTAGCGAGATTGCCATGGCCACCATGAAAAAGGCCGTGCCGATGAATATTTTTCCACCAAGATCATTTAGTACCGGGTAGGCAGCAGCCAGTTCGTCGCCATAGGAGTTGGCGAGGAAAAAAACCAATAGGGGGCCCATTTCTAGGGCAAGCTTGAGGCCCTGGCTTATCGGTTTGCGCTCTTCGGTCATATGATGCTTTCCAGATGGCTTATCCATCTACGTATAGTATTTGTGAGAGTTATCTTCAGTCTTCTTCTCTGGGTAAGCCAGCAATTGATCTGGCAAATTCGCGCGCTTCAAAGGGTTCGAGATCTTCAACTTGTTCACCAACACCGACGAAATAGACGGGCAGTTTGTGCTTGGCTGAGATCGAAACCAGAATACCACCGCGGGCTGTGCCATCCAATTTTGTCATTACCAAGCCATTAACGCCAGCGACTTCCTTGAAAATCTCCACCTGATTTAGGGCGTTTTGTCCGGTTGTCGCGTCCAAAGTTAACAAAACTGTATGTGGTGCGGTTGGGTCCTGCTTTTTCAAAACGCGAACAATCTTTTCCAATTCATCCATCAGTTCTTTTCTGTTTTGCAGTCGGCCCGCTGTGTCCATCAGCATCACATCACGGCGTTGCTCTTTCGCTTCGGCCCAAGCATCATAAGCAAGGCCTGCAGAATCGGCACCAAGCGGACGATATAAAACAGGTGATTGTGTGCGCTCGCCCCATATTTTCAATTGTTCGATGGCTGCGGCGCGGAAGGTGTCACCAGCAACCAATGTGGTCGAAAAACCTGCATCATACAGTTTTGATGCAAGCTTGCCGATCGTAGTTGTTTTACCGGAGCCGTTGACGCCAACCACCAGAATAACATGGGGTTGATGATCTAAATCGAGGTCTAGATCGACAGCAACTGGCTCAAGGATCTTTTCAATTTCAGTAGCCATTACCTGGCGGACTTCTTCGTCGGTTACGGTTTTACCGAACTTTTGATCCTGGAGCGCGTCGGTAATTTTCATGGCTGTTTCGATACCAAGATCGGCTTGAATTAGAATATCTTCCAGTTCCTGCAAGGTATCGTCATCAAGCTTTTTGTCCGTGAAGACCTGGGTAATATTTTCTTTGAGTTGATTGGATGAGCGCGAAAGCCCCTTGGTGAGACGCGCCAGCCAACCTGAACGGCGCTCTTCTTCGGGCTCGGGCGCAACATCAGCTTCTTTCTTTGCTTTTCTGGCAGTTAGCGTGACAACGCTTTCTTCAATTTTCAGCTCTTCGGCAGGGGTTGGAACTTTGCTAGCTTCGTCGAAGTCCATTTCGTCAATATCAACGTCTTCTTCGACATTAGAAACAGCCGCTTCTTGCTCTTCCGCTTCTTTTTCGGCTGCAGCTTTTTCTTGAGCAAACTTTTCCGCTTTTGCTCTTGCGGCGGCTTCAGCTTGTTTTTCAGCTTCAGCCGCAAGGCGAGATTCTTCCTCGTGGCGAAGACGCTCTTGTTCTTCCTCGCGTTTTTGCTCTTCCGCTTTGCGGGTTGCTTCTACTGCTTCTGCCGCCTCGGCCTGTTTGCGAGCAGTTTCTTCTGCCTCACGGCGCAATGCTTCTTCAGCTTTTTCGCGCTCTGCTGCGGATTTTACTTCGGCGAGCTTTTGTTCCTTGAGGCGGGTAAGTTCCTCTGCCTCGGCCTTCTTGCGGGCAGCAGCAACTTCCTCTTCTCGTTTTTTCTCAGCGGCAGCTGCCAGTTTTGCGGCTTTTTCGGATGCTTTTATTTCAGCAGCTTTTGCAGCAGCCTCAGCAGCCAACTCATCTTCACGAATTTTATCAGCTTGACGTTTTGCTTCTTCTTCTGCCGCCAATGCTTCGGCTTGAAGTCTTGCGGTTTCCTGCTCTGCTTCAACAGCCTCAATCGCTTCAGGCGCTGGTAAAACTGCCTGCTCTTCAGGTGCTGGTTCGTCGCTTTTTTTCTTGCCAAAGCCAAACGAGAATATGCGTTTCAACAGGCCCGGTTTTTTTTCAGTCATATCTGGTCCAGTTCGTTTCTGCTGGGCTTAGGCCGCAACGGTCTCATTGCCCATAGCACTCGTCGTTTTATCGCTGATCGCGCCCAATAGCATTTTGTCGTTAAACCCTGAAACGGTAACGTTACAAACTGTGCCGGGCTTCATGCGTTCAGCGCCGTCAACTTTGATTGCGGAAAATTGCGGTAATCGGCCAATCGCGTTTTTCTCCATTAAAACACTGCAAGTCCTATTTTGCATTTTTTGGAAATGCGACTTCAAGACTTCATCGCTTTTTTTGCGAAGGGTTCTCGCACGCTCTTTTATAACTGTTCTATCCAGCTGGGGCATTTTAGCCGCTGGGGTTCCCTCGCGTGGCGAAAATGGAAAGACATGCAGAAAATCAAGCCCGCATGCATCCACAACCGATATCGTATTTTCGAACATCGCCTCTGTTTCTGTTGGAAACCCGACCATGAGATCTGCACCAAAGGCCATTTCAGGGCGCAGTCTTCTGATGTCTTCACAGAATTGAATAGAGTCTTCACGTGAGTGACGGCGTTTCATGCGTTTCAAAATCATGTTGTCGCCGTGTTGAAGGGACAAATGCAAATGCGGCATGAAGCGCTGTTCGGAGGTGATGGCGTCCAGCAAGGGTTCGTCGACTTCAATGCTATCGATGGACGAAAGCCGAAGGCGGGTTAAGTCTGGTACATTTTTCAATACCGATTGAACAAGGGTTCCAAGCTTTGGCGAGCCGGGCAAATCTTCGCCCCATGAGGTGGTATCGACACCTGTTAAGACCACTTCGTGATAGCCATTACCCACGAGCTTCTTGATCTGCTCGACAATTTCGCCAGCAGGAACCGAGCGTGAATTGCCACGTCCGAATGGGATAATGCAAAAGGTACAACGATGATCGCAGCCGTTTTGCACTTGAACAAATGCTCTCGTATGGCCTTCGACTGATTTCACCATATGGGAAGCAGTCTCGCGCACTTCCATGATATCGTTGACGCGGACCTTTTCAAAGTCATTCACACCAAAATCTGGCAAGGCACGGTAAGAGTGTTCATGAAGTTTTTCTTCATTGCCGATAATGAGATCAATCTCATCCATTGCAGCAAAGGTTTCCGGCTCGGTTTGCGCAGCGCATCCTGAAACAATAATGCGTGCTTCAGGGTTTTCACGGCGAGCACGGCGGATTGCCTGTTTAGCCTGACGCACAGCTTCGCCGGTTACGGCGCAAGTGTTTACCAGAACAACGCCGTTTTCAATTTCCCCGAGGCCCGCAGCCTTCGCCCTTTTCCGCATTACTTCAGTTTCATAGGCGTTAAGGCGGCAGCCAAATGTCAAAGTTTTGATAGACATTGGTGTTTTTCAATCGCTTCTGTTTGTGAGCCGTATATGGCGTATTGGGTCGCAAATTGCCAGTGTGAAGATTATCGAGGTTCTTGGGGTTAATCCCGTTCGAAACTTCCTGTTGCAGGATCCAGTTTGCCAGAAAACTCAAACTCAACGGGACCTGTCATCAATACATGATTGTTTTCGTCCCACTCGATGATCAAATCTTTGCCACTGGGCGGGGTGACGGTTGCTTTGCGTTTTGTGAAACCTTTACGCACAGCACAAACAAGCGCTGCACAGGCAGCAGATCCGCATGCTAAGGTTAAACCAGCACCGCGTTCCCAGGTTCGCACAATAATATGCTCGGGTGACATTACCTGAGCCAAGGTAATGTTTGCACGCTCCGGGAAAATTGGATGGTTCTCTAACATTGGGCCGAAGCGATCCAAATCGTAATCGTTCACGTCTTTTTTGACCCAGAAAATTGCGTGAGGATTGCCCATGCTGGCAGCGCTTGGGGAATGCAAAACAGGCGCGTCAATCGGGCCAATTTGAAGTTCAATTTTGGTCGTATCGAAAAAGGCTTCGGCAAGGGGTATGTCTTCCCAACGAAATTTTGGCTTTCCCATATTCACTTTGATGAGACCATCCGGCAATAATTCTGCGGTCAGGTTGCCAGCCTCGGTGCGGAAGGTAAAAGCGTTTTTTTGAATTGTGTCGCTTAGATAAGAAACAACACAGCGCATGCCATTGCCGCAAGCGCCTGCCTTCGACCCATCAGAATTATGGATCAGAACGCCTGCATCAAATTTATCGACTTTTGGCGAGCGTATTTCCATCAGCTGGTCAAACGGAATGGCATCAGCTGCTGCCAAAGCGATAGCGGCTTCAGGTTGAATATAGGTTTCCTGACCGCGCATATCAGCGACAATGATCTGATTGCCAGCGCCATTCATTTTTTCGAAGGGAATTGAATTAGACATGTTTTCCAAGCTCTATGGTGAGCAGCTTACATAGGAGCTTTTGCAGGCTTTGCAAAGTGCGGTTGGTATCTGGGCCTGAACTGATGCTTCTGCATTTGTGCAGAATTAGGACATGTTCAAATCATTTATATACCAAAGATTAACTACTTCAGGCAGTAAAGGCCCCATTTATAGGACTTATAACCCTGAAATTAAGATTTCCCGTTTATGCCTCAAACCAAATGCCTAGGTATGAGAATTGCTGATCAGTGGCTGACAGCGATGTTACCAAAACAAAAAATGAGAAAAACAGGACAGCCCCATGCGTGAACAAACAACAGGTACTATTCTTCAAAATTGGCAACCGGGATTTGCTGACAAGTTTGGCAAAGAGACCCTGCATCTTGAACATAGCTTGCACAAGTCGGAGCTGTTTACCGATGAACGGCTCGCAAGCCTTATAGAAAAAGCCGATCGGTCCAATTATCACGTAAATACTCGCGCTGCAGGAGCCGATGGCAAGAAACGTCGTCGTGAAGGCGAATTGGGCACATTGTCCGGCTTAGAAATACTTGAAGCCGTTAGGACTGGCGATATCTGGATCAATCTGTGCGCGCCGCAATTGGCTGATCCTGCTTATGGCGAGATGCTTCGTGATATGTATTCTGAATTTGAGAACCGTGTACCGGGCCTTGATACATTCAAACATTGTACGACCATTCTAATTTCATCTCCCAATGCATATGTGCCTTACCACTGTGATGTTCCAGGCTAAATGCTATGGCAGATACGCGGACGCAAGCGCGTCTGGCTTTATCCGGCTGAAATGCCGTTTCTTAGTCAAAATGCGATTGAAAAACTGATCCTTGGAGAAATGCACGAAACCGATATGGTTTATCAAGACGCATTTGATGAAAAGGCTGAAGTCATTGATCTTGAGCCCGGCCATATGCTGCATTGGCCTTTAAACTATCCACACCGCGTGGAAAATCATGATTGCTTGAATGTGTCTGTGACCACGGAGCATTACACCAAAGAAATTCGAACATCATATGCGGTCAATTATGCCAACGGGCTTTTGCGTAAAGCAGGTGTTACTAATCCGCAAAGACAAACATCCGGCCTTATTGCGCTTTGAAAGACTGGTCTTGCCGGCGCTGTGAAATTTTCAGGTCTTCGCAAAAAAGCGTCAAAACCTTATACGATTGATTTCACAGTTGATCCCAAATCGCCTCATTGCGTACGCGATATTGAGCCATATCAGTTGGCGCTCTAGGCGACATCATGGAGCAGGTGAGGCACAACAAGTTGGAGATTTCGGAAGCCGTTTCCGGGGATGTCGCTTTGTACCGTGATCAGGCCTCAGCAAGCTTGGCATTTCAAATCGTGTCCAGTGATCAAGATATCTTCGCATTGGAAAAAGAGTGGCGCGATCTAGAACTGGATTGTCCGAATACTGTGCTTTTTCAGTCATTTGACTGGTGCCGAAACCATTTATCGTTTTCAAGGACACTGATACAGGGTGATGATTGTTTTCGCCCAATTGTAATAACCATTCGTCAAGGTCAGAAATTGGTTGCGTTGTTGCCTTTGTGCCTTCAACGCAAGAACCGAATGAAAGTGTTGACGGGATTTTCAGAACCGTTTCAGCAATATACAGAAATTCTGCTTTCTAGCGACATAGACGCGATTTCAGTTAGACAAACGCTTTTGGACGCATTGAAATCTACAGAAGCAGATTATTTTCATTTCGGCCAAGTTCGCCACGAAGGCGTGTTAGCAAAGTTGTTTGATGGTATTGTTTTGCCAACAGGCGAATTGGATGCTGCACCCTATGTGATCTTGAAAGATTTTGAGAATTACGAAGAATATTTGAAGACTGTCCGTTCAAAAACTCGCAAAAACCTGCGCAATGCTCGTAACCGCCTTGAGCGGGAAGGCGAGGTGCAACATGAACTATGCCGATCAGGACCTTTGATGGAAGAAGTGGTCAATCGGACCTTTGAGGGGCGTGAGGCTTGGCTAGAGCGCATGGGCATTACTTCGCGGGCTTTTCGAGATGATGATTTCAAAGCGTTTTTGAACAGGTTCTCAAATTCTGATTTGGCCAAGGGCGTTGATACGCTCGCTATGTCTTTAAAATAGGGTAAAAAGTCCGTCTCGGATCAGTGGGGCTTTGTTTACCGAGGACGTTATTCCGCCTTTTTGGCGACGTGGAATCCTGAGTTTGAAGCTGTTAGTCCGGGAAGAATTCACCTTGGAGAGGTCATCAAGGCCTGTTTTGACGAAGGCTTTGAAACAGCTGACTTTATGATCTCTGCATCCAGCTATAAATTGACCTGGACGGATCATGCAGCTCCTGTGAGCGACTATGTATTGGCAATGTCTACCCGCGGAATGCTCTACAGCAAATTGTGGCTTGGGTTTATCAGACCGCTTTCAAAACGGGTGTTTTTCAAACTGCCAACTGGGCTTAGAGGGCTTTTGGTCAAAAAAATATTGCCTAATGTCGAATAACTTGCGTTAACCGCTTTGACTGATTGCCTCTGATCGGCCTTTGGTCTTTTTGAACTTCGTCTTGCTATTGCCACAATATCTCTCTATATAGTGCCTATCGATATTGCCGGACTTTTTGCTTTGCTTCGCCTCGTCATGATCTTTAGGGATCCCCTCCGACGGAAGTGCTCAACTCAGACTTTCTTCAAAATCGACTCATTGAAGATGTTCTCCATGGAAATGGGGATGATGTCTTTGTTTTGCCTACCATCCAAAAGGATATATTATCATGACTACAGGTACAGTTAAATTCTACAATTCTCAAAAAGGCTTCGGCTTCATTCAGCCTGAAGACGGTTCAGCTGACGTTTTCGTTCACGCTACTGCGCTTGAGCGCGCTGGCATGACCGGTCTTAATGAAGGCCAGAAAGTTTCTTTTGAAACACAGATCGATTCACGCAGCGGCAAAACAGCCGTTTCAACAATCTCTGCTGAATAATTTGAGCTTTTGCAATCGGCTACAATCTGATTGATAAGAATTGAAAAACCGCCTTTCGCAAGATTGGCGGTTTTTTGTTGTTTGACGAGGGTCTGCACTGAATTGGGAGGTCAGACCCTAGCGAAGTGCTAGCCAGAAGAAATTTGCGGCGCCAAACACCGTTAACACATCAACAAAACCTGCATGGTTGTCATTGGTCATACGGTGCAGAAATGCCCGACCCAAAAAATTACCTGGAATGGTTGCAAGTCCGATAAGAATGCCAAGCTGGATATACTCCCATGTTAGCAGATCGGTTAATCCATATACTGATAGCCGGGTAACGTTTGTCACCAAAGCGATGGCAGCAAGGGTGCCAACGAAGGCTTCTTTCGTAAGGCCGTAGCCAAGCATGAAGGGAACGAGCAACATGCCCGGTCCGAGTGCCACGCCAGACAATGCGCCATAAATCGCTCCGACACCCGAAAGCGTGTTTCTATTTGCTTTCAGTTCGCGTTTCTTTGCCCATCGCCGAATGGGGATCGATGCCAGAATAACAAAAGCAAGCACAAGCGCGATCAAGGAAGAAGACATTTTGCCGTAAAGATAAGCGAATAAAATGATGCATGGGATTGCTGGAATTGTGATTGCCAGAAAGGCGGATTTATCAAATTCCCTCAAGTTGAAAATTGCCCTTGAGGAATGGCTGATCAAGAGCGCTATGCTAATCACAGGAACGACAGGAGCAACACCGATAATGGGTGCAATTGCAGCGGACAGCAAGAAGCCACCTGCAACACCTGTTGCACCATGAATGGTGGCGGTTAGCACAGAAAGGAATGCAATCAGAGCAATTGAAAACGGATCAAACAGTTCGAACATGGAAAAACCAATTGGCAAACAAACTTAAGTGTTGCTGGGAAAGTTATTTTCTTGCAGGTCTTATTGATGGCAAGTTGAATTCAATTGATCTCGATTTCTGAAACCAGTGCTGCCCAGCTTGCCCCGTGCATGTCTCTGTCATGAATGGAGCCTTGCACTTGGGGGCGAGGAAATGAAAATTTTACCACCCAAAGATCTGCGATATCAAAACGTTTGACCGTGTCGGGTGAAACTTTCAAAGCACTGGCCAAGCGCTCAGTCGAAAGGCCGGACGCAACTTTGTCATAGGCGCCTTTGCCGCCGCAAAAAATATCAATGGTCAACCAGAATGGTCCGGCATTTTTCGAGCGTATCTTGTGCGTTAGATGTCCTAGATCAGCCAATTTACTGCCCTCCGACCTGATGGGTTTCAAGGGGAAACGCGTCCATGGGATCATCAAGTTCTATCACGTGATTGAGGCAGAATTCATAGACAGCCCCGCGGGAGATATCGGCTGGTGAAAATGGAAAAGCAAAGGTTGGCTGCTCCTCTTCCTGCGTTAGTGCATGATGCAGCAAATAGGGGTTCAGCATTTTAGAAATTTCATCAGCAAGCTCCGCGTTCTTTGCAGTTATGATTGCAAGGACGCCAATTTCAGAAGGGCGAATCTGAGAGTGTTCTACGTCGCCCATGGTAGCGTTGAGACCTATAAGGCGCATCTCGATTGTGAAATCATTGAGATCTAGATTAAGCCTGTCGATGATTTTCGCACTGACCTTTTTATGAATATCAGCGGTCCAAAGCTCTACATTTTCCACATAGTTTCGATCGCGTATAAGTGTAAGCATGATATTTTGATAGCCGCTGATACGTGCACCTTCGAGCTTTACAGTATAGGTATCGCTTGGAACCCATTTAGAGCCAGTGACCCGAACGCTTCTTTCATCAATCTGATTATATTGGGCTTTGGTTACGTCCAGATGGCCGCCCGGCTCATATAATATGAACGGGTCAGAGTTTTCGTAAAGCATATGAGCCGAAACTGTGTGAGGTGATGCAAAAGCACCGTCAGCGGTAGGGGTGACGGTAAATCCGTCTTTATCAAAATCGACTAATATGACACCTGATTGTGGATTGGTTGCACATAGTGCGCCGCACTCACCAATTTTTGCGCCATGCCAAGCAGCGCCGGAATGACAGCCATGCATTAGTGGAAGCGCTGCGATGATCGCCGTATCGGTGGTTCGGCCAGCGATGATGATATCTGCTCCTGTTTTAATGGCAGCTGCGATCTGCTCTGCTCCTGCAAGGGCGACAATATTGGTGCAGTTGGCAATTAATTCCGGGGAAATGTCTGGCGTGACTTCCAAAGGTTTTATGCGATGGTCATTCAATGCTTCAATGATCACATCAGGATTTTGTGACGAACGTAACACTGCTATTTTCAAATTTTCGCTGCGCTCATTTGCAATTTCTTTCGTGATATCCAATAGCCAGTCAACTGCGCTGTCGCTGCCGCAAGTGCCAGCTGTACCAATGACCAATGGAATGCCGGCCTGAGCGCGCGCCTCCATGAGCCCAGCCCATTCTATCTTGGTTGAAGAACGGGCGTATTTTGAAACACCACGGCCAAGATAAGAGGGGCCAGAATCGGTCGATCCGCCGTCAATTGCGATGATATCCGGTTTTGCAGCCAAGGCGCGTTCAAGTGCGACCTTGTCATAACCCAAGCCAAGGGCGCCTGATGGAATGAGAACCTTGACCATTTAAAACAATCCTAATCTGTAAGATCAGTTTCTGTTGTGTGACCTTGAGGCTTTTTCAAAAGATTGCGCAGGAACATTGGGGCGACAAAACCGCCAATGGCCGCAATCCAAAGGCCGATGGCAATTGGGGATGAAAACAGGAATGTCCAATCACCATCAGACAAGACCATACCGCGGCGCAGGGCGTTTTCCATTTGATTGCCCAAAAGGATGCCAAGAATGATTGGCACGGTCGGCACGTCCAGTTTGCGAAGAAAATAACCAAGAGCGCCAAAGGCTACCATCAACAGTAGATCAAAATAACTGCCAGAAAGCGAATAGATACCAACAAAGGAAACCATGGTCACACCCGGCAACAGCACCCAGGCTGGAACTTGCAGGACGTAGACGAAGATTTTAACCATCGGCACATTCATAATGAGCAATACGAAGTTGGCGATAAGCAAGGAAGCGATAAGACCCCAAACAACTTCCGGCCTGTCGGCAAAGAGCGTTGGCCCAGGCGTGATGTTGAGTGTCATAAGAAGCGCCAAAAGCACCGCTGTTGTGCCTGATCCTGGAACACCAAGGGTCAACATAGGCACTAACGCGCCGCCTGCGGCGGCGTTGTTGCCAGCCTCGGGAGCTGCAACGCCTCGTGGGTTGCCTTTGCCGAAACTGTCCTGATCTTTGTTGACTGCTTTTTCAGCCATATAAGCCATGAATGAACCGAGCGATGCGCCAGCTCCGGGCAGTACGCCTGCAAAGAAACCAATCACGGAGGAGCGAAGCATCGTCCAGCCGCTATCAGCAATCATTTTGAATGGAATGGTTACCTTGCCAAGCTTGACCCCAATGGCGCTGTCTTTGCCATGGCTTTCAATGAAGAAGAAAACTTCCGTGATGGCGAATAGGCCAACGATAGCCACAAGAAAATCAACGCCGTCCATCAGGTGCAAATTATTGCCTGTAAGACGCGGCAGGCCTGATGAGTTATCCAGTCCGATCATGGCAATTGCCAAACCAATACAGGCAGCAAGTGCAGCCTTCGCCTGATTGTTAGAGGCCATGCCTCCAAGGGTGCAAAAAGCCAAAAGATAAAGCGCGAAATATTCTGCGGGGCCGAAGAGGTAGGCAACCTTTGCCAATAAAGGCGCGAGAATAATCAGGCCGATAGTGGCAAACAATGCGCCAAAGAAAGACGCAACGCCGGATAGCACAAGGGCTTCGCCTGCCTGTCCTTTTTTGGCCATAGGATACCCGTCCAAGGTTGTCATCAGGGCAGGTTCATCGCCGGGGATGTTCAGCAAAATGGATGAAATTCGCCCGCCATACATGGCGCCATAATAAACGCTGGTCATCAAAACCAAGGCTGATGTTGCATCAAGGCCCAAGGTAAAGGTGAGAGGAATGAGGATGGCAACGCCGTTTGACGGGCCAAGGCCGGGAAGCGCCCCGATGATCGTTCCAAGGAAACATCCAACCACCGCCAAGAACAAAGTGTAGGGCGAAAGGGCAATGGAGAAGCCTAAGGCTAGATTAGCAATGGTTTCCATGATGGTTTTTCCTTGAAGGAGCGGGTTGGATTAAATTGAAAGACTGAGGGCAGCCAGCAAAGGCTTGCCAAAGCCAACAAGGCTCAGCCCCAAAGCAAATTTGAAAATGAAATAAAGGCCAATTGAAAGTCCAAGACCTGCGCCAATGGCATTGATTTTTTTTGGGCTAATCTGAAAGCTGAGAATACCTGCAACGATTGCCGTTGGAATTAGAAAGCCAAGCGGTTTTAGCAAATAGGAATAGGCAATCAGGGCGATTACCGCGACTGCCAAAGCGCCAAAGATTTTGGCCTTAGGCCAAGCTGGATCTGGATCGGGCTTTGCCAAAATGATCGCTGAACAGATGGCCGCGACGACACCAATCATAATTGGAAAGGATTTTGGTCCCACTGGATCAGAAAGGAAGCTGGTTCTGATTTGGAACGAGGCAGCGATATAAAGTAGTGAAATTGTCAGGCAGACCAGCCCAAAAATACGATCACTGGCCATGGAATCTCCCCTTCCGATTGATCAAGATGTTTGATCCAAATTTTAATCTCAAAAGAAAAACCCCGACGTATGACGCCGGGGGTTGATTTGGCTTATTGGATAACGCCAATTTCTTTAGACAGTTCAACGGTGTCAGCAATAACGCCATCAATCCATGACTGGAAGTCGCCACCAACTTTGGTGAAAGGTGCAAGACCGTTTGCAGTCATAGCTTCTTTCCACTCTGCTGATTCAGCTACCATTTTCAATTTGGCGCCCCACTCTTCAAAGCGTGCATCGGAAATGCCTTTTGGTACATAAAGACCGCGCCAGTTTACGGCAACAACGTCATAACCCTGCTCTTTGGCAGTCGGGATATCGTCAAAGCCTGGAACGCGCTCATCTGTCAAAACTGCTAGAACACGAATATCGCCATTTTTCAGGAATGAAACAACTTCTGACATGTCGCCGGTCATTGCCTGAGTGAAGCCGCCAATGGTCTGGGTGATCGCATCAGCGCCGCCATCAACTGAGATATATTTAATGGAGCGGATATCGGTGAAACCGTCAGACTTTAAAACCTGCAATGGTTTCATGTGGTCAAATCCACCAGCAGCGGAACCGCCAGCAAATGCCACTGATCCCGGGTCAGCTTTGATAGCATCAACCATTTCTTTCAGGGATTGAAATGGCGAGTCTTTTGCCACGACAATGACGCCCGGATCAGCGCCAATTGCGCCAACAAAACGAACCTGATCGGCTGTGTTTCCGCCATAGGCGTTTTGCGCAAGGCGGGTTGTGGTTGCTGAAGAAGCAGCAATGATCAAATCAGGGTCGTCATTGCGTTCATTGACAACCGTTGCAAATGCAAGACCGCCACCGGCACCTGCCATATTGGTAACCTGAACAGGTTGATCAACTGCTTTGATGTCGTATAGAATTTTACCGATTTGGCGGCATGTGAAATCCCAGCCACCGCCAGGGTTAGCCGGTGCAATGCATTCAGCAGCCATTGCTGTTGTTGAAAGTGTCATGAACGCGCCAAAGGCGAGTCCTTTAATCAAAGTTTTCATGGTCATCCTCCCAGATGAAATGGTTGAACTGGCCTTATGCCAGCTCTGCGATTCAAACGCTCGCGCGTTGAAACCAATCATGCATAGGATTTCATGGGAGTCTAGAGGGCAGGCGGCATCAGTCACTTTGAATCAGGCGAATAAGTGAGTTTTTAAATCCGCATAAATCTATTGGCTCACTTCAAACTTACGCTATATGTTTGAAAGAGAAATTTACCATTTCAATAGCAGCTTGGATTTGAAGATCATGAACGTAAATAGACGCGAAGCTTTAAAGTCCGCCTTGGCATTTGCAGTCGTGCCTTTGATGCCGTCTTTTGCATTGGCTAAGAATGATGGCGGGTTTTTTGAGCTTACTGCGCAAACTGCCAGAAAACCTCTCCATAACGTGCCGGACAAACTCTCCGAACTTTGGACTTATAATGGTGAATTGCCCGGCCCAAAGATTACGATAACAGCAGGGGAGCGCGTAAAGGTTCGTTTCAAAAATATGCTGGACGAGCCGACCTCGGTCCATTGGCATGGCATACGCATTGATAATGCCATGGATGGTGTCGCTGGGCTGACCCAAGAGCCCGTTATGCCGGGTGACGTTTTTGACTATGATTTCATTGCGCCCGATGCTGGCACCTATTGGTATCACGCCCATAATATGAGCTGGAACCAAGTCCCCAGAGGCCTTGCGGGCCCGCTGATCATTCAAGACAAAGAACCGATGGTGCCGGATGCTCAGGATATCACCATGGTATTGAGCGACTGGATCCTTGATGAAAATGGGCAACTTAACACAGCAGCGTTTGGGTCGCCTGGTCTGTTCTCCCATGGTGGCCAGCTCGGAAACTGGCTTACTGTCAATGGCGTAAGTCTCCCCGACATTTCGCTGACTGCTGGAAAGTGGCATCGCCTGCGTCTGATTAATGCATCAAGCGCGCGTGTATTGGATATTGATCCATCACGGTTTGGGGCCGAATTGATAGGGTATGACGGTCAAACATTTTTGAAGCCGGTGAAAACAGAAGGGCCTTTGCGCTTTGCTCCAGCCCAGCGCATGGATTTGATTGTGAAGCCGAAAGAAGCAGGAACCGTTCCGTTTGAAATGGTAACCGGTAAGCCTTTTACCTTTGCAAACTTCATTGTTTTGCCAAATGAGTCAGTGGAAGAAAATACCATTGATTTGCCTCAGCCTAATGATCTTCCACTGCCTGAAATTAGCGCAGCACGTTTGTTGCCGCTTGTTATGGTTGGTGGAGCGATGGGGCAGCTGGATCAGCTTGTCTATAAAGGCGAAGAGCTATCAGGCAGCCGTTTTATGGAAACCAAGCAGTTCTGGGGTTTGAACGGGGTTGCGGGCATGGAAATGGACAAACCCTATTTTACAGCTAAGCGCGGCGAGACGATTATGCTGGAAAGCGAGAACCAAACTGCTTGGCCCCATGCGATGCATATTCATGGGCATCATTTTCAAGTTCTTGAGATCAACGGCGAAGTTCAAGAAAGCCATGTTTGGCGTGACACGTTTCTTGCTGAACGCGGCGACAAAGTCAGAATTGCCTTTGTTGCGGATAATCCTGGTAAATGGCTCATCCACTGCCATATGCTTGGGCATGCTGCTTCCGGCATGATGAACTGGTTTGAAGTGGTTTAGGGTGAGTGTTGATGTTGATGCTTGTTTTGGCTTGGAACGTCAGTTGTCAAAAAATTCTCGATGTTTTGGAAATTACTTTGACCTAAGATTAGTCATCCTCGGGCCTGTCCCGAGGACCCAGAATTAGGAGCATGCAATTCCTGGATATGTCTATATCATGGCTTCGAAAAGAAATGGAACCCTTTATTCGGGAGTCATGATTCCTGAATGAGAGTATTTGTATTTGACACTTTAGGTTCTGGGTCCTCGGGACAGGCCCGAGGATGACTAACTGCGGGGTAAGCGCTTAGTGCAGCAGTAAGAGGTGCTGGCCTTGACAAAAACCTTCTTTCCCTATTAATGCACCTATCTCATGCAAGAGACTATAAACGTAAAGCCGACTGGGACTTGATCCTGGGAGCCAACATCCAACAGCGTAGTGCGCCCTTGGATGTTATTTTGCTTTGGATTTGGGTTTTGGAGCTGGAGCTATTATCTTGAAGCAATGATGCTCTGGATAGGGAAGAATTTGAATGTTTGAATCACTCTCCGACCGCTTAGGCGGCATATTTGATGGACTGACCAAACGCGGTGCGCTCTCCGATAAGGATGTGAGCGCGGCGCTAAGGGAAGTACGTCGTGCGCTGATTGAAGCGGATGTGGCGCTGGAAGTGGTTCGCGAGTTTACCGAAGCTATTCGTGAAAAAGCTGTTGGCGCTGAAGTCGTCAAATCGGTCACGCCGGGCCAAATGGTGGTCAAGATCGTCCATGACGAATTGGTGGCGATGCTGGGTTCTGATGCAGAACCGATTTCGCTGGCTGCTGCTTCTCCTGTGACGATTATGATGGTCGGTCTGCAGGGTTCTGGTAAAACTACAACTTCCGGCAAGATCGCAAAGCGTCTTACGGAAAAGAACCGTAAAAAAGTTTTGATGGCTTCGCTCGATGTGCGACGACCTGCGGCCCAAGAACAGCTTCGCCAATTGGGTGAACAAACTGGCGTTGAAACACTGCCTATCATCGAAGGCCAGTCTCCGGTTGATATTGCCAAACGCGCCAAACAAGCAGCGAAACTTGGCGGGTTTGATGTTCTTATTCTTGATACGGCTGGCCGCACGCATATTGATGAGCCGCTCATGGTTGAGATGGCTGATATCAAAAAAGAAGCTGATCCCCATGAGATCCTTCTGGTCGCCGATGCGCTGACCGGACAAGATGCGGTTAATCTGGCGCAAAATTTTGACAGCCGCGTAGGGATTACCGGACTGGTTCTGACCCGTATTGATGGTGATGGACGCGGCGGCGCAGCCCTTTCCATGCGCGCTGTAACGGGCAAGCCGATCAAGCTGATCGGTACCGGCGAAAAAATGGATGCGCTGGAAGACTTTCATCCAAACCGTATTGCCGACCGTATTCTTGGTATGGGCGATATTGTTTCGCTGGTTGAAAAGGCTTCGGAAAATATCGACGCTGAAAAAGCAGCGGCCATGGCCAAGCGCATGCAGAAAGGTGAGTTCGATTTAAACGATCTTTCAGAGCAGCTGAACCAGATGCAAAATCTTGGCGGCATGGGCGGCATTATGGGTATGCTGCCTGGCATTGGCAAAATGAAGAAACAGATTGAAGCAGCTGGCATTGACGACAGTATTTTCAAACGCCAGCAAGCGATTATTTCTTCCATGACCCGTCAGGAACGCAAGTCTCCCAAATTGTTGAACATGCGCCGCAAACAGCGCGTGGCCAATGGTTCTGGATCGACTGTTCAAGAGGTGAACAAGCTTCTCAAAATGCACCAGCAAATGGGCGGCATGATGAAAAAGATGGCTGGCCAAAAAGGCGGCATGATGGGCGCTCTTGGCGGCGGCATGATGAACAAGCTGATGGGTGGCATGGGCGGCGGCGGAATGCCGGGGGGTATGGGCGGCATGCCTGACCTATCCAAGATGGACCCGAAAGAACTGGAAGCCATGGCCAAGCAAATGGGCATGGGCGGTGGTGGAATGCCTAAGCTACCTAGTGGATTTGGGAAGAAGAAATGATGTCTTTTCAATCGGTCACACCAAAATCCATGGAAAATTATGTTAGCGACTGGAAAATGTCGCCGGGGCTTTGGTCTGCAGATTTCTTGTTCTTGACGGGTATGACAGGTGCCGGGCCAGATGGCACGGTCAGCAACGATCCAGAAATGCAAATTCGCCTGGCATTCCAACGTGGAGCTGCGGTTTTACAAGAAGCAGGTATTGATTTTTCAAGTGTGGTGGAAATGACTAGCTATCACGTTGGAATTCAGGATCACATAGATGTCTTTCGCCGGGTGCGGGCAGAGTTTGTTCGGGAGCCTTTTCCGGCCTGGACTGCCATAGAAGTGAACGGTTTTGTGACTCCCGGTACAATTTGCGAATTGAGAATTGTCGCCGCAAGAAAGGGTAAGCAATGACCCCGCTTGATGAACTTAAACAATATCGCAAATCGATTGATAATCTCGATGATGCACTGATTAGAATTGTGGCCGAACGGTTTCGCATTACCAAAGCGGTGGGCGTACTCAAAGCCAATAATGATCTTCCTCCTGCCGATCCGGCAAGGGAAAGCCAACAGGTCGAGCGCCTGCGTGCCTTAGCACTTGATGCCGATCTTGATCCCGATTTTGCCGAAAAGCTTCTTAATTTTATTATCAAGGAAGTGATCCGGCACCATGAACAGGCGCGCTCTTAAGGCCCGTCTCAACCAGTCTGACAAAAGGAACTTAAATTATGGCTGTTAAACTTCGTCTTGCCCGCGGTGGCTCTAAAAAGCGTCCGTTTTATTCAATCGTAGCTGCCGATGAGCGTATGCCTCGCGATGGTCGCTATATCGAGAAGCTAGGAACTTTCAATCCAATGTTGCCAAAAGATGGCGAACGCGTTGTTTTGAACGCTGAAAAAGCCGCTGAATGGCTTTCAAAAGGCGCCCAACCAACAGACCGTGTAGCGCGCATTCTGGATGATGCGGGGCTTATGAAACGCGAAGCACGCAACAATCCTAAAAAGGGTGAGCCGGGCAAAGCTGCCAAATTGCGCGTTGCGGAAAAAGAACAAAAAGTTGCTGATGCCAAACAGGCTGAAGAAGATGCGAAAGAATCAGCCAAAGCTGCTGAAGCACAAGCAAAAGCTGATGCAGAAGCTGCAGCTGCTGCGCCTGCGGAAGAAGCGGCTCCTGAAGCACCGGCCGAAGAAGCCCCTGCTGAAGAAGCAAAATCTGAGTAATTTTCTTATTTCGATTGTTAAATTTGAAAAACCCGGGGCAAGCTCCGGGTTTTTTATTGCGCTATTGGCTTAGCTTAATTTCACCTTACGCAAATAGGGTCGTAACTCTTCCCATCCTTGGGGAAAAATGTCTTTGGCTTCTTCATTGGAGATCGATGGCGGAATGATCACTTTATCGCCGGGCACCCAGTCTGCCGGGGTGGCAATCTTCTTGGCGTCAGCCAATTGTAGCGCATCAATTACGCGTAATATCTCGTCAAAATTCCTGCCGACATTCATCGGGTAGGTCATAGTCAGGCGCAGCTTTTGCTTTGGATCAATAATGAAGACGGAACGCACGGCCTCTGTTGTGTCTTCGCCTGGATGGATCATGTCATAAAGTTTGGCGATTTTGCCCAATGGGTCAGCGATGATCGGAAATTCAAGTGTGGTGTTTTGTGTGTCATTCACATCATCAATCCATTTGAGATGCTGGCTTACCGTATCGGTGGACAGGCCCAAAGGTTTTGTATTGCGCTTGGCAAATTCATCGGCAAGCTCAGCAGTACGGCCCATCTCTGTTGTGCAAACGGGCGTGAAATCAGCTGGGTGCGAGAAAAAGAACACCCAGCTATCACCGATCCAATCGTGGAATTTGATGTGCCCTTTGGTGGTTTCGATGTCGAAATTTGGAACGTGGTCTCCGATATGGATGCTCATTTGGATCTCCTTTGTCATATAAGTAACTGTTTATATAAAAAGCGCGCCGAAAGCATTGATGTGGATCAAGTGTTAGGAACGATGTTCGTTTAAGCGATAAGCAGTCTTCATAATCTTCTTGCCCAAGAACTCGCTTAATTGTCTGCAAAGCGTTGGGAATATGCGAATCAAGCGAATCACCTAGGGGCACATAACCATGCTGGCAAAGACCAATGCGGAAAAGCTGAATCAGAGCCTCAAAGGGCTTGAAACCATGACGCGGATTGCATTGGCTGTATTGGCAATTGCCAGCGGTGTTTACACCTATCTTGGTGTTCATTCCCTGCTGGATGGCCCCCAAATGCAGGTTTTACTGGCTTCGGTCATTTATTCGCTGGCCGTATCAATCGGTATCTATGCTTTTTGGTCCTACCTGCTAAGCATCGCGCCTTATGTCAGTGAAGGGTTTCGCCGCCTGGGTCTTTATGCTGCTATGGCGGTCGGGTCATTGATGATCATTGCCATGTCTTCCTGGCTTAACGCTGCTGCCCTTGCAGGTTCTGCTGCTATCGAACAGCATATGGCCGTCACGCTGGAAGCTTATACGGATGATTTGGATAAGGCCCATGCCAATGTATTGGGGTCGGAAGGATTGTTGCCAGATGTTCAGCGCGCATCGGAGCGCTTTAAAAGTCTGGCTGATGATGAGTTGAGTAATGGCGCATTGACCGGAAGCGCCGGCACAGGAAGTGTTGTCCAATTATTGAGCCAGATGGGCAATCAGTTGGACCAACTTGGCCTTTCTATCGAAGCTTCAAAAGGCCAGATCGACGACATGGTCAAAATGGGTCAAAGTCATTTGACTAAAATGCGAAATCTGGTTTCTTCAACACAAGCTATCGGCCCAAGAACGGACCGATTTGCGGAAGAAGCGTTGAAATTGGCTGGCGTTATTTCTGCCCTTCAAGAGACTTCTATTGCGCCATCAGTAAAGCGCGCTGCGGCCGATTTGTCCTTTGGTTTCATTGCGCCGATTGCCAGCTCTCAAAAAGCGGAAACGGCTGAGCGTCAAGAGCAGGTTATGGCAACGGTGAAATCTGCCGTTGATGTGCAATCTGCTGCATTGATTGCGGCCGCTGACTCTATTCTAGAAGTTGAAAAAGTTCCCACCCGCCGTTTCGCGCCTCTTTCCACCGCCGAAGCGGTTTTGCGATATGCATCAGATTTTGGTCCAAGTTGGGCTGGTGCCATTTCCATTGATTTGCTGCCGGGCGTTTTGGTTTTGATGCTGGCTATTGCCCATGCTTCCTTGCGCCGTGAGATTGAAATTCAACAGCCAACGGAGCATATTTCTGCAGCTGAGATGATCCGTATTATTGGTCTATATCAGGAAATTAATGACAAGCCCTTGGTTGATAAACTGACCAAGGAACTAGCTGAGGCCAAGAAGCGCAAAGTCAAAGCCCGTAAATCGCGTCCAAGAGAAGCCGCGCGAACGGTGACAACTCAAAATGAAGTTGTTGGTGCAAGTGTTTCTGAACTTACGCCCAGCAGTGGCGCGAATATTGGCGCGCGCGGTTTGAAATCAGATTTGCTGCGTCAGCTTGAACCGTCCCAGAAAAAGCGCATTGCAGCAAGCCGATAGGCGCAGTTGCGTCTATGATGCTCTGTTAATTTGCGCTTTACATGGCAGTCTTGGCAGACCAAAACACTCACATGAAAAATACAGATATTCTCATGGCAAAAATTGGTGCAGCCCATGGCATCAAAGGCGAAGTAAGGGTGAAGTCCTTTACGGATGATCCACTGGCGTTCGGTGACTATGGCAAATTGCATGACGCGCAGGGCCGCAAATATCAGGTGATCAATGCGCGTGTTTCAAAAACCGTTGTGGTGACGCGTTTTAAAAGCGTTGATACGCGGGAAAAGGCCGAAGCGTTGAACGGCATCGAATTGTTTGTAGACCGTTCTGTGTTGCCGGAGCCAGAAGACGATGATGAATATTACATGTCTGATCTGGTTGGCTTGAGCGTTGTTTCGCCGGAAGGTGAGGCTTTGGGCTCGGTTGGAGAAGTTTATGATTTCGGGGCAGGGGATATTCTCGAAATTAAACTCAATGACGGCCCGTTGGAAATGTTTCCATTTACCAAAGCGATTTTCCCTGAAGTCGATCTTGCGGGCGGTAAGATCATTTTTATTCCCCCTGTTGTGGTCAGTGAGCGCGAGGAGGATGAATGATGTTAATTAATTTAGTCATCCTCGGGCTTGTCCCGAGGATCCAGCCTTTGGGTTTGTTACTACTGGGTCCTCGGGACAAGCCCGAGGATGACTCCTTACGGGCCACGCCAGCAGATGGCTATGTGAGAAAATTAACTGCCTCTGTCACCTTCGGTGACATCTCCCCACAAGTGGGAGGGTGGGAATGACATTTCGTTCAACCATCATCACGCTGTATCCTGAAATGTTCCCCGGCCCTCTTGGTGTGTCGTTGGCTGGAAGAGCACTTGAGGAAAAAGCATGGTCCTTGGAGACGATTGCCCTGCGTGAGTTCGGTAAAGGCAAACACAAGAATGTGGATGATACACCTGCTGGCGGTGGCGCTGGCATGGTATTGCGGGCTGATGTTTTGGGCGAAGCTATTGATAGTGTAGGGCAAGATACCCGTCCACGTCTGTTGATGAGCCCGCGCGGGCGGGTGCTGGATCAGCAATATGTTCGTGAATTGGCAGATGGCCCGGGCGCTGTGATCGTTTGCGGACGGTTTGAAGGCGTTGATCAGCGAGTAATCGACGCGCGCGGCCTCACAGAAGTTTCCATCGGAGATTATATCTTGTCCGGCGGCGAGCCTGCTGCGATGATCCTGCTTGATGCGATTGTGCGCCTATTGCCCGGCGTCATGGGTAATGAACAATCTGGCACAAATGAGAGTTTTGAAACGGGTCTTTTGGAGCATCCCCATTATACCCGTCCGCAAGAATGGGAAGGCCTAGGCATCCCTGAAATCCTGACTTCTGGCAATCACAAGAAAATTGCGGACTGGCAACGCGAGCAGGCGGAAAAGCTGACGAAGGAAAGACGGCCGGATTTGTTGCTACCAAACAAAAAAGAATCCTGAAACTTGTCGACAAACATCCAATTTTCGCCTATAGCCAATCCAAATTTCCGACAAACCGGAAAGAATGAGCAATCGACCAGGTTCAAAACCATCTGATAGTCAGCAAGCGGGTTGCCGCGAACTCCTTTGAATAGGGGCTGATAATCAGAATAAGAAGGTCGCGCTGGCTTGTTAAATTAACAACAAGATTGCCCGTAAAGACGCGCTATTTGCCCAAAAGGGTCTGCGCCCCTGACAGGTGACACAAACAAAGGTTTGCACCGATGAATATCATCCAGCAGCTCGAAGCCGAGCAAGTGGCAGCTATTGCTGCAAAACGTACATTTCCAGCATTTGAGCCAGGCGACACAGTTCGCGTTATGGTCCGCGTAACAGAGGGTGCCCGTACCCGTCTTCAGGCTTATGAAGGCGTTTGCATTGCCCGCTCAGGCGGCGGTCTAAACGAAAGCTTCACCGTTCGTAAGATTTCTTATGGCGAAGGCGTTGAGCGTGTGTTCCCGGTTTACTCTCCTTTGGTTGAAGCTGTTGAAGTGGTTCGCCGTGGTAAAGTGCGTCGTGCGAAATTGTACTATCTTCGCGATCTACGCGGAAAGTCAGCGCGTATTGTTGAAAAAACCAATGTTCGCGCGAAAGCATTGAACGATTCAGAGCGTCAGGCATTTTTGGCTGAAAAAGCTCGTTTGGAAGCAGAAAAAATTGCTTCAGTAGAAGCTTTGGCAAAAGAAAAAGCAGCTGAAGAAGCCGCCGCAAAGGCAGCTGAGGCAGAAGCAGCGAAAGCAGCAGCGGACGCAGAAGCTGAAGCAGCTGCACCAGCAGAAGACGCTCCAAAAGCTGAGTAATTTTCTTGTTTTAGTATTTATGAAAAGGCGGTTCGAAAGAACCGCCTTTTTTTGTTTACGGGTATTGCAGTAGGCTTAGTTAGTAAGAGCGAATTGCTTGCTCAGAAATTTCGAAGTCACACTTCCAATTTCAACATGAATTCCATTGCGATCACGACCGCCATATTCATCACAAATCGGGTCGTCTTTTTCTGCGATCAGAATTTTTGCGCCTATATCCGTGCAAGCTCCAAGAAAGCTGAAATGCCAGGAGTTTTCTACTTGATGGTACTCAGCGTTTGGAATGTTTTCGGCAATTGGTTTGCCATCAACCCCAGCATATATGGTTCCTTCAGATCCAAGATTGATGACCATGACTGGACGCTCAACTTTGGCCAGACTTTCTGGTGTGAATGCTGCTGCTAGGCCCGGGTCAACGGAAACAAAGGCCTTGATGCGTGGATCAGAGTTATCCTGCTCGAAACGTGTCTGATCGGTGTCGTTCAAATCCAGCCCGCCTTTTGTCAGCCAGCCGCATTCGTTGAGGCCGACATTCATGCTCCCATCGCAATGTTCAATGAATGCCGATTTACTAACCCTTGCTCCGGCCAAGGCAAGGACGCTATATCCGCCCAATGAAAAGCCGACGGCCGCTATTTTGCTTGCATCTGCTTTCATTTGGTCTGGAAACAGATCAGGTAATTGATCTATGATTGTGGAAATGTCGTCAGGCCGCTCCCACGTTTTGACAGTGTTTTCTGGCGACGAGTCGCGGCTCGTCGTTCCAGGATGATTTGGCGCAATGACGATCATGCCTTTATCTGCGAGCGCTTTGCCAATCCATCCGGTATTCGTGCCATTACCGCCCGAACCGTGTGAAAAAATCACGACAGGATGATTGCCTGCTAACGGCTTTGCATCTTTGATGATATCAAAACCCGTAAAGATTGCGTTATTACCATGCAATTGTGTTTCACCACCCGTTTCAGCAGGGAAATAAATGTCCAGTTTGATAGGACTATCACGATGGGGTGCTGTGATCGTCTTGCTCATATAACCTGTATCAGCCATAGCGATTATCGGCGTCGCGAGTGAGGTTGATAAAAGCAAGGCACTGCCGATTGCTGTGTTGCGAGCTATTTGATGAAAGGCATAAGTCATATTCAACTCCTTCAGTTGATTGTTTGGTTCAAGTTTAATCTCACCGCCGTCTGGCAGGCTTGAAATGAGAATGAAGGAGTGATGATGATTATGCGTTCTTGATCGTGTTATAGGTCGTCCTGGAACACGATCTGGTCCATAAGTGGAAAATCAGACAACCTTAAAAGACCATCGCCATGATTATGATACCGCTGCATTATTTGATTTCTTTCACCATCCTTTACATGGTCTGGCGGGAGTTTTTTTTAATTGGGCCTACCCAGCGCAATTGGATGTTTATTGCATTTTTAATGTTGCTGGCTTTTCAGGCGTTTTTGATGGGCACGCGATTTGGTTATCAAATAGAGTGGCTTAGAGAGGTTCAGCCGATCACGGCTTCCCTGTTGCCGCCGCTTGCCTATTTGTCATTTCGCGAAAAATTGGAGCTTCCAAAAGGATTGATTCATGCGTTGCCACTGGTTGTTGTCGGGTTGATCCTGCTTACTTCAATCAATTTTTTGGATGTGTTCTTGGCGGCTAACAATGTGTTTTACGCATGCGCACTTGCACTGATTGGGTTGCGGGGCAGCGATGGACTTGCATGGGCCGAGATCAACCGGATCCCCAGTTTATTACTCACGCTTTGGGTTATTGTGGCTCTGTTGTTTTTCTCAGGGATTGCAGATGGTGTTATCGGGCTGGACTTCTGGCTGACAGGCGGCGCTAATACCGGATCCATCGTTGGTAATGCATCAATCAGTGGGTTGGTTGGGACGCTTATCATTGCGGGACTTTATGGTTGGAAAAAGCGGACCGAAATCACTGAAAGAAATGATAACCAGGATATTGCAGACGAGCAGGTGCTTGAAAGGATCAACGGGTTGCTGGTCAAAGACAAATTCTTTCTCGACCCTGATTTGAATTTGAACCGCATAGCGCCCCGCTTGGCTTTGCCGTCTCGCGAGGTTTCGCGCGCGATCAATCTGGCAACTGGAAACAATGTTTCGCAATATGTAAACGCACTTCGCGTGGAGGAAGCGTGTCGGTTGATCAAGGAAAACAGGATCAATATTACCGAGAGCATTTATGCCTCAGGTTTTAATACCAAATCCAACTTCAATCGCGAGTTTGTTCGTGTCACGGGCAAAACGCCAAGCGAATGGCGTGACATGACATTATCTGTAAAGGCTTAGAATTTTGCGCTGCGGATGACTTCTACATCGCTGCGCGTGACGATGATACCGTAACTGTCCAGTAGTGGTTCCAGCGCATTGATAAAGTTACTGGCATTTTCTTCCGTGGTGATCGCGCTGAAAAGCACTTTGGTTCCAGCGCCGCCCGTTACGCGATCATCATACCAACGGCCTTGTTCCGTGCCGCCGCCGCGGGTTGGCAATACCATGAAGAATTTGATCGCTGCCTGTTCAGCGAGTTTTTCGATCCGCGATAAAAGCGGCATATCGACCAGCACTTCGATTTTTTTGCGAATGACGGTTTTGGCCATGATTTATCCCTGAGCGAATGTGGTGGCGAGGTAAGTGTAAAACGGTATTCCGAAAATGATATTGAACGGAAAAGTGACCGCCAATGACATGGTCAGGTAAAGACCCGAATCTGCCTGCGGTAGCGCTAGGCGCATGGCAGCAGGAACGGCGATGTATGAAGCACTGGCGGCTAGAATTGCCAATGCTGCGGTTGATCCTGCATCAAGGCCGACGAGTGCGCCAAGGCTTGCGCCAATCATGCCGTTGACGACTGGGAATATAATCGCAAGGACGGTTAGGCGCAGCGTCAAGGACTTTGCTTCGCGCAAGCGCCGTGCTGCGACCAAACCCATATCGAGAAGGAACAGGCATAAAATGCCACGAAAGCCGGTTTCGAAAACCGGGGCAATTGGTGCAAAGCCGTCTTTGCCCGCGATCAGCCCGATGAGAAAACTGCCCGTCAGCAACACCACCGATCCGTTGAGCAAAGTTTCGTGGAGCAATTCGCCCCTTGTTTGATGGGCGGAGCCTTTGGATTTGTCGCCATAGCGCGATGCCAAAAACAAACCGACTATAATCGCTGGTGTTTCCATCAAGGCCAGCACGGCTACCATATAACCAGCCGCGCCCATGCCATTGGTGGTGAGGAATTCAGCGCCCGTAACGAAGGTGACAACGCTTACGGATCCGTAATGAGCTGCTACAGCGCTTGCATTGACCGCGTCAAGTCTGCCAAAGCTGCGCAGAGCGAAGAATGCTCCGATAGGGATAAGGCAGCTAAGGGCCAAGCCCGCCAAGGCGGCGACAATCAGGTCTGGCGTGAACCCGGCTGAGTTTACCTCAACGCCGCCCTTCAGGCCAATCGCTGCCATTAGATAGAGCGACATGCCTTTGGCCATTGCCTCTGGAATGGTCAAATCCGAGCGGGCAAAACTTGCCAGCGCGCCCAGAATAAAAAACAGGATTACGGGAGACAGCAGGGTTTCGATGGGAGCCAGCCTTGTTAAAATCGCGAACCAATTTCAGGCGCTAACATCCTTCATCTGGGTGACAGGATCAAGGGCATTTAAACAGTTATTTGCTTCTAAAATTACGAAAGTGCGCGACGTAGCACCACATAATTGCATGAAGAAATCTTGACCTTGTCACTTTTGCAGCGTAGATCAGGATCAGCAAATTCAACTAAAACCTGAGAGACTTTAAGATGGCTAAAACCTTGTACGATAAAATCTGGGATGATCACGTTGTTAGTGTCAATGATGACGGTTCTTCGCTTTTGTATATCGACCGCCATTTGGTCCATGAGGTAACCAGCCCACAGGCCTTTGAAGGGCTTCGCATGACAGGCCGCAGAGTGCGCGCACCGGAAAAAACATTGGCCGTTGTCGACCATAATGTACCGACCTCAAAAGATCGCTATCAAGGCATCAAGAATGAAGAGAGCCGCATTCAGGTGGAAGCGCTTGCGCAAAACGCTAAAGAGTTCGGCGTTGAATATTATTCCGAGCATGACAAGCGTCAGGGCATTGTGCACATCATTGGACCAGAGCAGGGCTTCACGCTTCCTGGCATGACGATTGTTTGCGGCGACAGCCACACCTCCACCCACGGCGCGTTTGGCGCTTTAGCCCATGGTATTGGCACATCGGAAGTTGAGCATGTGCTCGCGACCCAAACGCTGATCCAGAAAAAAGCCAAGAACATGCTGGTGCAGGTCGAAGGGCAATTGCCGGACGGCGTTACGGCAAAAGACATCATTCTTGCGATCATTGGCGAGATCGGCACAGCGGGGGGCACAGGCCATGTGATCGAATTTGCCGGCGAGGCGATCCGCGCGCTTTCCATGGAAGGGCGCATGACTGTTTGCAACATGACGATTGAAGGCGGCGCACGCGCTGGCCTGATCGCGCCGGATGAAAAAACTTTCGACTATATTAAAGGCAAGCCGAAGGCTCCTTCCGGCAAGGCGCTGGATATGGCGATGGATTATTGGAAAACGCTGCACACGGATGAAGGCGCGCATTTCGATAAAGTCGTTACGTTGGACGCGGCCAATTTGCCGCCTATCGTTTCCTGGGGTTCTTCACCGGAAGATGTGATCTCGATTACGGGCGTTGTGCCAAACCCTGCTGATCTGGAAGATGAAACCCAGCGCACCTCCAAGCAGCGCGCGCTTGATTATATGGGCCTGAAAGCGGGAACGCCGATCACGGATATTACGCTCGACCGCGTTTTCATCGGCTCTTGCACCAATGGTCGTATCGAAGATTTGCGCGCCGTTGCCAAAGTGGTTGAAGGCAAAAAAGTTGCTGCGACTGTTGATGCGATGATCGTTCCGGGCTCAGGCCTTGTGAAAGAAATGGCGGAAGCAGAAGGCCTCGACAAGATTTTCATCGAAGCTGGTTTTGACTGGCGCGAGCCGGGCTGCTCCATGTGCCTTGCAATGAATGATGATCGGCTGAAGCCGGAAGAGCGTTGCGCCTCAACCTCAAACCGCAATTTCGAAGGCCGTCAGGGCTTCAAAGGCCGCACGCATCTTGTCTCACCAGGCATGGCGGCGGCAGCGGCAATTGCGGGACGGTTTGTTGATATAAGAGAGTGGTCTTAGATAACTCTCATTAGTCATCCTCTGGCTTGACCCGAGGATCCAGCGAAGCAATTGATAATTGTTTGACAGTTTCTTATGCCTGCGACTCTCGTCGAGAGGGAGACGGTTGGGTGTGAGGCGAAAGCCTCGCACGCAAGAAATCGCCCACCTGCGAAATTGAGTATCGATTTCAGGAACCAAATGCTCTGAGGCCATGGCGGAAGAGGGGAATGGATTTAGAATAGGTTTCTATTCTGTGTTTAATGTGCAGAAAGACCATTGCAAGTCATCGTTGGACGGGATTTTACTTGATTTAAAGACCCAACTCACAAAGTCGTCAAGATTGCGGTTCTTTACGATGTGGCCAATGTATTAAATCATGCATTTCTAAAAATATTCCTAAATATCTCCCATAGAGCATATCTTGAGAATCGAATGGAGCCCAAAATAGGAAACTTTCTGAATTAATAAGCTTCTGTATTTTTTCTGCATTCTTACTGGATTCACCATTACTTATTAAATCTCTTATTTGGCGCCAACAACTTCGGTTTTTGATTCTTTTATTTTTGATACTACGATGGAGTATGGTATTTTTTTGTTCCAAAAATTTTATTTGTATCTTTTGTCTCACCTAGATAATTAATTTCTGATAAATAGGCATCGGAAACGATCATGCTATGAACATCTGCCATTGTGATACTATTGGACATTCCTCCAGCTTGAATATGTGGTAAGTTTAAAATTACCGCATCAAGACGAGTCCCAATTAATTGGGCTCTGTCGAAATCCGCGTAATTTAATATTGATCCGTAAAATTGCGTTCCCTCTAATTTGCATTCTGAAAAGATCGCTGCCTCCAATCTGCACCTGTGAAATTTGGCTGCTGAGAAGTCGCCGCCCTCAAAATCGACACCTGATAGGTCACATTTACGTAAATCTAGAGCACTTCCGGCGAGTTTAGAATCGTAGGACAGTTTACGGATTTGATTTCTTCTGATTCAAGGTGTCAGGAGGAAGTGTCATGGCCCTATCTCAGGATTTAAGACTTCGTATTGTTGATTTGG
>Ga0208544_10000030_pt1 | contig 100023 bp, 93 predicted proteins | sample DEB08_DNA_9_FD_184526 | JGI IMG/M metagenome (GOLD analysis project Ga0208544, IMG submission 184526) | Aqueous microbial communities from the Delaware River and Bay under freshwater to marine salinity gradient to study organic matter... | ecosystem: Environmental > Aquatic > Marine > Coastal ...
TTTTTCTTCAACACCGTGCTGGCAAAGTCAGGAACGTAATGATTAGCTTCCCTCGGTGGGCGAACGTGATCGGACATGGCTGGGCGTTTAGGTAGAGTCAATTTTTTCACTTCGGGAGCCGAGTAGTCGATTGTGCTCAAGAAATGGTGAATCGAGTTGAGCCTCGCTGCTCGCTTGTCATCAGCTTCAACAACAAACCACGGTGACTCAGGTATATCAGTGTGAACAAACATTTCATCTTTAGCTTTTGAGTATTCCTCCCATTTTTTGATTGACTCCAAATCCGACGGTGAAAATTTCCATCGACGCATTGGATCTCTTATCCGAGATTCAAATCGACGAGTTTGTTCCGCATCGCTGATGCTGAACCAGTATTTCCGCAAAATAATTCCGTCTTCGATCAACATTCGTTCAAATATTGGGGCTTGGTGGAGAAACCTGCGGTACTCGTCCGGTGTGCAGTAACCCATGACCTTTTCGACACCCGCGCGGTTATACCAAGAACGATCAAAAAAGCGAATCTCTCCTCGCGTTGGCAAATGATTTACGTACTTTTGGAAATACCATTCACCCATTTCGCGCTCAGATGGAGCGGGCAGAGCCACGATTTGAGCTAGCCGCGGGTTGAGGTATTGGGTGAACCTTTTTATCGCGGATCCTTTTCCAGCAGCATCGCGTCCCTCAAAAATCACAACAATTCGTTTACCTTCAACCTTGGTCCACTCCTGCAGGGTCACCAATTCAGCTTGAAGTTTGAGCAGTGTCTTTTCATAGGACGCTTTGGGGATTCTGTTGCTCACGCTGAAAGCCTATGGCTTATAAGGTCAAATATCCCAGCCCCCAGGGAGTCTATTAAGTAAACTCCCCCCATGACATTACGCAGGAGAGCGCTATTTGCTTCAAGCGCTGGGCTCGGAGTGATCCTTTTGGGATTCATTTTGGTGATCACAACCTTTGTCTCTGTTTCTAGTTCGCAATCCAAACTCAATGACCTACTCTCTCCGGCCGCGCAAATGGCAAACTCGTTGCTACTCGGCCAAACTGCTGCATCTGGTGATCTGGCCGACTACGTGCTCACCGGAAACGAAACTCCTTTGGCCGGGTACCAAAGTGCTATTTCGACAACAAATGTCATGACAGATAATTTGTTGAATCTCTTAGGAAACGACTATCCGGCACTCACCGCGCTGGTAGAGGCCTCAGCGTCAGCGCAGCGTGCCTGGGTGAGCGCCGATGCCGAACCAACACTGGAAGCTATGGCAGATGGAAAGCAGCCAAAAGCGGGACGTGTCACCAACAAAGCAAGAGCGTGGTCGACATTTGATTCGATGATTTCCGCAACCAACGCCCTACAAGATGAAATTGAAATTCAGCGCGCGGAAGTGAGTAATGGACTTGCAGGAAGTGCCCGGATGCTCGGAGTTCTCTTGATTGTGGGCGGGCTGTTATTGGTTGCGGGCTTTGTTTCGTACTTCATCTACTTCCAACGTTGGGTGATTTTCCCACTCATGGATATTCGCAAAGACTTACAACTCTCAACGCGTGACCCAATGCACACGCACCCAATCACACCACTTGGACCACCTGAATTTGTTTCACTTGCAAAGGATGCTGAATCACTGCGACGTCAACTTGTCAGCGAGATTGATGAAGCAGCCGCGGCTCGAAAAGGATTGACCCAGGACGCTCCACTTGTCGCCGCGATTCGAAGTGAAATGCAAGTCAATAGTTCATTGCATTGTCCGGGTATTGCAATTGCAGGTTTGGCCTCAACCGCTGAAGGTGTTCTTGCCGGCGACTACTGGGACTACATTCCATTAAGTGACACTCAAGTTGCTCTGATGATTGCTGATGTCTCAGGACACGGACCTGCTGCGAATGTGGTAGCCCTACGCGTCCGTGCAATTCTTCGATCTGCACTGGCCAAGGGTCTCGGCCTCACCGAAGCGGTTGAACTTGCTACCGAATCAACTAAAAACGATGAGTCGTTCGTGACAGTTCTGTTGATCATGGTTGACGTAGAGACAAATGAATTGCACTGGCTCAATGCCGGTCACCCACCCGGCATTGGAATCACCCACGACAAAAACCTTTTCACCCTCGAGCCAACCGGTCCCCTAGTCTCATCCCTTGGTGGCGAATGGGAAGTCCGAACACATCCCTTCACTCCCGGGGATCTAGTCCTTGGTGTGACCGACGGGTTTCTTGAGGGCCAGGGAGCGCACAGCGCCGCTGAGGAAACCCAGGCGATTATTCGGATTCTGCGTGGCCTTGACGGTCCTGTTCGACAGAACCCAGCTGAAATTGTTGAGCGACTTGTTGCCCACATACGCGAAATTTCCCCACGTTGGCGCACCGATGACGTGACAGTAGTGGCACTCAGTCGGTTGGGCTAGCAAACACCCCTGCCGCTTAGATCTCTGGCTACATGGCAGACTGTACAGATGCGCACACGAACTCGAAATTTGCTCACTTCCCTCATTGCTGTGGCCCTTGTCATTCCGATGGCGACCCCCGCCCAATCGGCGCCGATCGGTAATCCAGCCAATAACCTCAAAGGCACAGTAATAGATGACTCCATGTTTGGGTTGCACGTCAAAGATGCCCAGAATGGTGTTTGGCCAAGCATCAGGTTTGGGTCGATCAGGCTCTGGGATAACGACACTGCTTGGGCGAACATCGAAACTTCCCGGGGAGTTTTCAATTGGACCGCGCTCGACAATACCGTGGCTAATGCAAATAAGAATGGTATGAGCGACATCCTCATGGTTTTGTCCGGAACGCCGGCTTGGGCGACCAATCAGCGCAACCCCATTGCCCTTCCCGCACCGGATGCGTCAGGTATTCCAGCAAATATGGCTGATTGGGACAACTGGGTTCGCGCTGTAGCTACCCGTTACAAGGGAAAGATCAAGATTTACCAGCCGTGGAATGAGGCAAACTTGAGCACCTTCTACACGGGAACACCTGCTCAAATGGCTGAATTAACCAAACGCACCTACGACATTATTAAAGGGATCGATCCCAGTGCAACGATCGTGGCGCCCAGCACGGGCACCCGCCTGGGCGGACCATTCAAGAAGTTCTACCCCGCATTTCTCAAGGAACTCAAGGCTCTTGATTGGCCGGTAGATGTATGGGCAGCGCACACCTACCCAGCTTCCCTGGGTGATACCAACGACCGCCAGGAACTCGCTAATAATTGGATTGACTTCCTCAAGGCAGCGGGTGCACCTAACTTGCCGCTGTGGGATACAGAAAACAACTATGGTCTAGGTGGACCAGGACCAGAGAATCCCGAGCAAGATATTGAGGGCACAAAAGCCGCGAACTGGACAGCGATCACCTACCTCGATGCACTTCGTCTTGGGATCTCCCGCGTCTACATGTACCAGTGGGGTCCTTTCAATGACCTGTGGGGAATTCAATACAACGAAGGTGCTGCAGGCGCTGTCGCAATGGAAACGCTCCAGGATTGGATTGTCGGGACCACCTACCGAGGTTGCAAAGAAGTCAAGCGGAAGGTGACCTGCAAATTCGGTACACAAAGCGGAATCAATCAGGTTGTCTACTCTGAAGCTGGCAACAAGACATTCAAGGCAAAGAAGCAGTACAAGCAAATGTGCCAACTTGATGGAAGTTGCACAGCGATCCCGGCTAATGGCAAGGTGCGCACTCAAGGACCAGTACTTCTCAAGCGGTAAACGCGACCTTAGCTAACGAGTTCTTTCTTCTGCAACCGTATTTCCACCATCAATTGCAATGCACTGGCCCGTGAGATAACTAGAGCCAGGGGTTGCCAAGAAAGCAGCTACCGTGGCTACTTCGCTCGGAGTTGCGCTACGTCCCATGGGTGTGAGCTGACCTTCGAGGTACTCGTGCTCAGTTTGCGAACCCGTGTGTATCCAGCCGGGTGCCAAAGCATTTGCCGTGATGCCGTTAGAGGCGTAATCAACGGCGAGTGATCGGGTCAGGCCAACGATTGCAGCCTTTGCTGCTGCATACGCACTTTCCCCTCGCATAGCCATCAGTGGACCGGTAACACTGGAGATTGAAATGATTCTCCCCCATTCTGCAGCTTGCATGTACGGCAGCGCTGCGCGAGTAGCGTGCACAACGGTCATCAAATTTCGTGACAGTGACCGATTGAAATCTGCCAAGTTAATGTCTCCGAGTGATCCAGACTCGGCCCCCACAGGTGTCATAACGCTTGCCATTCCAGCGTTATTTATCAGAATGTCTAGGCCGCCACACTCATCAGCTGCTACCTGGAAAGTTTCACAAGTTTCCTGCTCATCCGTTAAATCACACACGTACCCGTGGACAACCCCAAGGCCACTCAACTCCCGCACGCGCTGGTGAATGTGATCCCCCGTTGCCATGATGGCCACTTCTGCCCCCAATTCCAGCAGTGCTCGTGCACAGGCAAATCCAATACCGGTTTCCGAGCCAGCTCCCGTGATAACGGCTCGCTTACCGTCGAGAGAGAGCCAACCTGGTATCACTGAGAGATCCTCGACAGCGCTTCCGCGAACAGCTCAGTGTGCAATTCAACATCTGCCAAGGAAGTCTCTGGGCACATCAGTGCCATGTTGTGAAATGGTGTCATGAGTAGTCCACGATTACTCATAAACAAATGCAAAAACTCTTCCAGTTCACCGTCAAAGGCTTGAGCCGACTCTGTGCCATTCAGTGGAGCGGGTGAGCAGAATCGATACTCCGCACGTGCACCAATTTGAGCGACCGACCAAGGCATTTGCGTATCTGCGAGTACTTTTTCTACCCCTGCCCTGAATTGTGATGCAAGTTCAATCATGTGATCAAATGCTTGCGGTGTCAGAACTTCACCGAGAGTTGCTCGCATTGCGGCCGTGGACATGGCGTTACCCGCGAGTGTTCCCCCTACCCCACCAACGTCCTCTAAATCAGCGTCAGGGGAATTGAGAATCTTGTCCGCTAGTTGTTGAGAAATGCCATAGGCGCCGCAGGGGATTCCTCCACCAATACTTTTGCCGATGACAAAAATATCCGGTTTCAAATCCCATTCGGTTGTGCACCCGCCCCAGCCCGCGGAAAATGTGTGAGTTTCGTCAATGAGCAGTAGGGCTGAATATTTATCGCACAATTCACGCAGCCCGGTGAGGAAACTAGGTTGCGGTAACACGATGCCAATATTTGTTAGTGCTGGCTCGGTGATTACAACTGCAACATCGCCGTGGGCTAGAGCGGCCTCCACTGACTCAAGATCATTGAACTCTGCAACCCTTGTTGTCTGCGCAATATCTACTGCGGGGCCGACATTGCCTTCCCGCAAAATTGCTGTCCCGTTAGGTCCAGTTCGCACTAGAGTCTCGTCAACTGCCCCATGATAAGAGTAGGAGAACGCCAATACTTTTGACTTTCCACTCACTTGGCGCGCAATACGCAGTGCCCATCTGTTGGCATCAGTTGCAGTCAAAGTAAAAGACCACAAAGGCAAACCGAACCTGCGAGTCAATTCACTGGCAACCCATTCGGCGTCTGCCGTGGGCATCATTGTCGTAATTCCGCCCTGCTCGGCTATGCGCTTTTGCACGGCATTCGTGGTGGGAATCGGTGAGTGTCCCGCCATCGCGGCGGTATCACCCAGAGCAAAATCAACATACTCATTACCGTCGACATCAGTGATTTGATTTCCATGGGCTTTCTGTAAATACAGGGGATAGCCACCGGACCATTTGTTCATCCACGTCATAGGGACTCTGCCGAGCAGGTGATCGCTGGCCTGGTACAGCGCACGTGAGGAAGGGGTTCGACTTAGATGCAGCGCCTTTTCACTCGCGAGCTCCTGGGTTAATTTCGCGCGATCTAGCACAGTTGGTCCCTCTCTTGTTACTCGGAGAAACTCGATTCTTGTCACCGAATTGGGTTGCGCCCATTCTATTGACCCTAGTAACGACCATGTACCAGCTTCGGGGTGGCTATTCGCTCATTCGCCTTGTGCAACAGTCTTAAGCCATTTTGCCCACCCGTTGCCTACCGGGTCTTCCACATGCGTTGGGAACTATCAGGTAGTTTCACTGCAGCGGTGTGTTGGTTTGATGCCAGTGACCCGATCCCCGACTATTCAAATGTCAATCCAATTGTTCTTATATTTTTCCGAGCATCTTTCGAATGGTCATGCGCGGAATCCCGGTGATTGTCGAGATTTTGTTTTCAGAAAGTGTCTCTGAATCGACGTGATTGCGGACTGTTGTCGCCAATGTCTCCCGTGCAGCCCGCTCGCGCTTTTTGGTCGAACGCCATTCGGCTGCTGCTTCTTCGACCTCGGTGATCGCGGCGGCTTTCTCTGGACTGATTTTTTTCGTCATTAATCACTCAGGGAGTTGGTCAGCTAGCTCGGCGAGTTCTTTGTGCATTTCAACCCACTCGAGGGCCTCGTCGATATACCGGGTTTCATGGGTGGCACCACATGTGCACTCCAGTACGAACCTGCACTTGCCAGTGCAAAAATCCGTTTCAATGACGTGGGCCTTAGGTGTCGCGCATTCCAGAAGTGAAGCATTCCCTCGCCCCGTTTTGCGTACAAATGGATTCGTCATGTGAATCCCTCCTTATTTCACTCTTTCATTCAATTTCAGTTCGTTCCACACTAATTTAACATCAATTACATTGTCTATGTCTAGACCTTCCTGTATTAGTATATACATGTACATATATTTTTCTAATTTGCCCCTCAGGCGTGTCCTGCTCCCCGTCCCGGCAGACTTAATCCGTGAGTAATAACGATTCCTTAGCCAGCATCACGGATCAGATGCGCGAATTTACCCGTGTCAGAGACTGGCACCAATTTCATGACCCAAAATCATTGCTGCTAGCTCTCGTTGGGGAAATCGGTGAACTCTCCGAACTACTGCAATGGATCCCTGCGCAAGAAGCCAGTGAATTGGCCCAACAGGAACCCCTCAATCACAGGTTGGGAGAGGAGATGTCCGATGTACTTCTGTATTTAGTTCGATTGGCCGATGTTTGCGGGGTCGATCTTGGCCAAGCCGTTAATGAAAAACTTACCGCTAATGAGCAACGTTTCCCTGTTTCTGACGTGCACGGAGTAGCTCCACTCAAAGAATAGTTTTCACTCTTGATGAATCTGGCTAGGTCCCTCTGGCTCACGCGAGACGAAAATACGGTCAGGGAATCTGTCTTTCATTTCACTGACATGACTAATTACTCCGATAGTTCGACCACCTGATTTGAGTTGATCAAGTTGGTCAAGAACCCGCTCTAAAGTATCGGTGTCTAGTGAGCCAAATCCTTCGTCAACAAAAAGTGTCTCCAGTGAGACTCCTCCGGTTTCACTCTGTACAACGTCAGCAAGGCCGAGCGCCAGTGACAAAGATGCATAGAAAGTCTCTCCGCCAGAGAGTGAGGTTGTCGGACGCGTCTCTCCTGTTGCTTCATCCATAATATTTATTCCGAGACCTGTATTACCTCGACCTTGTGCACTTTCGTCGAGTAGAAAAGAAAGACGGCCGCTACTCATTTTACGTAGATGGAGTGATGCAGATTCCAAAACGTGCGCGAACCGCAGTTGCAGTGCGTAACTCTCTAATGTCAACTTCTTGGTATTTATTGAAGATGTTGCTGTAACGAGTGCGCCGATCCCGACGGCATCTCTGACTTCGGCTGCCAGTTTGTCAACACCCTGTGAATTCTTTATGAACTTGGTGACTAACGTGCTCGCCGACTTAAGCAAACTTTCTGACAATGTTCGGGTTTCTTCGGCACGATCAACAATTTCCCGCGCTAGATCAAGTTCCACTTCCAGTTCATTCAGGGATTTTTCGCATTCACTGGGATCTAGTTCCCTAATACTTGGTGTTAAGGATTGTGAAACCTTGTCCAAGCAATTACTCGCTTCAAGCCAGGTGATTAAACGACCTGTTTTCATTTCAAGCTCATTGAGTTCTTCACCCGCATCCAGTTCAGGATCAATTAACCGCGATAACTCTTCAGATTTGAGATTTACCCGGACGTCGAACTTCACAACCTCATTGCTCGCTGTTTCACGGGCCTTCTCTGCGGTGACGATAGATGCTTTGCTGTCTTCGAAAGCCAATTCCAAGGCAATTAACTCAGCTTCACGAACCTCCAGTAGTTCCGCTACCGCGCATTGAGTGACTAATTCCTGATTCAAGGCATCAAGTTCAGCACTAATACGCTCTTGCGATTGATCAGCACAGGTTGCCGTCAGTGACGCCACGGACATTTTCGTTGACTCAAGTTCGGAACTCAATTCCTCAAACTCGCTTCTATGCGTATCTCGGGCGGCTTGTGCACTCTCCAAATCACCCTCAAGTTCCTCGATCTGTGCCTCAGTAACAACCTCAACGCCGGTTTCTATTGTTGCGGGCTGGGGGTGCGACTCTGAGCCACAGACCGCGCACGGTGCGCCGTCACGCAATTCACCGGCAAGTACGACTACTCGTTGAGTGAGTTGCGCGCGAATGGTCTCCGACAACGTCAGCTGTGCTTTTGTTACGTCATGATCAGAAGCTTCTAGTTGTACTCTTCTGTCCTTTAATGCCTGCTCCTGTAGATCGCAAAGCCCCTGCAATTCCGCGAGGTTCACAATTTTCATGCGAAGTTCCTCATGCCCACTTATGTGGGCTTCAAGTTGAGCCACCTGAGTTACTGCTTGTTGGGACTGGGTCACCGCCAGCTTCAATTGTGTTGACATCACCGGATAATCGTCGATGGCCTCGCGTAGCCGTTGAAGTGTGGTCGTGCATTTCTCTCGTTCGAGAACCAATGCTTCACGCTCAAGCGTTCTCTGTAAGTGCCCCGCCTGCCAGTCAACCAATGGCTTCAGTTGCCCGATTTGTTCACGGGTGTGGTCAATAATCCTTGGAATATCCTCGACTAAGAGCTCAACCTCAGCAGGACGCAGTTCAGATTGCGCGGCCTCCGCCGACCCGCGCGCCCGCACAAATTCGTCGAGCCTTTCCTTGGTTTGGGTGAGTTCATTGAATTGAACTTCTAGCGGTTTTGCTACCGCTTGGGCGCTCAGCAGAACTTCCCGCGCATCTTTGTAACCCGTTTCGAAATGCGCGGTGACCGCCTGCGCAACAGCAAATGGATCTGGTGCAGTTCCGTCGACGAGTTCACTGACTTGGTCATGGATTTCCTGTGGATCACTGTTGGTTAGGAGACCTTGAATCTGCACCGTGATGTCTCGGGTCGCCGAACGTGCTTCATTGACTCTTACTTGTGCCGCCTTACCGCGTTCATCAAGCTCTGTTTGTAACTTTTGATAATAGCTATCCCCGAGAAGGTCGCGTAGCGCCTCGAGTCGCTTACTGGGGTTCATGCGAAGCAAGGCTGCGAACTCGCCTTGAGCGAGAACAACGAGTTGTCGAAACTGTTGAGCATTCAGGTGCAATAGGTCAACGAGATAAGTACCAATTTCAATTGCATGGGTGAGAGCAAGATCCTGCTCGCCACCTGAATCAAACCTGATCAGGGATTGAGTTGCTGCACGTTTAGTTTCACCTTCACCATTTGCCTTTGCAAATGAGTACGGGATACCACGGGTAACTTTGTGTTTAACTCCATTGACGGAAAAGTCCAAGATGATTTCCGATCGATCAGATCCCGCGCTGAAGTCGCTACGCATGCGGTCCTTGGTCGACTCCTCACCGCTGAGCGTGCTAAACAGCGCGTAGGTAATTGAGTCAATGATTGTGGTTTTTCCCGAGCCTGTCGCTCCATCAATTAAGAACAAACCTGAAGCACTGAGTGCATCGAAGTCAATCACTTGGCGATCTCGAAATGGTCCGATCCCAAAAATCTCAAGCCGATGAATTCTCACGGCGATCCGTCATTCATATTTACGCTCTCGATAGCACTTTGAATCAAGTTTCTTTGAGGATCGGTGAGTTCTCCTCTGCTTACATGGGTGACAAATCCAGCAGCAATCTCAATCGGAGGCGTATTTTGTGGATCGAGTCGCTCTTGGATTGACAACATTGTCGAACTACCTTGTGGCATGAACTCGATGTGCTTGAGATTAATGAATCTTTCCAATAACCGTTCACGCGTTCGTTCCTGCCGAGTGGGGTCTGTGATCACCGCTCGTATCCAATGGGTTTCCACCTCAGTGAACGCAGGACTGTTGAGCAGATCTTCCAAGGCACCCGTAATAGTGGAAAGGGGGCCAGGCACCGGTGTTGAAATATTCTCGTAGACCACCGAACCCCATTTAGGTACGTCAATCAAAGTCACACTTTTATTGTGCTTCTCTTCCGAGAATGAGTAAGGCAACGGAGAACCGGAATATTTAACAATTGTGTGTGAATTTTCCGCAGTTGAAATCACCTGTGCTCCATGCAGGTGGCCCATTGCAACGTAATCAACTTCCGTGAAAACACTCGAGGGTGCGTCACCGATTCCACCGATTTCAAGTGATCGCTCTGACTCGCTTGCGCTTCCACCCGTGATGAATGCATGGGAAACGACAACGACACGGGTCTCCCCTCGATCCGCTACGTCAGCACGGATACGTTCCATCGCTGCGGTGAGTACACCAAAATGAGTGCGATCGGCTTCTAACTGATTGAACACCACCTCTGGTTGTAGGTAGGGGATTCCATAAACAACCACTTTTGTGCCATCTCGTCCAACGATCTCAAGTGGTACCCCGATATCTGCAATCTCGGATCGAATATGAACACCATTTGCACTCATGAGTCCGCTACCAAAACCCAACCGAACGGCGGAATCATGATTTCCGGGGGTAATGAACACCGGGCACACGGCGCTCAAGCCAATGAGGGCTCGATCAAAAAGTTGAACCGATTCGGTGGGAGGAACGGCGCGGTCATAGACGTCTCCGGCAATGAGTACCAACTCAACCTGTTCCGCAGCAACCAGTTCAATAAGCCAATCGACGAATACTTCTTGGTGGGAGTGCATGCTTTCGGACAGAAAAGTGCGCCCAAGATGCCAGTCGGAAGTGTGCAGGATTTTCACAGAGACCCCAGAACAGCCAACAATTAAATAGAGTCGCGCGCCATGTCAACAAAGCGCGAGTAGTGACCTTGGAATGCCACGTTGATGGTTGCTGTTGGACCGTTGCGGTGCTTGGCAACAATGAAGTCCGCTTCACCGGCGCGAGGTGACTCGCGGTCGTAGGCGTCTTCCCTGTGTAGCAGAACTACCATGTCAGCATCTTGCTCGAGGCTGCCCGATTCGCGCAGGTCGGAAAGCATTGGTCTCTTGTCCTGGCGCTGTTCTGGCCCACGGTTGAGCTGGCTGATTGCAATGACGGGGACTTCGAGTTCCTTGGCAAGGAGCTTCAACGAGCGGGAGAACTCGGAGACTTCCTGCTGACGGCTCTCAACTCGTTTGCCACTGGACATGAGTTGTAGGTAGTCAACTACCACCAGTTGGAGATTGTGTCGCTGTTTCAAACGGCGACACTTCGCTCGAATTTCCATCAGGGTCATATTGGGTGAGTCATCAATGAAGAAGGGGGCCTCACTGACAGCACCCATCTTGTTTGCAAGTTTCGCCCAGTCGGCCTCACTCATTTGACCTGAACGCATATGGTGAAGCGCCACCTGCGCCTCTGCCGACAGCAGGCGCATGACGATTTCATTGCGACTCATTTCAAGGGAAAAGATCACGCTGGTCAAACCGTGTTTGATGGAAGCACTACGACAAATATCAAGTCCCAGTGTTGACTTACCCAGGGCAGGTCGGGCCGCAACAATAATTAACTGTCCAGCATGTAATCCATTTGTCAAGGTATCCAATTCAGCAAAGCCGGTGGGGACACCCACCATTTGTCCATCACGATTAGAGATCGCTTCGATTTCACTGAGTGTTCCTTGCATGATGTCACTCAGAGGCGCGTAGTCCTCACTCGTTCGGCGTTCGGTTACCTCGTAGACCTCGGCTTGCGCCCGGTCAACAGCGTCATCGACTTCACCTTGACCGCTGTAACCCAATTGCACAATGCGCGTCCCCGCGGTGACGAGTCTGCGCAAAATTGCTTGTTCACGAACAATGCGCCCGTAGTAGTTTGCATTTGCTGCGGTGGGCACCATGGAAACTAAAGTGTGAAGATACGAAGGTCCACCGATCCGCGTGATTTCCCCGGACTTGGAGAGCTCCGATGCAACGGTGACGGCATCTGCTGGTTCACCTCGACTGTAAAGGTCCAAGATTGCGTCATAGATGGTTGAATGTGATGGACGGTAAAAGTCGTCCGCGCGAATTGTTTCAACAACGTCAGCGATTGCATCTTTGCTCAGAAGCATCGCGCCCAGAACTGACTGTTCAGCAGCCTCGTCATTGGGTGGGGTGCGATCGGGGGCACTTGAATGTGAATAGGCAGAGTCACGGGGTTCTTCGGGGATATGAAGCTCGGAAACGCTCAACGCTACCCTTTCTCCTTCATCGGTACTCGTGTTCTTCACTACTCGTGGACTTCTCAAGTAAACACCGAGGGCCTGACGTTAGGGCGCGCGCACCGCCGTGTCCATTTTCCCTGTGAGCGCAACTGTGGGTTCCCTGTGGACTGATGTCGATATCTAGTGGATCGATCCGGGATAACCTGTGGAAAAGTCAATTATTTTTGATGATTTCACTGTTTTTACTCACAAAATAGTGTCCACAGCCTGTGGAGAAAAACTTTTTACTAGGCTGCCGAGGTGACAAACCACACGCGTGAACAACCATTGCGCATCACAGCTGTCTGTCTTGGCAATATTTGCCGCTCACCGATAGCCGAAGCTGTACTGCGCGACCGCATTGATCGAGCCGGGCTCAGTGATCTCGTGACGGTGGACTCGGCCGGAACAGGTGATTGGCATATTGGATACCCAACTGATCCCCGGTCCCAAGCGATTCTCACCCAAAACGGTTACGAACTCACTCAAATATCTCGACAGATCACTTCGAGTTGGATGTCCGAACTTGACATTATTTTGGTGATGGACGGCAGCAACTACAGCAATGTTGAGGCGCTTATCCGCGAGAGTGGCCATGAACCAGAGCTATACATGATGCGAAGTTTTGACCCGGAACTGCGTCACCTAGGGGAAGTACACCCTGACCTTGACGTTCCTGATCCTTACTACAACAAAGACGAAGGATTTGCCCTCGTTCTGGATATGATCGAGCGGGCCGCCGACGCATTTGTTGCCGGACTACCCGCTCGTTTAAAGCTATAACTTTTAAACCAATAACTGTGAACAAATAACTACGAGAAAATTATCTGGTGGCGTACGCGTCGTCATCTGTCACGATCAACAGAGTTCCTTCGTTGGTTCCCGAGAAAATTTCACCGTACACCGTCGGAATATTCTCAAAACCGGTTCGAACGTCCTCCCGATGTTTAAGACGTCCCTCATTTATCCACTTTTCAAGATCCGCTCGAGCCCTGGGTAATTCGTCTTCATAGTCACCCAGTAAGAAGCCTTGCATTCGCACGCTGCCGTAAACGAATCGCATCATGTTGGTTGGACCTTGTACCGGGCGGCTCTCGTTGTAGCCGGCGATCTGCCCGCAAAGCACGATCCGACCAAACTTGTTGATGTTCTCGACCGCCGCTTGGAGGCTCTCACCGCCAACGTTGTCAAAAAAGACATCAACCCCGTTGGGGCACTTCTCGTGGATCTGCTCCATTAAGTTTCCGGCCCGGTAGTCAATGGCTGCATCGAGCGCCAGTTCATTGATCAGCCAATCACATTTGTCGGGTCCGCCTGCAATTCCAACAACCCGACAACCCAATATTCGGCCAATTTGCCCTGCGACGGATCCGGTTGAACCCGCAGCACCTGACACAAGCATTGTTTCTCCCGCAATTGGACGACCAACAGCGGTTACCCCAAAGTATGCGGTGAGAGCGTTCATACCCATTGGGCCCATAGCTGTAATGAGATCCTGACCCTCAGGGACCGCCCGGACCGGCCACGCTGCGCTATTCACAACGTCGAACTCCTGCCAGTGCCCAATCATGGTTACCCGAGATCCAACCGGGAATCGCTCATCTGTGGATTCAAGGACCCGGCCTGCCGTGGTCGCTAATACCGGTGCTCCAAGATCAATCGAAGGGTAGAGGCTATTACTGGGGGCATCCATCCAGTTTCGCAATGTTGGCGCGCATAGGAAAACAGAATTATGAACAAGAATGTGCCCCTGCTCTAAGACAGGATTTAAGAATTCACTTTCACGGTACTCAAAGTCGTCAACATCACACGGTCCCTCAGGCCGTCGACGAAGGATCCACTCTCTATTTATATTCATCATTACTGCCTTTCAGCATTTGTTAACTCCGCCAGTAGCTCATGGCTCAAAAAGACCGATGGCCTGGGTTCCATAAGGAATCCAGGCCACCGGTTCATAATGTTGCTGGTTTAACTTTGTGCTTCCACGAGTCCGGAGACGTCGTCGAAGACGCCGCACTCACCCAGTGGCACAACGTCGCCGTTCTGGATTTGTGAGTACACAACCGACTGGTTCACCATGCGAAGCAGACCTGGGTATGCGGTCCACTCTTGTGTGAAGTCAAGTGGTGGGAGCATTCCTGGAAGGTCGATCTTGGCAGTGCTAGCTGCCATCATGAACGTTGCTGCATCGAGCGTGTCAGCTGGTTCAATTGTATCTGCAACCTGCCTGAAGCCCATGTATGCAGCCCAAGTACCGAGCCCACCAAGGCTATTGTAATCCTGTGATGGGTCAGCACTGATTACATCAAGGTTGGCGCGGTAGTCATCCCATACGGTACAGGCAATGTCTGGGTAGATTCCAACAACCGTGGAACCTTCCAAAATTTCCTCGTGTCCTGCGGCAGAGATCTTGTTCAGGTTGCCCTGAGGCCCGTAGAACTTGGCCGTTGGTTGCGCGGCATCCCAAGCCACCATAAAGGCGGTCAGCGGGGTCTCAGATGTAACAGAGACGACGCAGTCGGTGCCACCTTCAAGTAGTTGTGCTACCTGAGCTGACTGATCTTGGACTGTACCTGGCTGCGTTACATACTCTGCGTTGAGTTTGTCTGCGGCACCAAGACGTGCAGCTGCCTCTTGCATTGGTGGCCAGAACGACTCAGCACCCTCAATGATCATTGCCTTGATGTTCATGCAACCATCTTCGACGGCCTTCTTTACTTCACCAACCCCATACATCTGGATTGAGCCGAAGGGGAACGCTGCCTTGCTCGTGTTTTCCTTGGCACCCAGTGCACAGCACTCGCCGAAGTAAGCAATGCCTGCGGGCTCGAGAACTTCAATCATGGCATCAGGGCTGAAGTTGAAGCTACCAACAACTGCAACGACTCCGTCCGTTGTGGCCTGGCGTGCGCAAGTAGCGGCGCCGTCAGCGGTTCCTTGGCTATCGCAATTGATAACTTCAAGTGGGCGTCCGTTGATTCCACCGGTAGCATTGATGTATTCCTGTGCGGCATCAGCCGAAAGGTGGATGTTGGGATACACAGCTCCTGGGGAGTTAATATCAGTGATCGTCATTGTCTTGACGGGCTCGCCCGAAAGTGGGGCGGCGCTTTCCTCAGCGGCTGATTCGGAAGCTGCTGCTGTCTCAGAAGTTGCAGCATCAGTTGTATCACTGGAACTACTACATCCAGCGATAAGAAGCACTGAAGCTGCTGCTGTTGCTACGATCGAAACTACTCGACGACGACCCGTGATGCGGGCCCGTTGCATTTGGCTCATTCGCATTCCTCTACTTTTTAAGTCCACTGGCCTACCGCCACTGGCTCTTACACGCTTAATCTAAGGTAAGACATCGGCTCTTTGTGCAATAAACATAATCAATGTGGCTGAAATGTTATTAAAAAAGTCTGAAATGTCCGTTTAGTACTTTTTTCCACATTTTATGATCCGATGTCTACACGGTTTACACCACGCGACTATGTGACCACCCTTAAACTCACTAGGCCGCGTCTTCTCCGGTGGTACCCGAGAGATACGAGTCCTCAATCTCTCCGATCCGAGCCCGGGCCTCCTCGCCGCTCAGGGCTAGGACGATTTTGCCCCGTTGCATTACGAGCGCTCGGTCGGCGTAGCGCAGAGCTTTTCGGGCATGCTGCTCAACCATCAGGACTGCCGTGCCACGCTCATCTGCTGACGTTCGTACGGCCTGCAAGAGACGGTCAACGATCAGAGGTGCCAAGCCCAGGGACAATTCGTCGGCCAGAAGAAGTCGAGGCTCGCGCGCGAGAGCTCGGCCCAAACTCAACATCTGCTGTTCGCCACCGGATAGCAGCCCGGCTCGAGTACTGATCCGGGAATTCAATTCCGGAAACAGGTTGGTCACTAACTCTTGTGAAACTCGAGCAAGACGGATGTTGTCCGCAAGCGACAATGATCGAATGATCGACCGCTCCTCTGTGACAAATGAGAGGCCCCCACGTGCACGCCGATACAACGGCTCGTTCGTGGTGTTGCCAAACATCTCGACCGAGCCTGACATGAGTGGAACCATGCCGGCCAGAGTCATCATGGTGGTTGTCTTTCCTGCGCCATTTGGTCCTAACAGGCAGACAACTTCGCCCGATGCCACGGAGAAGTTCAGTTCACGGATTACAGGCTGACCTAAATAACCAGCCGTAATGTTTTCCGCGTTCAGAACTCGGTTCATTTCATTCATGATTGCACCTCCTTCTCTGTAGCCATTACCCCGGTTTCGTGGTTACTCGATTCGTCTTCTTGACCCAGGTAGGCACTGATCACCGCGTGATCTGCGCGAACCTCGGCTGGTGTGCCATCACTAATTTTGGTACCAAAGTCAAGAACAGTTATGTCGTCACAGACTGACATAACAAAGTTGACGTCATGCTCGACAAGCAGGATCGCCATGCCCCACTCTTTCGCCAAACGAACAACCAGCGTTGCGAGTTCCCGTGTTTCATGGTCGTTCAAGCCTGCCGCAGGTTCGTCGAGGAGCAGCACACTCGGATTGGCAGCAACTGCTCTCGCGATTGCAAGCAGACGTCGCTTGCCGTAAGAGAGTCCGTCAACCCCTAGACCCAAATCGTCCACCAGATCGAAGTCGCGGATCGCACTAGCGGCGGCTCCCGACAACGGTGCTTCCACCGGATAGATCAAATCTCTGAAAAAAGACATGAAATCCCGTGGGTCGCTGGCCGCACGCAAATTGTCAATCACAGAGACATCCTCGAACAGTTCAAGCGCCTGGAAGGAGCGACCCACTCCGGATCTCGCACGCTTGGTTGTTGACCAGGAAGTGATGTCTTGGTCGTCAAGCGTGACTTGACCTTCAGCAATTTTGGCAAAGCCGGTCACGGCATCAATGAATGAGGTCTTTCCCGCACCGTTAGGACCAATCAGACCCGTTATGCGACCAGGGCGAACGACGAGGTCCACCGAGTTGACGGCAACCGTACCACCGTATCGCACCGTGAGTCCCTTTGTCACCAACGTTCGGGGTGGAACTTTGACAATCTCCCCGAACTCAGGCAGTGAATAGGTTGTGGGTAGGTCGGTCTTGGGGCCACGACCGAGTTTTATGACTGCCAGCAAGGCGAAGGCGACGGACACCGGCCACATCGTGAGCATGAAGAAAAGGATGGCACCCAATACGGCCTCTCCAACAACGAACATACTCATTCGCAGTCGTGGAGTGGTCTGTGTCCGAAAGATTGCAACAACAAAGGTGAGTTGAGCCACCAGAAGTGCAATTACTGCCATTGCTCGGGCATCAAGGAGTAAGAAGCCCAATGACGCGAGAACCGGCAGTGCCATTACCAGGACACCCACACCAATATTGACGCTGCGATGTCGCCAGGCAACGACTGCCACGAGGGGAACCTGGCCCATAAGGATCAGGAAGGCTGACAGTGGAACTTGCTCAGCCGCGAGGAACAGAATGCCGGCCACAGCAACCGGGATGAGGAGGGCGAGGCCTTCCTGGAGCACGCTGATTCGATCACCACACACAACTCCCCAGACGGCCACCAACTGGGTGACCAAAACGAGTGCAAGTGCTAATCGGTCAGAGCTTGGCTCAACAAAATAAATGATCAGTGCGCCAATGAAGGGGATCAAAAGTGTTAAACGAATAATTCTTTGCTGTGCGAAAGGGCCGCGTTCAAGCAGGATCACAGTGGCGATGCCCATCGTGATGTACATGAGCAGGTAGACCGCTGACCACTGCTGACTGGCGAGAACCCAGGCGGCGATTAGCGCAAAAATCACTCGACCGCTAATTCCACGGGGATCCCTGCGCTGCAGTCCCACCGCCAAGGCGAGAGTGGTCAGACCGATGGTGAGGCGAAACACATTCCACCATGCGTCCTGCTGGTCATAGAGAAGCACCGAGATTGCGAGGAAAAGTCCCACCACCGGGATCATGAGTCGTTTCCCAACCGAACCACCGTCGCGAAGATACTTCTTCACCAGGGCCGAGTTATTCATCAACTCCTTAACGATGCCGTCTTGGTTCAAGAGCACCATCAACAGCAGACCCACTCCACTAATCAACGGAATATACGCTTCGATTCCATCACCCAATGAGTTCAAGATCCGGCTGTTGAAAGCTCCGCCAAACAGGGTCCCGCCCATGACCGCGCCACCAAGATAGCCGATACCGCCGATCATCGAGTCAGCAATTAATGAAATGGATCCGAAGTTGTCGTAATTACCGAACCTGATAGAAGTGTTGCGGAATGCATAAAGAACGCCACCGACCGCGGCAATACCCGCGGCGACTCCAAATGCGTACAACTTGGCGCTAGTTACATTGATGCCAAGGGCCGCAGCCGCACGTTCATTAGCGCGCACCGCCAAGAGTCGTCGACCAGATCTTCCGCGTCGAAGGTTGCTCACCATAAGGAGCATCAACATGAGAAAAGCTAATACGACGAGGAAATAGTTGAGGGGGTTGGATGCAGACCAAATGTTCCATCCGAAGATTGTTGGTTCAGCGATCACGGTACCTTCGGTTCCACCCGTGAGGTTCTGATTATTAAAGATTGACACGTACATGACTGTTCCGAGTCCCAAAGTCACGATCGCCAGGTTGATACCACGGGTGCGTACCGCTGGAAGGGCGAATAGCAGTCCAAGGGGGATAGTCGCCAGAACACCGATGAGTAGTACCAACAAGAACGGCCAACCCTGTGTCGCGGCTAGTCGGCCAGCAACCCACGCGCCGAAGATACCGATTGCAAACTGCGCGAGGGACAGTTGACCCGCATACCCTGTGATGACTACGACAGAGAGCATCATGATTCCTGCTGCCAACGTAATAATCAAACCATCGAGCCAAACGTTTGACACGGAGAACGCCATGGTGGTGACCACAATTAAGGCAGCCAGAATGAGTGGCCACCGCATGCGCCCCGTACCGACGGAGGGGAGGCGCTGCATGACGAAGTCGCGCGCAGGTATGCCCTGGCCTCGGAAAGTCAGCCACAAAACGATGAACAGGAACGGAACCGCGTTCCCAATTCCCGGTATCCCTGTGATCTGGCCTTGAACGATTGTTTGCGCCATTCCGATAAGAAGCCCAGCAACAAGAGCAACCGGGAATGATCTGAAGCCTGCGACAAGCGCGACCGATGTTGCAGCGAGAACAAGGTTTGTCATTACCACTGGTTGTAACGTCACCGTAGGCGCAATCAAGACGGCAAACAGTCCTGCTAAGCCGCTGCCAATCGCCCAGTTAATCAAGGCTACCCGGTTGGGGGATAGACCAAGCGAGGCTGCAACCGTTTCATTCTCCGCAACTGCGGTAGTGCTGAGCCCGAAACGGGTATAGCGATAAAACAAGTACAGACCGACCGTTATCAAAATGGCAATACCCAACAAGATGAACTTGTCAAGATTGATGCGTGCTCCTAGAACATCGATCAAGTCGTTAGGGAATGGTGAGGTGGGTACTTGTGCAACAGAAGTCCAGCGAAGGATGACCAGCGCCTGCAAGGTGAGAAGTACACCCAGGGTTGCGATCACCTTGACCAAGGCAGATCGTCCAGCTAACGGCCGGATGATAAAGAATTGGACAAGTGCACCTATACCCGCAGAAACCAGAATGCCAACAATCATTCCTACCCAAAAGGGAGGAACAGGAACTTCCCAGACGAGAAATTTTCCCTTGGTCAGATCCCAAGCCATGTAGGCCCCGACCATGCCAACTGCACCGAGACCAAGGTTTAACACGCCGGAACCTCTAAAGATCACGATCAGACCCTGGGCGGCTAAGACGTACAAGGAACCGATCCCTAGCCCTACAAGGGCATATGTGATTAATGACTCCACAGTTGACTCCAAACATACTCGTTGATTTCACATCAATAATGCTGACCGCGAAACGTATGATCAATTCACATCGATGTTAAGGGGCATTTAGGGGTTGATCGTGTTGCGTTTACAGGGGAAATTTTGTCCTCTATGAGGATTGAATATTTGTCCTACTTACGTCCGTCTTGTGTCTCAAACATTCATGCCAGACCTTCTGCGACGTAGTCCTTCACCACCACCCCGAGAGGTAGTGAGAAGTCCACATTTGCCCAAACGGTGCTCAGTATTTTTCCTGCTTCAAAAAGGTGCCAAGGATCTGTCATGCTGCGTGAAGGGAAGGTGACCGAACCCCGGCCAGAGTACAACTCCGGGCGGCCGTCGGCGGCGGTGTAAAGGTGCGAGGCAACCTCCAACGCAACCAACTCTGATGCCGCGGGCTTACGACCGGCCTCTGACGGTGGAATGTGCCGCAACGAGAGGAAAGGCAGCACTTCAAGTTCACTGGGATCCGCGATTCGATCCGGAGCGAAGGTGTACGTCATGATCCTTTGACTGGCAGGTCGGTCCGCAGTGAAAATCAACTGCTCCCCGAAAGCTCCGCCCTGTGCGGTGCCACCCCAGTCCCATTTCATCGTGGCCAACTTCTTTGGGTAACCCCAGATCTCGCGTCCTGCTGCGAGCGGTGCTTCGTTGTCCGTATAAATGAGAGGCATGTACCAGTACCGAACTCCATTGACTTTCACTCGGACACAGATCCATGCCTCGTTATACGGACCAAATGTTGTCCACGGGTACCAGCACACCATTGCGTGGCAGACCGGAATATCCGCATCAGGCTCTACACCCGGGGGCAACATGGAGCGCACCGCGTCTGGATTCGCAGCCTCGTACGTGATCCACGACTGCTGCGCCTTACGGTATTCATACGGTGGTGGACCGTAGAGCGAACCGCCAAAAGGTGGGGTGAAACCATCTTTGCCTGTGAGTTCCAATGACATGTATTTCTCCATTCTGTGTCGGGGTCGAGATCAAGTCTGCGAACTAAGTTTTTTATCGGATGATCGAGCCACCATCAATGGGGATGGTGTGGCCGTGCATGAAGTCGGCTTCATCACTCGCCAAGAAGCAGACAAGTCGAGCAACATCAATCGGCCGGCCATAACGACCGGCAGGCGCGTCCATGGTCAATTCGTGGAATGGCCCACCCTCGCAGGTCCAGTCCTTCGTCAATGGAGTCTCGATGACCCCGGGTCCGATTGCGATGGAACGAATACCCAGGTGGCCATAGTCATAGGCCAACTGCTTCGTCAGTCCTGTCACGCCATGTTTTGCCGAGGTGTATTCCACTCCCGTGGCACTGGCGAGAAAGCCCGACACCGAAGCAATATTGATGATCACTCCTTTGCCCTTGGCGAGCATTGTGGGAATGACGTATTTCGAGCATAGAAAAACGCCCTTCATGTCAACTCCCATAACAAAATCCCATGACTCTTCCGAAACCTCATGCACCGGTTTGAGTTCGCCGACGACCCCCGCGTTGTTCACGAGAATGTCGATGGTGCCGAAATGGTCCAGCACCGTGGCCACCATTGATTGAACAGATGCGCCGTCAGCGACGTCGCCCTGAACAGCAAATGCATCTCCACCAGCTTTGGTTATGAGCGCGACCGTCTCGAGCGCCCCCTCAAGGTTCATGTCCATAACAGCAATTCGCGAGCCTTCACCCGCAAGCTCTGTAGCTGACTCCCGACCAAGTCCCGACCCTGCACCGGTGATGAGAACTACCTTGTCCTGCAAACCTTTCACGGCACCTCCATTGTTTTAACTAACGATCGTTAGCAGACGATAACTGCCGGGGATTGCTCTCGTCCCCGGAACAGAAAAAATAGTGTGAAATGAATATGCCCACGTCAGATCGGGCAGGCCACCGTTTCAAGTTGCAAAACAGCCAAGACTCGACCAAAGCCGATGTATTGGGTTGTCATCATGGCTAGTTCCAGGAAACCAGCATCACCAAAAGCATCTCGCCAGCGACGTACATCGGCATCCGAAATTGAGTGATGGTCCAGTGCCATTCGCTCAGCGAAGTCGAGGGCCATCTGTTCCTGATCCGAGAGAGTCGCTAGGCCCGAGACATCTGTTCCTAGCGCGCCGAGTGCCTCTTTCTCAGCAACATCTTCTGGAGTGAGTCGGGCAGACGCGCACGTCTTGCAACCATTAAGCGTCGCAATGTGCAGCCGCACGAGTTCTTTTAGTCGGGCACTAATGACACCCTTTTCCTTGTGCCAGGGGTAGTAAAACTCGAGGTAGTCCTCGAGTAAACGTGGCTGCCCCGCAAATGCTTGGGCAACACGCTGTGTTGCCCAGTCGTCCTGCGCAGCGCCGTTATGAAGTACCTGAAGGAACGGGTCCAAAGACTCATACTCAGCGAGGGGGATTCGTGACATTTCGTACTCCTTAGCAGTTGGTTTTCATGAATATTTAAAAATTATCCTTCGGTATTCATTGATGCGTAGTCATCTACCCGTGCAAAAAAATACGGAAGGAAATCAGCCGCGGGGATTGTTGCCAGTGTGCGCGTCTGTGGAATGAGATCACCCTCTTGCCAAAGTGTGTTGATGACCTCGAGAACAGGAATGGATCCCAAAGGATCATTGATCGTCGATGCCAGTTTCAACTTCCCCGAGCCGGAACGGTCGGCGGTCAAGGTGACATCAAAGTCTGCGACTGTGAGAATCGGATCAAATTGCAGCCCATTGCCGGATGCATCCGGCATTGCCTTGATATTGAAGTTGGATCCAGTCGTAACTGAAGGTCCGTTGTCCGTGTCGAATTTCGCCTCTATGCGCATGATTTCGACATTGCCTCGTGTTAACACACCGACGGCATGGTGTGCTCCGCGGTGCAAACTCACTCCCGCCTGTTTCTTGGGTTCACCAAAAACTTCACGTCCGTAAATGATCGCGGAATCATTGTCCATGTACATGGCTAAGACATACTCGCCGGAATCATCTCCAAATTTTGCAGGGAGGTAAACCGCTCCGCCGTTGAAGTTTCCAACACAGTTGCTCTGCCAACGTCCCACCATGAATCGAACCGTGTCACCATCGGGTACCAAAGGAGCAGGAATTACTTCTGCGAGCCAAGCCGGATCTGTCCGCACAACGATGGACAACATCTCGGAGTTAACAAATCGTGGCTCGGCAATAACTGCCAAAACAGCCTCGATCTCCTGTGGAGTTTTTACGTAGCCCATCTGTCCTCCTTGTAAGCGGGGAACCGGCAGCTGCCGATAGATGCGATTATGAAGTACACCAAGACTCGGTGTCCCGAAATTCCCAAAATTACTCCGACGTCTTCTCAGCAAAATATGTCCTTACCCATGGGTCTCACCCGCAGGGATGACGTAATCTGCCAAATTCCTTGACACGAAGGGTGTAGCGCTCCTATCTTTGCCCCACATTGAAAAGGGGTTTACATGAAAGCAGCAGTTTTCGAAGGTCCCGAAAAAATCACGATTCACGAGCTTCCGGACCCGGTTGCTGGACCCAATGACATAGTCGTGAAAGTTTCCGAATGCGGAATTTGTGGATCTGATCTGCATTCCTATCTCGAAGGCGCATTTATTTCCCCTGGCCAGGTCATGGGTCACGAGTTCAGCGGACCGATCACCCAGGTTGGTTCTAACGTTCAAGGCCTCAAGATTGGTGACCGCGTTACTGCCGTCCCACTTAGTACCTGCGGCCGTTGTCCACGCTGTCTCGAAGGATCCGGCCACTTATGTGAGACGGGACTTGCTTCAAGCGTCGCCTACGGGCTTCCGGGTGCTTTCGCGGAATACGTTCGCGTGCCCGATGCAATTGTCGGCGGCAATATTCACCTCATCCCGGACAATGTCTCCTATGCGGCGGCCGCGCTCGTCGAGCCCCTTGCCGTCGGCTTGCACGCGGCAAAGAGCGCTAACCCCGGGCCAACGGATACCTGTGTTGTCATCGGTCTTGGCAGTATCGGACTCAACTGTGTCCAAATGCTTAAAGCTTGTGGTGCAGGAACTGTTATTGGCGTTGACATTTCACCGGCAAGACTCAAGTTGGCGCTGGAACTTGGTGCCGACATCGTGATCAACGGCAAAGAAGTCGATGCGCTCGCGACCGTGCAGGAAATTACCGGAATCGGTGCATATGGCGTAGGTGCCCGCGCTGACATCGTGATCGAAGCTTCCGGGGTTCCCTCGCTACTTGCTGATGCAATCTCGATGACACGGGCCGGCGGAAAACTACGTATCGCTGCCCTTTATGAGGGCGTCGTTCCCATTGATGCAAATCAAATCGTCCAAAAGGAAATGAGCGTGGCCGGCACCTTCGCTTATCGTGGCGAGTTCTCGCAGGTGCTACAGATGCTCTCATCCGGACAAGTGACCGCAGAGCCGCTCATCACACACACGTTCAGTCTTGATCAAGCCGCAGATGCCTTCTTGGCACAGATGTCTAAAGACACCTCGATCAAAGTACAGATTGCACCATAACTGCTAACACTTCACCCGAATATCAACCAACATTATGAAAGCAGAGGGACCATGGGCCGGTTAGAAAATAAAGTGTGTGTCATTACCGGAGCGAGCACTGGTATCGGGCGCTCCACTATGGAGCGATTTGCCGCGGAAGGCGCAACGGTCGTGGGCGCCGCACGCACACAGTCAACCCTTGATGAAGCACTTGAATCTTCACTCGCACTCGGTGGGACTGGAATGGTTTTTGCGACCGACCTTTCCAAGGAGGCCGGTTGTAAAGCCTTGATCGATGCAGCAATCGACAAATACGGCCGCATCGATGTCTTGATAAATAATGCCGGTGTCGGCTGGGAGTACGGAATCACTAACCCTGGATCGATGGCAGCCCTTCATGATACAACCCAGGAATGGTGGGATGACGTATTGGCCATCAATCTCACATCGTATTTCAACTGCACTCGATTCACACTGCAGCAAATGATGAAGCAGGAAAGCGGATCGATCGTCAATGTTGCCAGCATGGCTGGGGTCACCGGACTTTACGATGGCCACACTTATACGGCGGCAAAGGGCGCGATCGTTAACCTGACCCGCTCATTGGCCATCACCTATATCAAAAATGGCATCCGATCGAATGTTGTGTGCCCTGGGTTTATCGACACGCCAATGGTGGCAGCGGTAACGCCACTTTTTGACGACCCGGACGTCGCGAAGTCGCTAACCCCGATCGCACGCCCGGCTCAGCCTGAAGAAGTTGCAAGCGTCAACCTCTTCTTCGCATCAGATGACTCGTCATACTGCAACGGCTCGGTTCTTCTGGTTGATGGCGGTTGCACAGCTCGTGCATTTGCCTCCTGATAACGCAGTCGTAGTTACCCCGGGAAATAAATAACCCGGGGTAACTACTTACTCACATAAAATGAAGAGGCACCGATGAGTTCGTCAGTACAACTTGCTGGAGTAATTAACTTTCGCGACGTGGGGGGTGTTCCTGTTGGTTCGGATCACCACATCGCTTATGGGCGTCTTTTTCGCAGCGACACACTTCAGTTCCTCACCCCCGAAGACATAAATATCCTCGTCGATTCCATTGGATTGAAAACGGATATTGACCTGCGTCTCACTTTCGAAATCGAGGTTGAGGGCCGTGGACTACTCGGCGAAACCGACGTGGTGCTCGCACACCTGCCATTTCAAGTCCCGTCAGCCCAGACAGCCGGTTCGGCTACTCCCATCCTGCAAGGCCACGATCCCGTTGTTTCCCATTACGTGAACTACCTGAATCACTCACCTCAGTCAGTTTCCGGACTCATCCAACTGCTCGCAAAGCCGCAAAGCCTGCCAGCGTTGATTCATTGTGCCGCAGGAAAGGATCGAACGGGCATCGCTGTCGCCATGACATTGGCCGCAGTGGGATGCAGCATTGAAGACATCGCGGCCGAGTACGCCTTGGGCGCACATCTGATTCCTGCGGTCATGAACCAATTGCGCACCATGGAGTCCTACGGCGAATCTCTCTCGAAACTCCCACCCGAAGCGAACCTCACGCCACCGGAGTACATCGAACGATTCTTCATAGAAATCCGAAATACCTATGGTGGACCGCTGGACTACCTCCGCCTACACGGTGTCCCTGACGCAGAACTTGAAGCACTGTCACAGGCACTAACCGTTAGAAATTAACAAACCGAGAACTCACGAGGCGCACACAAGACGTAAGGGCGGGATTGGGTATTCACCCGCTCCCGCCCTCACGTTTGTTTTAGTGTTTAAATGCATTATTGATTCAGCGTTTATGAGCTTGCGGTAAACCCACCATCGACAGCAAGAACTGAACCGTTGACATAGGTTGACATATCCGAGGCCAAGTAGAGCATCGCATCTGCGATTTCTTCTGGTCGCCCGGTGCGTCCCATGGGACAACCCCACGATGCCTTTGTTTCTTCAGCGTTGAGGTATTCCGTGTACTCCGCGATCATTGGCGTATCGATGTACCCGGGGGCCAACGTGTTGCTGCGCACGTTGAACGGGCCATAGGTTTTTGCCAAAGATCGGGTCAAGTTGATGATCGCACCTTTTGCCGTTGTGTAAGCGTGGGCATCATGATGTCCCACCATGCCCAAGATGCTTGCCACGTTGATGATCGAGCCGCTGCCCTGTTCGATCATGAGGGGAAGAGCTCGACGACACCCATAGACAACCGAACCGAGGTTGATTCCCATGACGTGATCCCACTCATCAAGTGGTGCTTCATGAAGTGCGAGCATGCTGTTAGGGCGCACCTGGCGATAGCCGTAGCCGACACCCGCATTATTAATTAAGACATCAAGTTTCCCGAATTCAGTGATGGCTGCATCAATAACGCGACCTACTTGAGCATCGTCGCTTAAGTCACCGGCGACGGCAACAACTGAACCGCCCGCAGCATTAACTTCGGCGACGGCCGCTGCAAGGGTGGATTCGGTGCGCGAGCACGCAATAATCTGTGCACCCTCTTCGCTCAACTTCGCCATTGTGGCTCGGCCAAGGCCGGTGCTGGCCCCCGTGAGAACAACTGACTTACCTGCCATTAAATTTCCCATTAGTCCTACCTTTTCTCGCTAAAGTGATGTCTCGAACGCCCATAGACGTCAGTAATTAGTCACAGTGTGAAGGCTCACTAACAATCCGTCAAGCAATTTGATCAAACTAGTTGGGTGTATTCATCGGATGATTTGTCCGGCGGGGAGAGCGAAATCGCTCACCTGCCAGTAACCGCCCGTAACCGTGATGGGTTCAAATAAGTACCACGGGTCAATCTCACTGCGGGTGTTAAAACTGATCGATCCTTGGCCGGCCCACAACTTCACCGCTCCGTTGACATCACGTTGCAGGGTCTTGGGGTGTGCCACCATGATCAACTCATCAGCGGCAGGGAGACGCCCGTTCTGTGACGGGGGAATGTAACGGTGACTAACCACGGGAAGTCCGTGTCGTTCGGCCGGGTCTGCCTGCCGCTGGGGCATGAACGTCACCGAGAAAAGTGTTGTACCACGGGGTCGCTCAACTTTAAAATGCAGAAGTTCATTCGACGACACCCGATCATTTGACCTGCCCCAATCCCACGTCATCGACGCTAGTTTTTTCGGATACCCCCAAATCTCTCGCCCTGCTGAAAGGGGTGCCTCGCTGTCCGTAAAGATCAACGGCAAGTACCAATACAAGGCACCGTCGCTGTCACGCACCCGAATCAAGGTATAGCTTTCGTGGAACGGCCCAAACGTGCTCCATCGGTAATTGCACACCCGGATTTCACATTGGGCTGGGTTGTCAGCCACTTCAAGTCCGGGCGGAAGTAGCACTGCTAGGCCTTCTGCATCGGCGGTAAAGCACACGCTCACCTGCTCTGCATCGCGAAATTGATATGGGGGTGGCCCGTAGAGCGATGCCCCCAAGGGCATCGAGTATCCAGCACTGTCAAAGTTGTAGGACATCGTCCTCCTTTTTCAATTTTGCACGAAACGGTGACTGTTCCTACGCCGGGTATCTCTCAATGATCGTTGCATTCGCCATACCACCGGACTCGCACATTGTCCACAGTCCATACCTGCCACTTATCTCTTCGAGACGGCCAACAAGTTGTGCGAGTAAGCGTCCACCGGAAGCTCCCACCGGATGACCGAAAGCGATAGCTCCTCCCCAAGGATTTACTCGCGATCGGTCGATATCAAACTCCGACTCCCAAGCCAACACAACAGAAGCAAAAGCTTCATTCACTTCGAAGGTGTCCATATCTTGCGCGTTCAGACCGGCCTTTCGCAAAACTTTTTCGGTTGCAGGGATGATTCCTGTTAACATCAAAATCGGATCATCTCCTACCGCGCTTGTCGCAACAATTCGCGCCCGCGGCGTAAGTGAATACTCCTGCAATGCGCGCTCAGAGACCACAAGAGTTGCTGCTGCACCGTCGGTGATCTGCGATGAATTGCCTGCCGTAACCCCCCAACGGATTTCTGGGAATCTCTCCAACATCTCGGGTCGTTCGTATGCGACCTTGAGCCCGGAAAGAATTTCCACCGTGGTGGTGTCACGGATCCCCTCATCTGTTGTAACAACGCTTCCATCTGTTGTCACCGGGACTATGTCACGGGCTAATAAACCGTTGTCGCGATAACGTGCTGCTTGCTGGTGTGAGGTCGCCGCGTACTCGTCCATAGCTAGCCGATCTATGTTCCAGCGGCCAGCGATGATCTCCGCAGAAATACCTTGTCCAACGAGCCCCTCCGGCACTACCGCATGAAAACGGGGACCGAGCTCGTCACGCCCCATCCGGTTAAGTTTCATGGGGACCCGGCTCATCATCTCCACACCGCCAACTGCGATCACATCCATTTGACCGGAGGCCACCGTCGCTGCAGCGAAATGAACCGCCTGTTGGAATGAACCGCATTTGCGGTCAAGGGTGACTCCCGGCACGGATGATGGCCAGCCTGATGCGAGAACGGCATGCCGTGCAATGTTTCCTGCTTGCTCACCCACTTGCTGAACACACCCAACGATCGTGTCCTCAATAAACCCTGGATCTATACCGGTGCGCTGTTGCAATGCAATCAAAACGGTAGAGAGCAAGTCGACAGGATGGGTTGCGACAAGAGACCCTGACTCCCGACCACGCCCGAAGGGTGTGCGGACTACGTCGACGATGTAAGCATCCATGCCATGCATCTTCTCACCAGCTTCCATCTCGTAAGTGGATCTCGGACTAGCGGCCTAAGCGCTCCCGTTCCTTATCGCGCACCTCGCGTCGGAGAATCTTCGCGGCCGGGCTTTTGGGCAGTACCGGCCAGATAGCAATACTTCGAGGGCGCTTGTATTTTGGTACCCGATCTGCAACAAAGTCCAGGAGTTCTTGTTCTGAAACGTCGAAGCGCACTGCGACCACGCCATGGACAATCTCTCCCCACGTGTCGTCAGGGATGCCCACGACAGCTGCTTCTTTCACTGCAGGATGGTCGTTTAATGCGTCCTCGACCTCACGTGGATACACATTCGAACCACCGCTGATAATCATGTCGTTCTTTCGGTCGACGAGAAAAACGTACCCCTCCTCGTCCAAGTAACCGAGGTCACCGGTATGCAGCCAGCCATTTCGAATGGTCTGTTCAGTAAGTTCTGGTTTATTCCAATAGCCCTTCATCAACAAAGGTCCCCGGGCTACCACTTCACCAATTTCGCCGGGCGGCAAGAAGTTATCGTCCTCGTCCATGGCCGCTACTTCCATCAAGGTGTAGGCCCGACCAGCAGATCCGATACGGTCATGCTCTTCGGGCTGGAGGACCGTGATTGCCATCGGTGCCTCACTTTGTCCGTAGGACTGTGCAAGAACCTTGCCAAATATGCGCTGTGCTTTCTCGGAAACCGACGGTGGAATCGGTGATGCTCCCCAGCACAGTCGTCGCAGTGAAGAGGTGTCGAAGTCATCCACACCAGGAACGTCAATAACGAGCGCAATCATGGTAGGGACCAAGAAGCTGTAGGAGGCTTTGGTTGATTGAAGTTCTTCGAGCCAAGTTTTTGCGTCAAACTTCGTCATGATGAGACTGCGAGCACCTCGCGCGAAGGAGGGAAGGAAGTACGCACCACTCGCATGAATAATCGGCGCCGCATGCAAAAAGGTGTCGTCTTGCCCAATGTCAGGCATTAGGTCGATGAGAAAGTTTGCAACTTCAGCATGCTCACCACGCATTGTCAACGTGACAGCTTTGGGCATCCCGGTTGTGCCACCGGTATAGCCCAGTCGATACGGCGCTTCCGGGTCGCGAGGCACGTAGCACTGTTCGTGCGGACCATTCCAGGCATTGTCCCTTAACCAAGAGACATCGGCTTCAAAAATAATGTCCGCACCACCCGGTGGGCGGTTACCGTTGTGGACGATAGCCCGACAGCCGGCATCTTCCAGCTTGTAGCTGTTCTGGGCCTGCGTGTCATTCTCGTTCAGCGGTACACGTACTAAACCGGATTTAGCCAACGAGTAGTACATGACGAGACACTCGATACCGTTAGGCAGCATTACACCAACACGGTCCCCGGGAAGTAATCCCTGAGCGATGAGCTGGTTGCCGATTCGGTCAGTTGCGGCGTCAAACTCGTTAAACGAAACAACTCGACCTTCGCATTCAAGTGCCGGCTTATCCCCAAAACGCCGCGCACTCTGTCTAATCAAGGCACCGATATCCAAGGTAGTACTCCTAGTTCATTATTCGAAGGTGTATTTAGCGTTTGAGTGTGACGCTGAGATCGCCCTGCGTGTAACCCAAGTATTGGGAGGCTGTATTCGCCACCATTTCGCGCACGAGGGTCACTTCGGGTGAATCCGGGTATGAAAGATCAGTCTTAACCGGACCGGCGGCAAGCATCGCATCTACATCTGGGCCGGGAATGAGGTAACGCAGAATCAATTCCTCGTCAGAGAGATTTTCACCTAACTGATTGCGAATCTCTTTGAGTGATGGGTCAGGCCGTTCCCACACCAGGAATTCCTTACCGCGCTTACTGGAGAAAGCTTTATCCATAACCTCAGAACTAACCTCACCCGGGATTGGCCCCATGTGGCCTGCCAAGTACATGAGGTTTTCATCGGGGAAGACTGTGTATCGCTCTTCGTTGACAAGGTTGAGCAGAGCCTGAATACCCACAAGTTGAGAATACGGCGTTGCCATGATGGGAAATCCCATCTCCTCACGTACGACACTAATCTCTTCTAGGAGTTCGCCGTAGCGATCTCCCATTCCGTATTGGTGCAACTGGTTAATTAAAGTGCCTGTCATTCCGCCGGGCAACTGGTGCGCGGAATGCGCAAGGTTGTATTCCCGAGGAGCTCCGAGTGTGTAGCCCTCAGCCTCGGCAACTCGGGTTAGGTGTTCTGAGATTCGTGGGATCAGGGACTCGTCAAGGTTGGTCTCAAAGCCCAGTCGACGCATATTGTCCGCAGTGATGTCAACCGACGGCATCGAAGGACCGTTAGCCATCGGGCCCATTGCTGTATGCAAGATATGAATCCCCGCTTTGGCAGCTGTGAGGTAGTTCAGGGTGCTGATCCCGGTCGTGTTGTGGAAATGTGCTTCCAGCGGGACCCCGTTAGCGGCCTCAACCATGCGCGGTATCCAGGTTGCTGCACGCTCGGGTGAAAGCACGCCGGCTTCGTCACCCAAGATAATCGTTTCAGTACCCCAAGTAGACATTTCGCGAACAATGTTTGCGTAGAAGTCGTCTGTGTGTACCGGCGAATCAGCGAACATAACTTGCGGAGCGGACTGTGCGCCTGCATCCTGAACGATGCCACTCATCCACTTCATTTCATCAAGGTTGAATAAGCAGTCGAAGATCCACATGCTGCCGATACCGTGCTTCACCAAAGTTCGAACCCACAGTTCCAAGATCGACCTCGGTGTCAAGCCCATTCCGACAATGGCATTGGCTCGGGATCCAGCTCTCAGTCGACTCTTCGGCATGGCTGCTCGAATTAGGTCAAGACCCTCCCACGGATTTTCGCGGCAATAACGAACAAGGACTTCCATCAGACTGGAGCCGGTTAAGTCGACAATGTGATAACCCATGCTGTCTATGTCAGCGGCAATGGGAAGGCTATGACCCGCACGCATCCGCATACCCCACAGACTTTGTTGGCCATCGCGGAGGGTTTGGTCGATGAACTTGATTTCGGTCACGATGGCATCTTCTCCTTGGATTCGTTGTCTTGGTTCTCGTTTGTCCAGCGGGGTAGGAAGTCCTGTTCGACCCACCGCGTGTGGTGTCGCTGTTGCGCGAAGTCTTGGTCTGCGACAACACTGATCAGAAACTCTCGATTTGTTGTCACTCCATCGACTTTCAGGTGCTTGAGTGCCCGGCCCATTCGCGTTACCGCGTCACCGCGATCCGAGCCGTGCGTGAGCACCTTCGCGATCATCGAGTCGTAGTAGGGTGGAATCAGATATCCGCCGTAGACGTGGCTATCAACGCGGACCCCTCCTCCTTGAGGTGGAATCCACTTTGTCACACGACCGGGCGCAGGCATGAAGTTATTTCGGGGGTCCTCAGCATTGACCCGGCACTCAATTGCATGGCCCGTGAGGTGGACCTCCGCTTGAGTAATCGACAGTGGCTCTCCCGCGGCAATACGCAACTGCTCGCGAACAATGTCAACTCCGGTAACGAGTTCGGTGACGGGGTGCTCAACCTGCACCCGCGTGTTCACTTCAAGAAAGGCGAACTCTCCCGTGATTGCGTCGACGACAAACTCAACAGTTGCAGCGCCTACGTAGTCCAGCGCCCGGCAGAGTTCAACAGCAGAAACATGCAGTGCCTCTCGCACCTCCAGTGGTATCGAAATAGCAGGAGCTTCTTCCACGACCTTTTGATATCGGCGCTGGGCCGAGCAGTCACGCTCACCCAAGTGAATTACATGACCATGCATGTCGGCCAAGATTTGAACCTCTACGTGCCGCGCTTGTGTAATGAACTTCTCAACATAAACGCGACCGTCACCAAAGGCTTGCAGGGCTTCGTTGCTGGCTGATGCATACTTTTCATCAAGGTCGGAAAGCTCGTTGACAAGCACCATGCCACGACCACCACCGCCGGCCGCCGCCTTCAAGAGAACGGGTAACCCAATTGCCTCTACTTGGGTGCGCGCTGCCTCGAGACTTTCAAGTGCTGCGCTACCGGCACCGGTATTGATACCCACTGACTCGGCCACAGCGCGTGCCTGAATTTTGTCCCCTCCTCGGCGAATTGTTTCACCTGAGGGTCCGATAAAAATAATTCCGTTTTCAACGCATGCATCAGCAAGTTCAGGGCGTTCCGCGAGGAAACCATACCCGGGGTGGAGCGCATCACAGCCGGTTGCAAGTGCTGCTTGCATTACCCGATTTATATCTAAATAACTTTCCGTCGAGGCCCCTGGGCCAATGCACACCACGTAGTCGGCCAAGTAGGCAGCCATACTCTCCCGATCAGCCTCGGACACGATTGCGACAGACTCCACACCTTCATCCGCGCATGCGCGAATGATGCGGACCGCAATCTCGCCGCGGTTTGCAACTAGGACTCTTCGAAGGGCCATCGATGCCGCTACTCGTGTGGGCGAATAACGACGAGGAGTTGTCCAAACTCGACCATCTGACCGTTATCCGGTTCAACAGCTACGACTGTGCCAGATACACCAGCCTTGACGTGGTTCATCAGTTTCATGACTTCGACGATCCCGACGGTATCTTCTGCGTCTACCTCTTGGCCGATGGTCACGAACTCGGGGGCCCCCGGCTGAGGTGAGCGCCAAAAAAGTCCCAGGGAAGGTGCCTTGACGCTATGGCCGTCTACCGAATTGCTGGCGACCGCGGGCTGACCAGCGCTCGAATGTGTCTCAACGTCAGACGCGGGGGTGGCAGCAGGGCTGTCCTGCGGAGCGGGAGTTGCAACGGGGGGAGGAGCTATCGTCTGGGAAACGGCAAGCCCTGAATTGCGGTCCGCAGAAACCTCGGGGGGGCGCCCTGTTCTGGTCAGTTCAAGGGTTGTATCTCCAATTCGAACGGACATTTCACCCCAGTCGGATGCATCAAAAGTAGCAACGAGCGCTTTGATATCTTCCGGGGTGAGGGCCATGGCCATCCTTTCGACTTGGGTATCCACAGGATTCCCATAACTAACACAGAGGTCCGATGTTTGATGCATACTAGTGCCAGGGAGGAACCAAGACAATGAGAACTCTAAAAATAGTCCGTTCGGCTTTCGCGGTCGCAAACCAGAATGAACGCGGATGAGCGTCACCGACAGCACAATAGTTAAAATTCGCGATCTGATCGTGAGTGGTCAAATCAAGCCAGGTGATCGTCTGCCCCCAGAGCAAGAACTCGCCCTCTCCATGGGAATCTCACGAAGTTCGCTTCGTGAAGCCGTCAAAGCACTGAGTCAGGCAAAAGTACTCGACGTACGACGAGGAGATGGCACCTATGTGACCAGCCTCGAGCCCCAATTGCTGTTGTCCGGATTGTCCTTCGTCATTGATCTGATGGAAGACCGGACTCTCGCTGACATTTTTGAGGTCCGCAAACTCCTAGAACCATCGTCGACCGCCCTTGCTGCGCAGCGAATCACCGATGTGCCACTGGAGGAACTTCGAGCCAGCATGGTCTCAATGCGTGAGGCCCACGACCCAGAAGAACTCGTTATCCGCGATATGGACTTCCACGCCCAGATTGCAGAGGCGACTGGTAACGCCAGCCTCTGCTCAATCCTTGATGCAATCTCTTCCCGTGCTGTACGTGCTCGCGTGTGGCGCGCCTCGATGGTCGGCATGAAAACGATGACGTTGTCAGCACACCAACTCATTCTTGAAGCCCTTACCGACCGTGACCCTTCGCTGGCGCACGCGGCCGCAACCGTCCATGTCTCGGAATCAGAACGTTGGTTAAATGAGCACCTCTCAGTGCAAAAGCCTCACGGAAAAGTACCTTCGCGCAGCAATACGCAAATTCACGGTGAGACCCACATGCAAATGACTCAGACCCCCGTTGAACAAGGAGCTGTAACGTGAGTGATCCGATTGTCCTTTCTGGTGTGGGTATCACCCCATTCGGTCGGCAGCCCGAAGAAACAGTGGCATCATTGGCTGCTGCCGCTACGGCTGCAGCAATCCTTGACTCAGGGATTGCGCCAGCTGATATCGGGGTTGTTGTATTTGCAAACTCAACTCAGGGGGCAATGGACGGGCAACATGGGATCCGCGGGCAGTTGGCCCTGTCCGGGATCGACCTCGGTGTTGTCCCGATTATCAATGTGGAAAACGCCTGCTGTAGCGCCACAACCGCACTTCAAGTTGCAACGGCCTACGTTCGCGCCGGAATGGCACGACATGCTTTGGTCGTCGGGTCCGAAGTGATGACCCAAGCAAAACCTGAAGCAATCCTGGCCGCCTTCGAGGGGAGTTGGGATGTCGCTCATCGCGATGAGAGCATTGCTCGGCTAACTGACTGGGGCAGCGGAACACCTGCACCCGCGGATGCCATCGAATTAGCCAGTCGCACAGTCTTCATGGACATATATGCCGCTTTTGCGCGTGATCATATGACCCGATTTGGGAGCACTGCCGAACAGTTTGCCGCCGTGAGCGCGAAGAATCACATGCACTCGGTTCACAACCCCAACGCTCAGTTCCAGAAGCCCTTCACGGTGGAGGAGATTCTGGCCAGCAAACAAGTTGTGTGGCCACTCACCGTTCCGATGTGCTCACCCATCAGTGATGGAGCAGCCGCAGCCGTGGTGTCACATCTCGCCGATGCAGCATCTCCTGACCGGGCCATTGTCATTCGCGGCATTGCCCTCGGACATGGAGGCGCTTGGGATGGTAAAGATCCCCAAGATCACGTCAGTCATCGCACGGCACTACGTGCTTATCAAGAAGCAGGCCTCACACCCGCGGACGTCGACGTCGCAGAAGTACATGACGCCACAGCGGTGGGTGAAGTTCAACAGATCGAACATATGGGACTTGTTCCCTATGGTGATGGCGGCGCGGCAGCACAGCGCGGCGATACAGCAATTGGAGGATCGATTCCTGTTAATCCTTCGGGAGGATTGGAATCACGCGGACACCCAATTGGCGCGACCGGACTAGCACAAATTCATGAACTCGTCACTCAACTTCGGGGTGATGCGGGGGCGCGACAGGTTGACGGTGCGCGGATTGCGCTTGCTGAAAATAGTGGCGGACTTGTCGGGGTAGAGGAGGCCGCCGTGGCGGTGACGCTGCTCGAGGCGCGGGGCAAATGAACCTGGCGGAACTCCTGATTGCATCTGCTCGACGTGTCCCATTTTCAGTAGCACTAGTGTCGGGAAACCAACCCATCGCAACGTTTCGCAGTCTTGCTCAGCGGGTGGCTGGCCGAGCCCACACCTTGACCAAACAACATGGCATCGGTCCTGGGCATCGGGTTGCAATTTATGCCGAGAACAGCCCTGATTACCTCGAGTACCTTCTCGCAATCTGGTGGACCGGTGCAACAGCTATCCCGATGAGCGCAATGCTGCACCCTCGTGAAGTAGTTGCATTACTCCTTGACTCACGGTCATCCCTCTGTCTTGTGTCAACGATTAAAGCCAACGAGTTAGCGTCAGAGTTGGTCCCGTGCCTTGTGCTTGAATGCAGGGAAGTGAGAGTCGCGGACCACACCGACCCGCCGCGGGTAATGGAATCCTTTGATCCAGCTTGGATTTTCTACACGAGTGGGACCACCGGAACCCCCAAGGGTGCTGTCCTCACGCACGGCAACCTCATGGCAATGACTTTGGCTTATCTCAGTGATGTCGAACCCCTCGACGAACGTTCGGGGCTACTACATCTCGCTCTCATGAGCCATGCGGGTGGACTTTTTTCACTTCCTTTTATCGCTCGAGGGGGACGCCAGGTTGTACCTGAGTCGTGCACTGCCGATCCCGCCGAAACGTGGTCACTGCTCGCAGACCAGTCAGCCTTAAGTCTGTTCGCACCCCCGGTTCTTTTGCGGCGACTTGTTAATGCACCAGAGGCAGACCCAAGCGCGGCCGAGCACATGGGCACTGTCCTTGTTGGTGCAGCGCCGGTGCTGGTCAACGACCTTGTAACGGGGGTCGAAGTGTTCGGTCCACGAATTTGGAATGGCTATGGTCAAGGTGAAACCCCGTGCACGATCACGGCCCTGGACGCACGCAGTATCGGCAGCGCCGTTGCCACTTCAGACCTTGATCTGCTGCGCAGTGTCGGCTATCCACGAATCGGAACCGAGGTGCGCGTTGTTGACAACGACGCCCGTACCTGTCCCGATGGGGAGCCCGGTGAAATCACGGTTCATGGACCCACCGTCATGTCGGGCTACTGGGACCGGCCAACCGCTACCGCAGAGGCGATCCGTGATGGCTGGCTGCATACCGGCGATATCGGGGTGTTTCACAACGGAGCCCTCACCTTGCTCGACCGCAGTAAAGATCTCGTCATTACCGGTGGAGCCAATGTTTACCCCCGAGAAGTAGAAGATGTCCTCCTCTCGCATGACACCGTGACCGACGTCGCCGTGATAGGGATGCCCGATGACGAATGGGGTGAGCGTGTGGTGGCTTTCATTGTCCCCTCAATCGCCGGCAACATTTCAAAGACAGAACTTGACGCCTACTGCATTGCGAACATAGCCCGCTACAAACGCCCAAAGGAGTATCACCAAGTCTCGACCCTTCCACGTAATGGGGCAGGGAAAGTCCTCAAAAACGAACTACGTGCAACCCTCACCGACTCAATTACCAGCCAAATTAAGGAGCAACCATGACCCACATTGATTTTCTTGACAGCACACTTCGTGACGGACAGCAAAGTTTGTGGGGCATGCGCATGCAAGCCGCTATGGCATTACCGGTGGCACCCATTTTGGATCGCGCCGGCTTCAAAGTAATTGACGCCGCCGCGAGTTCCTTCTTTGAAGTCCTCATCAAATACAAGCGTGAGAATCCATGGCAGGGACTGGATCTGTTGATGGGAGCTATCCGCCGTACGCCTGTGCGCGGTGGGATGCGCTCGAATGCGTGCATCAGCTTCGGGACAACTCCCGATGCGCTGATGGACATCTGGATGCGGCAACTCAACGAGCACGGTGTCCGAAGCTACTGGATTTACGACGGGTTATTCAATATCGACAAGATGGCACGCCTTGCGCGAATTGCAAAGCAATACAATTCAGAAGTAGCTGGCACGGTCATTTTCGCCATGTCTCCTGTTCACACCGACGAGTACTACGCGGACAAAGTGCGCAAACTCGCAGCCATTCCCGAGGTTGACACGATTCTTCTTTATGACACCGCGGGTGTGCTTCATACCGACCGGTTACGAACACTTGTTCCGGCATTTGTGGAAAACGCCGGTGGCAAGCCGATCGAGATGCACTCCAATAACCTGATGGGTATCTCTGGAATGGCCTACTGTGAGGCTGTTCGCCTTGGCGTAAAAGTGCTGCACACGACAGTGCGCTCAATGGCGAACGGGCCATCAACTCCCAGTACCGAAAGCATGATTCGCAATATTGAACTTATGGGGTACACGCATTCGGTTAATGGTGCCCTGCTGGGAGCGGTCTCGGACCACTTCGAAAGGGTGGGAAAACAAGAAGGACACCTGGTAAATCAATTTGCCGAGTACGACCTTTTTAGTCTTCAACATCAGATTCCTGGCGGCATGACCGGCACGTTGAAAGCCCAACTCGAGCAGTACGGGATGACAGACCGCTTGGGAGAGGTGCTCGAAGAAACCGCTCGTGTTCGTCGCGAGTTGGGTTACCCAATGATGGTGACGCCATTTAGTCAGTTGGTCGGCATCCAAGCCGTACTCAACGTTGTTACCGGAAACCGCTACTCCGTTGTTCCCGACGAGGTCGTCCAGTACGCCGCGGGTTACTACGGGGAGACTCCGGCTCCCATTGAGCCAGACATTCTTGATCGCATTATGGCCGCTCCTCGAGCCGCGGAAATCTTTGCTAATCCGCCCGAGCAACCCACAGAGGATGAACTGCGCAAGAAGTTTGGGACTACAGACGACGACGAGTTGGTCCTGAAGGCATTGGTACCGCAGTTTGACCTTGACGCAATGTATGCCGCCGGCCCGACCAAACGTGACTATCCACTCGCAAGCTCCGAGGTGCTGCAGGTTCGGCAACTGGTCTCCGCCATCAACGCGCCCTACGCCCGCGTTGCAACGGAGTCAATGGACATCGTGCTCCGCAGGTCGGGTGCATAAGAACCTGGGTTTAGCCCAGCAAATCGGCTCCCCCATAAACAAACAATGTTTGGCCGGTGATCATGGACGCATCACTGGAGATGAGGAAGCGCGCAGTCGCGCAGTAGTCCTCGGGCACTACAAGACGCCCACTGGGGTTTTTTGCCTTGGCTGCCGCGATAACTTCGTCCGTTCGATCGCCAAAAACATCACGCAGTGCATCGGTGTCCTGGGTACTGGGGGCGAGACCGTTGACGCGAATGCCGAACGGGGCAAGTTCAACAGCCAAGTAACGAATAAGACCATCAGCATACGACTTGGCTGGTCCAACCGTGCCGTAGCCGGCAACGTAGGTGCGAACACCCCGACTGGTGAGGTACAAAACCGCACTCCCCCGATCCAAATTCGGCCTGGCAGCACGAGTGAGCCACAACAAAGACGTTGCATTCACAGCCAAGGTGTGTGCAAGATCCTCGTCACTGAGATCCATCAGCGGCCCAGTAACTACACGCACGGTGCTGTGAATCAAAACCCGAATTGGTTCTGCCAACGCGGCAGCGGCAGCAATAAGTTCCCTCACGCCTTCTTGAGTTCCGGTATCGGCGCGAACAATGGTCACGATTCGCCCGGCGGCCTCCAATCGCACCCGGGCCGACTCCGCGGCCGCGTCATCGGATCCATACCCGATTACAACGTTCTCCCCGGGCTCGCTCACACCATGTGCAAGTTCAAGGCCGATTCCTTTACTGCCACCTGCAACAACAACACTCATATTTCACTCCTCGGTTGGTCAACATGAGCGCCCATGCCCGCGGCCTCAGTATCGGTTTCGTAACTGTACTGCTCTTTGGTGCGACAGTGATCTTGCAAGCCTCTCTTGTCAAAGAGGGTGTCAAGCCATTCGCAGCCGTGGGGATTCGTTATCTTGTCGCTGGGATTGTATGCCTTGTGATTGTCGTGATAACCCGCCAATCATTGTTGCCGCACAAGGGGGAGCGAATCCCCGCGGTGCTGCTCGGAGCGTTCGTCTATGGACTCCAAGCTGTGTTGTTCTACAGCGCACTTAATTACGGCACGGTTGCCTCCGTGTCACTTCTTTTCTACACGTATCCGGTAATTGTGCTCCTAGCATCGTTGGCCCTTGGGCTCCGAAGGTGGTCATGGCTAGCAGGTGGGTCAGCGGGGCTATCTGTCGTTGGCGCAGCTCTGGTTGTGGCAACGGGTCGCGCTGTCGCCATTGAACCAATCGGTATCGCGATGGCATTGGGGTCAGCCTGTTGCGTTGCCGTCTTTCTACTTGCAAACAAACGACTCATCCCTACAACGCCCGCCATTGTGGCCGCGACGTGGGTCTCCTTTGGGGTCGCAACATCAACATTGCTAATTGCTTTCCTTTTGGGAGAGATAGAATCCTTTTCAGCGCGAGCGTGGCTTGTTTTGGTAATCTCAGGTGCCTTCACCGGCGTCGGAACTGCCGGAATGTACGTTGCGTTGGCGTTATTGGGTCCGGCACCGGCGTCCGTGCTGCTGAGTCTGCAGACTGTCGTAGCAATCACGGGCTCGGCCCTGCTCCTTGGTCAACCAGTCTTAGCCGGGCAAATTGTTGGCGGCGCCGCCATTCTTGGTGCGATAGCGATTAGTGCCATCGGTACCCGCCGAGAATCTGCCGCAATCCCACGTCAGCAGTAAACATCTGATGTTGCCAAGATAGCCGGGGTGACTCTCGGTGTTAGGCCGCACGCTCGTTGGTGAGGCTTTGTGCGGGTTAAATATTTCTAAGAATCCCGACGTTACCCCCAAGATGCTTGCTATAGTTCCGATGTCTTCACCGACATGTTCGAGGACAACCGTTCACGAATGTCCAGCCACCTAAGGAGGGTCCATGAGCCAGCCAAAGATTATCGACGACAAGTGGGGCAAGGAAGCCATGATGCCCACCGTCGAGTTCTATCACACTGCTATTCGGCGCTTAGTAGCCGAGAAATTCGCAGCTTCGGGCAAAACTTGGGAGGAAGCGGTTGTCGATCCCAGCCTTGAACTGACACGCTCCGACTTTGAAAACATCGAGCAGCAGTTGCTAGCGACCGGCTATCTGTTTGAAACTTCTGCTCAGATCTCGTTCATTGAAGAACCAGGGAAGTACAAGCCCGTCCAAGGAGTCGGTGATTCCGGTACACAAGGCAAAGATGACCAGGGACGACTTATCGTTGGAACCGGCGACAACGTCTTCACAGCCCCAGATTTAGAGGGCACTGCCCGCTTTGTTGGTACGGTAGACGTAGTCATGGACATGCTGATCAATGGTGTTCCTGAAGGAACCATCGCGATCATTGATGACTCAGGTGGCACCTTGACCGCACCCATCCTCGAAGGTTTCGCAGGCGTGGTCTGTATGGGTGGGACGATCCGTTCGCATCTCGGCATCCTCACCCGTGAATATGGCATCCCTTGCCTCATGGCATCTGAACTTGATGGACTTGTTGAGGGGGATCGCATTTTTGTCGAGTACTCCAAAGATGCCGCCAATGCATACGCCGAGCGTGATGACGCTGCCCGTGCCTTAATCGTGAAGATCTCCTGAAAGGGGAATTAAATCTAATGACTTCGAACTACACATACGCAGAACTATTGGCGGACAATGCTTGGATCCGCAAATCCAGTGACATCTTTTACTGGCAGTGCACAACCCGAACCGTTCAGGAGTCCAAGCTCTTCCCGGTGAACCCGTATATCGCTCTGTCGTACTACAACTGCTGGTATCGATACCCTGAACTGCTGCGCAAGATCGACGCGGCAATGCCGGCGGAAGAGATTGGTGACCGTGCTCGAGAAGTATCCACGGGCGTTAACACGATCATGCTGGGAATCATCCAGCAATTCTACTTGGGCGGCCGCCAGTTCCTCATGGATATGGGCATGATCAATGCAACCGACGGCATCGACGACATGAAGTTCGTTCTCGATTTCACACGGCGTGCCAACCTTGGATATCACCGACAGAATTCATACGTTCTCAATAGCGATGACAATAACAAGGGTCAGATACACCCGGAACGCACTCTTCAAGTTTTTGAAGCCGACGCGCTCGGATGCAAGCCCGGGGACAAACTACATAACGCTGTAGTGCGTTTCTTGGCGACGGCATCCCAGTACGCATTCCTTAAAAACTGTGAGTGCCGACTCGGCATTAACAATAGTGGTCCATACAAGGTGGGCAACAATGAAATGCTCGTTCGAGATTTCATTGACTTGGCTGAGGGCGACTACCCCTGGCTAGATGGAGTTACAGCCGACATTGAGTACAACAACCTGACCATGCCGGTCATTATGAAAGATACTCATTTCAACATTGTCGACGACTGGGGTTCTTTCGAAGCTACCCCTTCATATGACCACGACAATATGATCGCCGTCGGTCTCTACACATCTGATTACCTCTCCAACGGTTACCTTCCAGTGCACATGAATAACGCAAGTGACCTAGCGGACTATCTTGATCACAGTCGCGAAACCATGGCGACGGCAACATCAGAATTGTGGAAGCGAATTTCAGGCTGGACGCGTGATCAAATGGTTGATGCTGGTGCGTTGGTCTACTACTCGGTCGCTAAGGACCTTGCTCACTTTGCAGGCGTCTACGAGCAGAACGACTGGATGCAACTTGAAGAGCGCACTCAACGACTCAAGCCGATCATGAACGATGAATACGGTAATCACGCTATCGCTGAGTTGGTCGGTTACATCTCTCTCAGCAGCCAGCAGAACAACCCGTACAACATGAACAAGTGGTCGGATCAACCCAATGACATGTGGTCGGCTATCCCGTATTCGGTCCTTGAAGGTAACGAGTGGACCGCTTCGGTGGGTCCAATTCGCGCAGGAAGTACTTCACTTCCACCAAAGACCCAGAAGTACACGACGACTCAAGGCAAGTTGACTCAGGACGAGTGCAACGCAGCGGCTCGCAAGTTCGTCTCGGGTCCCGTTGCTGCTGGGTCCAAGATCTACGACGATTCGTGGATCAAGTACAACTACGCATCTCCTGAAGCAAATAACCTTTACAAGGCAACGCAAGAAAACTCGCGTTTGCTCAAGGGCAAGGGAGCAGGCCTTTCTCGGGCTGACATTGACGCTATCCGTATAGCAGCTGGAGAGCAGCCACTCGGAGGCTGAGCTTCAACCATTGCGTTGGGGGTGAGTCAGATTCTTGACTCACCCCCAAACTATTTGTGCATGTTGATCCGAAAGGGGTATCCAGATGGGAAATCTTGATGGACGAATCGCAATTGTCACGGGGGCTGGTGCAGGAATCGGCGCTGCTTGTGCACGTGAATTAGCAAGGCGAGGAGCGATCGTCGTGGTCAGCGACATCAACGCATCGGCAGCTCAGCGGGTCGCCGCCGAGATAACGAGCACCGGCGGCAACGCTACTTCCTCTATGACAGATGTCCGCGAACCTGAAGCGCTCGTAGCACTTGTCAAGCAAACGGTTAGCGAGCGCGGGCGGCTAGACATTGCAGTCAACAACGCCGGCATCAGCGCTGAACAGCTCCCCATTGCGGATCTGACCCCAGAACTGTGGCGCAAGACATTGGACATCAATATTGATGGGGTCTTTTTTAGCATGCGCGCAGAAATTCCAGCAATGATCGTCGGCGGTGGCGGTTCAATCATTAACATGGGCTCGATCTTGAGCAGTATTGCGTGGCCCAATGCTGCTGCCTACACCACATCCAAGCATGCAGTCTTGGGCATGACCAGAAGTGCCGCCTTGGACTACGCGTCAGTTGGTATCCGAGTCAACGCTGTCGGCCCAGGCTTTGTGAGCACGGACCTTGTTCGCAATGCCTTGTCGCCAGAGGTGTTCAACGAGCTCGCATCCATGCACCCGATCGGACGCATGGGTTCCCCTGATGATGTCGCCAAGTTAGTAGCTTTTCTTGCCAGTGATGACTCAGCAAACATCACCGGTGGCTACCAAGTAACCGACGGCGGCTTCTCTATCCGCTAATACTTCTAACCATCATCGGTACGGGACGGAATACCACCAATGCAACACCTAGGAGGGCTAAAGCGGGAACAATGAGGAACGCCCATTGCAATCCAAATCCATCTGCCATTGCACCGAGCGCGAATGGAGCAATCATGACCGCGATGCCCGCGGCCATCGTGCCGGTGCCGGATGCTCGGTCTGCAAATTGTGGTGCACTGCGAATGGAGCGGCCTATCGCTAAGGGCCAGTGTAAGCCAACTCCACAACCGGTAATCACTAAGAATAGCAACATAATTCCGACATTTGGGATTGACCAGACTACCAAGAATGCCAAGCCACTGAGTGTGAAAGCTCCTATCAAAAGTCGCTCTGGATTCACCCGCTCTGCAATGCGACTGCCAACCACCCTGCCAAGCAGTAAACCAATGACGATACCGACCAAGGCGGCTTGCTCGGCACCGCCATCCAATCCACCGCGCTCTTTCAGGTAATCCGTACTCCACAGTGCTAGGCAATATTCAATACCTGCCGCTGGAAGCATCGTGAGTGCAGTCCACCAAAACAATTTCGGGAGATCACGCACTTTGCTTGGCAATTCACGTGTATCTCCCCGACCGTCGTACTCGCGCACACTTCTGCCTCGAAAAATTTCAACAAGGAGAAAGCACAAGGCGACGGTCCACAGTGCTGGGCGCCAGCCCCATCCAATTGCAATTCCTACTCCCGCGACGACGGGCCCAATAAAACTCGCTACCGCAGCTAATGCGCTCGCCTCAGATAATGCTGCGGGTGCGGCTAAGCCCTGCTGTGCGCTAACAAACGCGCTCACGCCCGATACGGCAAGTGCGCCTCCACATGCCGCGATGAACGTACCAACTAATGTGACTGCAAATGGTAATCCACAAGTTATCATCAAAATGCCGGCTATAACAACGCATGACCCGAGCCTCATGCTGCCACCACGACCCAGTTTTCCAGCCACTCGAGCATTGAGCCCGGACATCACCACTAAACCTAGAGCTATGGCAGTTCCATAGAGGCCTGCAACGGTCAAGGAGATGCCCTGCTCAGCAGTTAATGAAGCACGTGTCGCACCAAATGCGTATACCCAAGCCCCGTAGGCTCCCATCAAAAAGTAGGTCACCCAAGTTGTTTTCACTCGGGTAGGGCGCAATTCAACTTGTGAATTCTGCATAATGAACTGTAATCGGTTTTGTTGTGCCGTATCCCTAGTTTCTCAACTGTTCACTTTGTTCATCAGTTATTTGCGGAATTATTTCTCCCGTGCAACTCTGACCGCGAGAACTTGAAGAGGGAGAACCGGCCGTGCAACAACTCGCGAGATGCCAGCATCAAGGGCGGCCTTCATCCCCGCTGGGGTCGACAACAGGGAACCGCGCACGCACTGAGCACCGACCAAGATCGAAGCTAAACCGGCAAAATCAATAGTGTTACCTTCAATACCCACACCAAACCCGGCTGCATCAAGATCCAATACCCCACCAGGATCTGATTCCACTACGTCGATCGGTGCGTAATCTTGCGCCCATTTTGCGAATTGGGTCAGCCAAAGGTCGTCAGAGATGCCGGTCTCAATCATGGGCATCTCGCCGAGGTAGACGCGTCCACCTTCACCGTCAACAGTGAGTAACTTGCCAGCCAAACTTTGCGCCACTCCCTCACCTACGCCGACCACGCTCGGTCTACCCAATGCCCGGGTAACAACGGCCGCATGCGAGGTTGATCCACCAAGTTCGGTGACAACCGCGACGGCTGCGATCATGCCGTGTACATCGTTCGGGCTTGTATTGGGGCGAACCAAAACTATTGACTCGCCTTCGGCTGTACGTCGCTCTGCTTCATCCGGATCAATTACACCGATCCCACAGGCGACACCAGGACAGGCGGGCTCACCACTTGCGGTCAGATGTTTTTCACTGTGCACCGGATCAAGTTTCGGAAGCAAGACGGTTCGAACTTGCTCAGGTGTAACTCTCGCTACCGCTTCTTCTGCCGTTATCGCACCTTCGCTAGCTAGATCCACTGCGATTCGGATTGCTGCTTGCGGGGATCGCTTTGCCGATCGGGTTTGAAGTAGGTACAGGCGCCCCTCTTGCACCGTGAACTCGATATCTTGAACTTCACCATGCTCGCGTTCAAGAATATTGGCCCAAACAAGTAGCTCTTCATGAACATCAGGCATGGCACTTTCCAGCGTCACCATGTCTTGGACTGCGTGCGTTCCACCCACTACGTCATCACCTTGACCGCCGGGCAACCACTCGCCATAAGGTTTTGGATCACCCGAAAGTGGGTTGCGAGTGAACAGGACGCCGGTGCCCGATCGATCGCCGAGGTTTCCGAACACCATTGCCTGTACCGTTACGGCGGTGCCGCCAACCTCGTTCATATTCCAGTGTCGGCGATAAGCTTTCGCCCTTGGCGAGTCCCATGAGTTAAAGACCGCGCAGATTGCGCCACTCAGCTGCTGAAAAGGGTCTCGTGGTATTTCCTCATCTGTATCCGTTAGTACTTCTGCACGTATTTCCTCAGCACTCATGCCACCGCTATAAGTTTCAAGATCTGCTTTGAGGACAACATCTCCATACTGGTGACAAAAGCGCGCGTGCGTATCAAGTGCGTACTCGGCATTTCCTGTGAGATTGGCCAAGCCAACTTCAACCCCATCAGTGACTCCGAGGTTCAATACAGTGTCCATCATCCCTGGCATGCTGATTGCCGCGCCCGATCGGACAGAGACCAGCAGTGGAGCTTCCGGGTCGCCGAATCGCCTGCCGGTCATAGTTTCGAGGTAGGCGATGCCCTCAAGGACACCGGTCCAAACTTCATCCTCTAAAACCGCACCACCCTCGTGGTATTTGCTGCACTCACTGACCGGTAAAACGAAAGCCGGAGGAACCCGAAGTCCCAAACTCAACATGCGACCGATACTCCAGGCCTTGCCACCAATGAGTTCCCGTGGTGGAAGTTGGGTTCCTTCCAGACAAATCACGCGCGATTCGGACATCACTACTCCTGACGTGTACGGCCGAGCATGCGGAGAAGATCCTCATGCAACTCGAACCAAACGGTGTGGTAACTATCGATACGGACGCCACTAACCCAATCAATTTCCCCTGCAAGCACTCGGTCGTAGGCTGATTCAAGTCGTTCGAGATACCTCGTCAATCGAGGCTGGGCCTCTGCGCAGCGACCGACTACTCGCTCGGCTCGCTCGTGAAGGTCGCCAAGTCGGTCGATAATCCCATTGTCATAATCCTTATCTTCATGATCATTGGGGATCCGAGTTGAACCCGTCGGCACGGTCTGCCAATCGGTAAACAGGGCCAGCAGTCCGGTGTTCACTTTTTCAAACCGTTCATAAGCAGCGGTTAAGGCGCCGTCCTCACGGGCCGCCGCGAAGACAATCGGGTATTGGGCTGCAAGCATGGTTTGGCCATCAGGGGCAACCATGTACGTTCCTCGAGCACCAGCGACTAAACCTTTACCTGCAGCGGCCTCTAGCGCGGCGGTCACTTCTTCTTCATTGAGCCCCAGCAGATCCGCAACAGCCGCCGGCCCCGCCGCCTTGCGAACTGCCAATCCGTGAACTGCTAAAAATTCGATGTCGGTCATATTGCCGTCCTTCAAGAGATTCGATTCCGATTCAGTTTTACACATTAAGTTGAAGTGCATCATTGTGTTATGAACTCGTCCAGGAAATCGGAAAATCAGTGTGTTATTCCACACACCCATTCGATAATGGGATTCTCGTATTTCTCGATCGCTCTTGTGGCAAGAACATAATTTTTTATTCTATTGCGTTAAAACTAACGTATGTTAGTCTAGCGTATGTTTTGAAGGTTTACCGTCATTGCTCTCGAAAGGACAATCGTTAATGAAGCGCACCATTTTCAACGAGGACCACAATGCCTTTCGAAAAAGTTCTCGGGCATTCGTCGAGCGAACCCTTGAGCCCGGTTACGGATCATTTGTTGATAACAAGGAGATCTCGAGAGAAGTTTGGATTGAAGCCGGACGCAATGAACTCTTAGGCCTCGATGTTCCGGAAGAGTTTGGTGGTGTCGATGCTGGGGACTACCGTTTCAATGCGGTACTAGGAGAAGAACTCGCTCGTGCCTCGATGGCATTCAACTCATGCTTCCAGATGCACTTCGATGTGACACTTCCTTACATCGTTAAGTACGGGACTACCGAGCAGAAACAACGCTGGTTGCCAGGAGCGTGTTCGGGAGAGATTCTTACTACGGTGGCAATGACTGAGCCCTCCGGTGGGTCTGATCTTGCCGCCCTTCGCTCAAGCGCAGTGCAATCCGGTACAGACTGGATAATCAATGGCTCCAAGACTTTCATTACAAACGGCTACACGGCCGACTTGGTTGTTGTTGCAGTCAAAACCAGTCCCGACAAGGGCGCAAAAGGGATCACCTTATTTGCGGTAGAGGATGGGATGCCTGGTTTCGAGCGCGGACGAAAACTTGACAAGGTCGGGCAGCCGGAAGCCAATACTGCTGAACTGTTTTTCCAAGATGTACGAGTCCCTGCCGAAAACATCATCGGTGAAGTAGATCGTGGATTCATTCAGATGATGGAGCAACTGCCGCAAGAGCGAATTGGTGCGGCCGTAGGTAACCTCGCCCATGTTGCCGCGATCCTTGATGAGACCCTCGAGTACGCCAAAGAGCGTCAGGCTTTCGGCCAGTCAATTGGCTCTTTCCAACACAATAAGTTCTTGCTGGCTGAGCTGTACACCCGAATTGAAGTGAGTCAGGTGTATGTCGACGCTTGTGTATTGGCCCACTCGGAGGGAGAGCTCTCTGCGGTTGACGCCGCCAAAGTGAAGTACTGGACAGCAGATGTCCAAAATGATGTGCTCGATGCTTGTGTACAGCTCTACGGTGGTTACGGCTACATGCGCGAATATCGGGTGGCTCAAGCCTGGATGGATGCCCGGGTAACCAAGATCTGGGGAGGCACTAATGAAATCATGAAGGAAATAATTGGGCGAGATTTAGGCCTCTAACGCTAGTAAGCAACCACACAATTTCATTCAAACTCAACCAAGGAATCCCATGCCAAACTTGACTTTTAACTTCACGCAACAAACAGTGATAGTTACCGGGGCCGCACGCGGCGTCGGGCTTGAACTCGCTCGATTCTTTGCTGAGGCCGGTGCCGATGTTGTGGCCGTCGACTTCGATGGTGATGTCCTAGCAAGTGCGGTAGCCGATTTCAACGCCTTTGCTATCCAGGCCGATGTCAGCAACACCGTTGACGTCCAGCGCGTTGTTGACGCCACTGTCAATAAATTTGGTCAAATAGATGTTTTGGTCAACAACGCCGGAATTCTCCGGGATGGTGTTCTGTGGAAGATGACCGATGAGGATTGGGATGCAGTCTTGGCAGTTCATGCTGGTGGCACTTTCAAGTTCACACGTGCTTGTGTCCCACATTTTCGCGCCCGATCCTACGGACGAATCATCAACGTCACCTCCTACACCGGATTGCGTGGCAACACCGGACAGGCCAACTACGCCACCGCGAAGGCTGGGATCATTGGATTTACAAAAACTGCCGCAAAAGAACTGGCACGTTTCGGGATTTCTGTCAATGCGATCTCACCGAACGCGGAGACGCGCATGGTTGCAGCGATTCCGCCAGAAAAATTAGCTGAACTCGCAGCGACAATTCCCATGGGTCGTTTTGCACAACCGTCAGAAATGTGTGCAGCCGTGGGTTTCCTGGCGTCAGACGTCTCGGGTTACATTACAGGCGTGGTTTTACCTGTTGATGGTGGAATTTCAATGTAAGTGTGGTCAGTCTGAAATAAGAACTTGCCGTAAAACTTCAAGGGTGTCTTTGGAAACCCCGATGGATTGCAGATATTTATCTCCCGACCCATACTCGCTATAGAGTCCATCGAGGAAACCGCTCATGGTCTCCGGGGCAGAGTCTTGAACCCCCGTCGGTTGTTTATCTAGGTACTTGCCGTAACTCTTGAGGCGCAGTAACCGAGCGTGCACGAGCGGATAAGTTTCACGGGATCGCACATAATCAGCAACAATGGCTTCACGCTGAACATTGATTGCATCCAGGATCACCGCAACTACAACGCCAGTTCGATCCTTGCCAGCCGCGCAATGAACGACTGCGGGAAGACCCTCGCTCGCGAGCACTTCAGCGATAGTTCCGAAGGAATCGCTACTCACTGTGAGAAACCCTAAATAGTGCGGCACCAACATTTCTGGGGTGATCAACGGGACGGCTGTTCCAGGAACACTGGGATCCACACTGATCAGAGGTACGTTCACATGCCGGACTTCGCTGTGATTTTCCAGAGAGCCGCGACCCTCACGGACGACCTCCCCCTCAAGCCGGAGGTCGATCACGGTTCGAAGACCGACTTCATTCGCCAACCGATGGGCATCGGAATTATCAATTTCCTGCAAGGTGTCACTGCGAAAGATGCGGCCTGCTCTCACCCGACTACCTCGTGTTGTTGGCAGCCCGCCAAGATCGCGCCAGTTGTATGCCTGTTGGGGTGTCCATGACGTATCCATCTTCTCCAGTATACATCTGATGTTTCTATGCGTTGGATTCCACAACCGACTAGACTCAAACAAGATTAACCCTAAAATTTGCCCCGAAGGTCCTACGGCTGAAAACTTCTGTCTGTGGCTTTCGCAGGCCCTTTCCACATCATGAGGAGAAAACATTATGCGTGACGCAGTCATCGTCGGAGCTGTTCGCAGTCCCATTGGAGTTGGCAAGCCCGAGAAGGGGTCACTGAGTGGCATCAACCCGGTTGACCTCTCTGCAATGGTGCTTGAAGGACTGATGGCACGCACGGGAGTGGACCCCGCTTTGGTCGACGACGTCATTTGGGGATGTGTCTCCCAAGTTGGCGAACAATCATTTAACATCGGTCGAAACGCGGCGCTTGCTGCCGGTTTCCCCGAGTCAGTACCGGGCGTGACCGTGGATCGCCAGTGTGGATCGAGTCAGCAGGCAGCACACTTCGCAGCTGCAGGAGTTATTGCCGGCCAGTACGACATGGTGATCGCCGGTGGCGTTGAGTCAATGTCCCGAGTCCCCATGTTTTCAAACACGGTGGGTGGCGACGGTCCTTTCGGGCCGCGCATGTTGGATCGCTACGAAAACAATCTCGTCCCACAGGGAATCAGCGCCGAGATGATCGCCACTAAGTGGGGTCTTTCGCGAACTGACCTTGACGAACTCGCGGTGGCTTCCCATGCGCGCGCAACAGCAGCCACTGAATCTGGAATCTTTGGTGAAGAGATCATCCCAATAACCACCGCGGCCGGAATTGTTTCAACTGACCAAGGAATCCGTCCCGGTACTAGCTTGGAGGGACTCGCCGCGCTAAAGACCCCGTTCCAAGAAGGTGGAGTTGTCACTGCAGGTAACGCCTCCCAAATATCCGACGGTGCAGCAGCCCTACTCATCACAACATCTGAGCGAGCTGCCGAATTGGGACTCACACCACTAGCCCGATTCCACACCTTCGCACTTGCCGGAGTAGATCCGGTAATTATGCTGACGGGTCCCATTCCGGCAACCCAAAAAGTTCTACAACGTAGCGGCCTGTCCATCTCAGACATTGGTGCCTTCGAAGTTAACGAGGCTTTTGCTTCCGTGCTGGGAGCCTGGCTAAAAGAGACGGGGGCTTCACACGAGTTGACCAACATCAATGGAGGCGCCATGGCACTTGGTCACCCACTCGGTGCTTCCGGGGCGCGGGTAATGACCACGCTCGTGCACCAGATGCGCCGAAGCGGAGCTCGTTATGGACTGCAATCAATCTGTGAGGGTGGCGGCATGGCGAATGCCACAATCCTCGAGCTTCTGTAGGGGTGTCCAAGATGACCAACAAGGTCTACGCCAGTGCTGCCGAGGCACTCTCCGATATCAGCAACGGCGCAACTATTGCTGTTGGAGGCTTTGGCCTGTGTGGCATTCCCAGTGTGCTTATCAATGCGCTTCTACAGTTAGCACCAAAAGACTTGCAGGTGGTGAGCAACAACTGTGGCATTGATGATTGGGGGCTCGGCCTACTACTTCGAGCTGGCCTTATCTCGCGAATGACTTCTTCTTATGTTGGGGAAAACAAAGAGTTCGAGCGTCAATACCTTTCCGGTGAGCTCGAGGTCGAACTCGTACCGCAAGGAACCCTCGCCGAACGTTTGCGGGCCGGTGGCGCCGGGATTCCGGCCTTCTACACGCCAGCGGGTGTCGGAACTTTAGTCGCTGAAGGCGGAATGCCACTGCGTTACAACTCAGATGGCTCAGTGGCAATTGAGTCCGCACCCAAAGTTGTCGGAACATTCGACCTCGAGGGCGTACCCAACGAGTACGTTCTTGAACACGGCATTCGCACCGACTTCTCCCTAGTTCGAGCAAGTATTGGTGACACCGCAGGCAACTTGGTTTTCCACCGAAGTACCAGAAATTTTAACTCGCTGGCTGCAGCGGCGGGGCGAATCACAATCGCCGAGGTAGAGGATCTTGTGGAGCCGGGGCAGATCGACCCCGAACTCGTCCACACGCCAGGAATCTTTGTTCAGCGCATCGTTCCGCTCAATGCGGAACAGGCTGCCGACAAGCGAATCGAACGTCGCACACTGAGGAGTACCCCATGAGTTGGACTCGAGAGCAGATGGCCGTCCGGGTAGGTCAAGAGCTTCAGGACGGGCAGTATGTAAACCTTGGAATTGGCCTCCCAACGCTCATCCCCAACCACCTTCCGTCCGGTGTGAATGTGATTTTGCAGAGCGAGAATGGCATCTTGGGTACCGGGGCTTATCCCGATGAAAATGAAGTCGACGCCGACCTCATCAATGCGGGCAAAGAAACCGTTACCGTCCTTCCGGGGGCATCATTTTTCGACTCAGCAACTAGTTTCGCGATGATCCGCGGCGGCCATATCGATGCCGCTGTCCTCGGCGCAATGCAAGTTTCCACGGATGGTGACCTTGCTAACTGGATGATCCCCGGCAAGATGGTTAAAGGCATGGGTGGTGCAATGGATTTGGTTCACGGTGCTAAGAGAGTGATAGTGATGATGGAACACACTGCCAAAGACGGGAGTCACAAGATCGTCGATACCTGTGACCTTCCGCTTACTGGCCGGAAGGTTGTTCATCGGATCATTACAGACTTAGCCGTTATTGACGTTACACCGGAAGGTCTCGTCCTTCGGGAGACCGCACCCGGTGTAGATCTCGAGCAGGTTCAGTCCGCAACAGGACCTACCTTGATCATTGCCGAGAGTTACAGGCAGGCATGAGTAACTTGCCATCAGCCAGTTTTAAGATCGACGCAAACTTCGGCACTGGAGCTACGGGCGACATCCAAGACATTCGGGATTTGGCAATATCCGCGCAAAGATCAGGATTTAATGCGATCTGGTCCTCCGAGGCGAAACACGATCCATTCCTCCCTTTACTCGTTGCCGCAGAAGCCACAAGCACTCTCACTGTGGGTACATCTATCGCCGTCGCCTTCGCTCGCTCCCCGATGACCCTCGCCCAGACAGCCTACGACCTTCAGTCACTCACCAAGGGACGGTTCGTGCTCGGGCTCGGCAGCCAAGTGAAACCCCACATCCAAAGACGATTCTCTATGCCCTGGAGTGAACCAGCTCCACGAATGCGCGAATACGTTCAAGCACTCAAAGCCATCTGGTCCGCATGGCAAGAGGGGACACCATTGCGCTTTGTTGGGGAGCACTATAAACACACACTGATGACACCGTTTTTTGCCCCCGACTCACATCCGTACGGCCCACCGCCCGTCTACGTCGCTGCCGTTGGATCAGTTATGACCAAGGTTGCGGGTGAAGTAGCCGACGGCGTGATTTTGCACGGCTTCACAACTCGCCGCTACATCAAAGAGGTCTCACTTCCCGCCGTTTCGGCGGGCCTGAAGCAAGGGGATCGCGAGGAAGGCGCTTGCGCCATAAGCCTCATGGGTTTCGTAGTTAGCGGAGATACCAGTGAAGAAATGGATCGGGCCGCAGCAGCCGTTCGACAGCAAATCGGTTTCTACGGCAGTACACCGGCTTACCGTCCCGTGCTCGAACTACATGGTTGGGGTGAACTAGCCGACACACTTTCCGGCCTCGCACGTGAAGGTGGTGACGCTTGGGCGACTATGGGAGAACATATCCCCGATACGGTGCTGGAACAGTTTGCGGTGATTGCCCCTCGCAATGAGTTAGCAGAGGCAATCACCCAACGGTTCGAAGGTGTTCTCGACCGGTTCTCCTTCTATGTTCCCTACCAAGTTGCCAATGGTTTTTGGGACCCGGTCGTTCGCGACTTGCGCGCTTAGCCGGGACGAACTACTTCGCCGTCACCGGACAAACGGCGGTAGGCGAGTGCATCAGCCAAGTAGCTAAATGCTGCCACGAATACGTTGACAAACAACGCTATGACTGCCACAACGACAAGAAGAATTGAAGTCAGAACATTCGAATCTGAATCAAGCATGCCCGTCAAAATTCCCTGCGCAAGCGCAACAACCAGAGTGATGGCGACGGTTGACCCGATGAGCACAATTCGGAAACCAATGAAACGCCAGAACGACGTTGTGATTAACTCCCAACTCATTGCGAGAGAAGCAAATCCGGTCATACCTGGCTTACCAATAAGAGCATAGGGAAATAGCGCGAACATGAACGCAAAAATCAATCCAGGAATAATGAATGCAAACAGTCCAATGGTGACTATGCCGATATAGACGACGCCCGCGACCAGGAACCACCAGAAGCGATCAGATCGCAGCAACACACTCACTGATGGCTTGGCGCCTTCCGAGGCGTTGTAAGCATTTCGCAGAATCCCCAGGAATGTGTAAAAGAAGCCCAGGATTCCGATAAAGATCACAATTGCACCGAGCGCAGGAACTGCAATAGCAGCCAGGACGCCGACGACAATAATTGCGGAAGGAATCGCAATCGCAACCACAATCACTAGCAACCAGTGCCAGTATTGACGCTTGGCCAAACTCCAGGCTTCATCAAGTACTGCGGCAATATCAAATCCACTCATGGGTTTACACCTTTCTTCATATTTTCCGTCACCCATCCGGGTGATTCATTACCCCCAACTATGACCTAGTTTTCCTTGAAATCACCGTAATGAGACAGGAATTAGGTAAATCATTCGCTACCTTTAACTGATTGGGTGTATTCAAACACCCTCAATCTGAGGAGAAATATGTCTTTCGGAGACGCGATCAAATCTGGATTTTCAAATTATGTGAAGTTTGACGGTCGAGCCAGCCGCTCTGAGTTTTGGTGGTTCATTCTATTTATCTCCATCATCGGGGTCGTTATTAACATAATTGATAACGCCATCGGGACGGGGATTGTCATTAGCTTGATCTGGTCGCTCGCAGTATTGCTACCTGTGCTCGGGCTTTATTTCCGCCGTTTGCACGACACTGATCGCTCAGCCTGGTGGTTACTTATTGGGTTTATCCCATTCGTCGGATCAATTGTGTTAATTGTGTTCTGGGCAATCAATGGAACACCTGGTGACAATAAATATGGTGCACCTGCCAGTTAAGAATTCTCAATCGATTGTGGGTGAGCACCCAAAGTGCTCGCCCACTTTCATTTTCTAAGGCGCAGAACGTAGATCGCTCAACACGTATGCCAATAATTCTTGTCCATGATCTGACGCTGTCACAATGTCTGCGACGTGCAGATCAACGCCGCCGAATGACTGTAGGCGCAGAACATCTCCATTACGATTTCGATTAGGGAAAATCCCAGCAAAACTAAATTGTAAGGCGCTCTCTTGCTGTTCAAGAACAATTTGTGTTTGCGGGACCTGCAACGGCATATCGAGATACACGGCGTCACGACCCTTAACATCAAGTTGCTCGCTTCGAATGTGTGACACAATTTGCGCCAAGTCATATCCTGGTATCTCAACATGGATCACTGCCGAGTTGTGGTCATCCTTTTCTTCAACGGTGAGAACCGTTTCATCGACAATGTGTATTTCAGGAGAAGCCGCGACGATCTCGCCATGAAGGCCTGAGGTTTCCAGAATAGACAACACAATTACTCGGTGTTTTTCAGGGACGAACATAGGTCGGTTCTCACCACCATTGAGTTTCAGATAAAACAAAGCAACTGACTGACGGTGGGCATCGGGGTCTACGGCTGCATTGTTGCTCACCGTTGAAGGAATCCACCCAAGCAAAAATCCTGTTTCATGCGCACCTAATGCGATGTTTGCTTTTTGTGAATACGGGTGTGCTGCCGTTGCTTCACTAAAGATTCCTAGATACCCAGCTTCAGCCGCCCACTGAGCGGCAAATCTTTTCAATCTCTCAAAAACATGATGGCCTCGTGCTGCGTCACGCACAACGGCGACTCCCGCATGCATGACCCGCTCCGTGGTTTCCTCAACCATAAGTGCCATGTGACCAAGGATGGTGCCATCAGATAGGTGACCGATCGCGCTACGCAGCGTATGTGTGTTGATCCGGTGCGCAATTTGATCGGGTTGATACACCCACTCCGCGTCATAAGTGTCGCCATAAGCCTCGCGGACAAGCTCCACCAGAACACTGGATTCTTCAGCCGCAAGAAAGCGGATATGAACCTCAGCTTCCTCCGTCGCTGGCGCTTGCTCAGAGGATTGGTAATTCATTGGTTGATTATGACAATGATTGCGGCCATAAAACGAAGGTGGGGCCGCTCTTACGAGCCGGCCCCACCTTCGTGTGTTTCAAGATACTAGTTAGCTGCGACCTCAAAGGTAACCTTCGCGGTGACGCCAGGATGAACCTCAACGGTGGCGCTGTGCTTTCCAACCGTTTTGACTGCGCCGGCCAGGTGCACCTTGCGCTTATCAATGGAGATGTTGCCGGCAGATTTAACTGCACCAGCAATATCAGCGGTCGTAACTGAACCAAAGAGCTTGCCGGTTGCTCCAGCCTTAGCGGGAACAACAATCACCATTGATTCAAGTGACTGCTTGATTTCATTGGCATGATCGCGGTCGCGAACCTCGCGCACCTTGCGGGCGCGCTTGATTTGTACAACCTGCTTCTCGCCGCCACGGGTCCACGAGATTGCAAAGCCACGTGGAAGTAGGAAGTTACGGCCGTAACCGTCCTTCACTTCAACGATGTCTCCAGCAGTTCCGAGACCATTAACTTCCTGAGTGAGTATGAGTTTCATTGTGAGTCTCCTTTACTTACCGCGTTGCCGCTGAGTAGGGAAGAAGTGCCATTTCACGGGCGTTCTTCACAGCCATGGCAACATCGCGCTGGTGCTGGGTGCAGTTACCTGTTACCCGGCGAGCACGAATCTTGCCGCGATCGGAAATGAATTTGCGAAGTAGGTTTACGTCTTTGTAGTCAAGACCCTTTACTTCTTTCTTGCAGAAAGCACAGGCCTTGGCCTTCACCATCTTGTTCTTGTCCAACGTTTGTTGGCGCTTGTTATCGCGTGCCATTGTGTTAACTCCTTGAAGTTATTGTTGTTAAATTTATATGATTAAAAAGGTGGTTCGTCAAAGTTTGCAGGAGGTGCATCAGTTGCCCAGGGGTCGTCTGCAGGAGCTGCGGAACCACCACCTGAACTAAATCCACCATCGGAGCGCTGAACTCGATTGACCTTCGCTGTTGCATAACGCAGTGCGGGACCAACATCCTCGACTTCAACTTCCATCACTGTTCGCTTTTCGCCCTCACGGGTTTCATAGGAACGCTGCTTCAACTTGCCCGAAACCATTACTCGAGTTCCCTTTGTGAGTGACTCGGCAACATTCTCGGCGTATTGACGCCACACACTGCACCGCAAGTAGGTCGGATCCCCGTCTTTCCATTCATTTGTCGTTTTGTCCAAGTAACGTGAACTTGTAGCAACGGTGAATGAGGCGACAGCGGCGCCGCTGGGGGTGAAGCGCAGTTCAGGATCGTTGGTCAGGTTGCCAACAACCGTCACGTTGATATCCCCGGCCGCCATTAGGAAGCCTTAACCGCAACGGACCAGTTGGGACGAATCACCTTGGTGCGAACAACAGCTTCGTTGAGTGAAAGTTGACGGTCCAGTTCAGCAACTGCTTCAGGGGTCGACAACAACTCAATGACGGCGTAGTAGCCCTCGGTCTTGTGATTGATCTCGTAGGAGAAGCGACGCTTGCCCCATAGATCTACTTTTTCAACAGTTCCACCGTCTGCCTTGATCACATTAAGGAATGTGTCGAGACTGGGGGCAATTGTTTTTTCTTCGAGTTCAGAGTCCAGAATGACCATGACTTCGTATTTACGCATGAATTAACCCACCTCCTTCGGACTAAACGGTCACGGCATTTCCGTGACAGGAGGGTTTCTGCCCCCGAAGGCTATCTGCATCCACCGATTACCCGTGCGCTGCCCCCATATCCACACTCCCCTGATGCTTTTCCCATGTGCTGACTCATGATGGAATCCTGTAGACGTGTCCATTTTCCCTCCACAGCACGATTGGTACCGAAAATGGTACCGTTTTTCCATGAGTTTGAACCTTAGGCTTTCTGATGACCTAGCCGCCGGCCTTCGATCATTGGCTCAAGACACCGGGAAGTCACAGCAGGCCTTGATCCGCGAGGCGATCGAGATGTACCTGCGGGATTACAAAGTCCAGGCGTATCCACCTGAGATCCGGTACGCGATCACTCCGGCGACAACCACTTACGCGGCGGCGCTGGAAGAAGTAAAGGCCATGGGGGACCTAGAAACCTTGACCGATAAAGAATCCATGCTGGCAACACTTCAAGAACTACGTGAAGATCGTGTGTGAACGGGCTCAAAAATGAAGCTATACGTTGACACCAACATTCTCCTTCAGGATTTGATTGACCACCCGGATTCAGGTGCAGTTGCGGGGGAGTCTTTTCGGTTTCAGAGCCAAGGCCACACATTGGTTTCCAGTGTGCTGACCGCCGTTGAAATCGATCGGGTCTTGCTACGGCACGGCGGTTCACGGACCCAGATAACGGCAACGTTGCTCCGTGGATTCGACCTCTTGGCGATCACGCCTGCAGTACTTGACCTGGCGCGCGTCATTCCCGTGCAATTCCTCAAGACCTTGGACTCACTGCATCTCGCAACGGCGGTCATCAGTCGTTGTGACGCGGTGATCACCATGGACCAGCAATTGGCCCAGGCTTGCGCAGAAATTGGATTAGCTGTCGCCTAAAAGGAATTCCATCTTTAATACACACCCTTGTGTCATGCCAGTGAATCAATAGCGCGAAGTCCAGAGTGGGTGGGGAATAGGCTGCTCCCGTGCGGATTGCTACTTGGAATGTGAACTCTGTCGGGGCCCGGATTGATCGGGTGGTGGAGTGGTTGGAGAGTGTCCAACCTGATGTTGTGGCATTGCAAGAACTCAAATGCACCGATGAAGCGTTTCCCCACCTACCTATCCAGGCTGCAGGGTACGAGGCGCTGACCCACGGTACGGGTCGCTGGAATGGTGTTGCGATCCTGACTCGGGTGGGTGCAACCGATGTTGTCCGCGGTTTGGTCGGTCAGCCTGAATTTGACGGTGCTGCAGAGCCTCGTGCAATTGGGGCGACGTGCGGTGGAGTGCGGGTGTGGAGTTTGTATTGCCCAAATGGCCGCGAACCTGGACACGATCACTACAACTACAAGTTGGAGTGGTTCAAAGCTTTGAATGCGACGGTTGAATCTGAGTTGGCTGCTTATCCGGATCTTCCATTTGCTGCAATTGGTGACTACAACATTGCACCGACTGATGCAGACGTGTGGGATATTTCGAAATTCATTGACTCAACCCATGTGACTGCTGCAGAACGGGCGGCGCTGACTGATCTTTCTGCTCTTGGATTGAGTGAGGTAATGCCCCGTTCACTCAAGGGCGAGCCGTACACGTTCTGGGATTACCGCAATGGTTCATTTCACCGTGGGTGGGGAATGCGGATTGATTTGGTATACGGCAATGCTGCGTTCACTTCGCGGGTGAGTGATGCGTACGTTGATCGCGATGCACGCAAGGGTAAAGGCGCCTCCGACCACGCACCGGTGGTCGTTGATCTGACATGATTTTAGAAGTCCGTCGGATTAGCACCGAGCAGCATTCTGATTACCTGGATGGCGTGATTGCCTCAGGATCACTAGGGGTGTCATTTTTGCAACTGCCTGCTTGGGGCAGTGTCAAAGTTGGTTGGCGACCAGAGTCTGTTGGTTGGTTCCACGATTCAACACTCGTTGGCGTAGCACTTGTTCTCTACCGACCGATTCCCAAGTTGCCTCAACGATCCTTGGCTTATGTTCCTGAAGGTCCGATCATCGATTGGGAAAGTAATGATCTTTCTTCATGGTTAACACCTTTGATTTCACACGTTAAGGGGCGTGGCGCTTTTCAATTAAAGATGGGTCCACCGGTTGCCGTGCGTCAATGGGATGCACAAACGATTAAGGCGTCAATCGATAGCGTCTCTCTGCTCGGTGAAGTCATGGCGGATCGGGAATTCTCCGTAGGTGAGAGTGTGATTGAGTCGTTGCGTTCAATGGGATTTGTGCAGGAAGTCAATGTTGGTGCTGGTTTTGGTGACGTACAACCACGATATGTTTTTCAAGTCCCGCTCGCAGGTCGATCCGAAGATGACGTGTTCGCTGGTTTCAATCAATTGTGGCGCCGCAATGTCCGCAAGGCTAACAAGGCCGGGGTGGAAATTTCGTTGGGAACACGCGACGACCTTGCTGCATTCCATGCCGTTTACGTTGAGACCGCCGCGCGTGATGGGTTCACTCCTCGCGGCTTGGTGTATTTCGAAAGAATGTGTGATGCACTCGGTGATCACTTCACTGTGCACATAGCTCGTCATGAAGGACACATTGCTGCTGCAACAATCATGATCACGGTGGGTGGGCACGCCTGGTATTCCTATGGTGCTTCCACGACTGCGGACCGCGATGTTCGGCCTTCAAATGCATTGCAGTGGTCCATGATTAAAACGGCACTTGCGTCCGGGTGCAGTGTTTACGACCTTCGAGGAATCTCGAACACACTTGATACATCTGACCATCTCTTTGGATTGGTCTCCTTCAAGTTGGGTTCAGGTGGTTTCGCCCAGGAGTATGTTGGTGAGTGGGATTACGTGATTCGTAAGTCGTGGGCTCGCGCTTTTTCGATCTACCAACGGCGAGGCTAGTAAGCGGATCTCATGGATCCTGACATGATGAACAGGTGTCCTTCACCCTCCAAATAAACGGCGAAAAATGGCGTACTCACCTGCGCGCTGTTGTTAATGCGCTCACCAGCGCAAGTGGGAGTTCCCCCGTCCCTGTGATCAAGGGAAATGGCTACGGCCTCGGCCAAGAATTCCTCGGTGCAACCGCAATGGATCTTGGCGCCGACACAATCGCTGTTGGAACCGTCTTTGAAATTGAGTCCGTTGTCGGGGTAACCGAAGGCGACATTGTGGTTCTTCAACCATTTGATCCACGTGATGCCGTGGCCGCCAAGAAATGGTGGGAGATCGGTGAGAAGTTTTATTCCGGGCGAATTATTCGCACGGTTGCAAGCCTTGAGGCACTCACAGAGTTGGTTAACGGGGCCGGAAGTGTGCGAGTAATTCTTGAGGCTCGCAGTTCCATGGTGCGATTTGGGTTCACTGAATCCGAACTCATTGGTGCATTGAATAACCCTGAGATCCGCGCTGCCCTCGCAACTGGTCGAATCTTTATTGAGGGAATGACCATTCACCTGCCCATTGATCGCAGTAAACCCAGTGAACCCAGTGAATCCGGTGCAGCTGATTCACATGCTGTTGAAGTGATGCGTTGGGCTGGACTGTGGGAAAAGGAAACTGCCGTGTGGGAAGGCCACTCGCCCCCTGCACCCGTGATTTGGGTTTCACATTGCACTGATGCAGAGCTTGCAACTATTCGGCAGAGTGTGAGCGAGTTGATTGTGCGCGTGCGAGTGGGTACCAGGCTTTGGCTGGGTGATCGATCCGCACTGTCCGCTACTGGAACAGTGTTAGCGGTGCATCCTGTTTCTGAAGGTGTGAAGGTCGGCTACCGGCAGCGAAGCGCGGGCAAGAATGCCACTCTTATTGTCGTTAGTGGAGGTACAGCCAATGGAATTGGTTTGAGTGCACCTTCACCAACCACGTCACTGCGACAGCGAGTCACCTCGTTGGGAGTTGGGGCACTTGATGCCGCTGGAAAGGCAATGTCGCCTTTTAATATTGGTGGTAAACAACGCTGGTTTGCCGAGCCCCCACATCAACATGTTTCGATGTTGTGGTTGAACAACGAATCGGTTTTGCCGCGAGTCGGTGATCAGGTGAGTGCTGAGGTTCGATTTACCACATCACGCTTTGACTCTGTGTTTGTTGTCTGATCTGTGTTTGTTGTCTGCCCTTGCTGAATATCAATCACAATCCGAATTGCGAAATAAAGGGTCGCTGCAATGTGGACAAAGGTAGCTGCGGCATACCACTGCGGTGTCAGTGTTTGTGATTCGTCGACTCCATATCCGGCTAGAAACCACCAGATCGCAATAAAGTAAATAACCTCACCGAACTGCCAGATCAGGAAGTCGCGCCAGTTCGGTCGGGCCAATACGGCAAGTGGCACGAGCCAAAGAACGTATTGAGGTGAATACACCTTGTTAGTAACGACAAATGCAGCAAGGATCAAGAATGAAATCTGGGCAAGGTTAGGTGAATGTGGAACCCTTTTCACCATAATTGCAATCCCAATGAGTAGTAGCACAAACAATGCGGTCGAAGCAAAGTTGAGTAAATTCTCCGGGATTGTTGGTAATCCAATTTGGGTTAGGGCGTACCAGAAGGAACCGAAGTCAATGGATCGACCGAAGTTGAACGAATAAAAATGAATCCATCCTTCAAAGTTTGCAATCGCAAATGGGATGTTGACCGCAAGGAAAGTCGAGAATGTTGCCACGATCATGTTGAGTGTTGGTCGCCATGATTTATTTTTCCAGGCCAAAAGAAGGAAGCCAATGAGAAGGAAAACTGGATAGAACTTCGATGCTACGGCTAGACCCAGTAAGACTCCGGTGAGCACTGGTTTCTCTTTTGACCAAGCGAGAAATGCGAGGGAAACAAGGGCAATCGGGATGAGATCCCAGTTGATCGTTGCCGCCAAGATCATGGTGGGAGCAAAAACAATCATCGCAGCCCGCCACGGATCCTTCGGCTTGGTAAGCGCCGTCGCGATTACGGTGACAACAAAGGGTATGAATAAAAGGATCACATTGACATCGAAGAATGCCCGGTATCCGTCAGGGTAATGCGGGAGGATCCATCCCGTTATCGCTGCTGAGATGTACATAAAAACACCTGCACCCACCGGATACTCCAAGTACATGCCATTTGTTCCCGTTTGGACATAGGGAAAAATTCCTTCCGCGAATCCACGGTCAACATAGAGCGGTGGAATATCCGAGTAACACAGGTGCATGTAGCGCTGCGGGTCACTCCATCCATTCGCCATGCAAGAGAAGTCGAGTAGGTATCCCAAGGCATAGGTGATTGCAGCCAAAATAATAAGTACGTAAATCGGCGGTAGAAGTGTGTAACCTCGATTGGCAAGTCGGCCAAACGGTCCCCCGAGGCGCTCGGTGATTGCTGGCTCGCTCACAAGTGAATTATGGTCTGCCTTCATCTATCGGTGGATCTGTTGGGGGTGCATCCGGTCCGAACTCATTCGTCGGCGCTTCGGTTTCGTTGAAGTCAACGGTTGCCGGATCCGAGCCAGTGTTCTCAGGCCCAAACTCGTTTATGACCTCAGGGATTGGGCAGCCGAATGGGATTTCCTCCAAATCGGTTTCAATGAAGTCTGGGCATTCAACAGGGGTAAACACATCATCTGGAGGTGCCGGGAAATCCATGACAGGTTCTTTTTTGAGTGCGTCCTTCATGAACGCGGTCCAGATTGAACCCGGAAAAGAGCCGCCTGTAACCGTGGCCAACCCACCTGTTCCTGACATAGAGATTGGTATTCCATTCGAGTCTTCTTTTGCCATAAGAACAGCGGCAGAAATTTGCGGTGTGTAGCCGGCAAACCAGGCGCTTTTGTTGTCATCTGTTGTTCCCGTTTTGGCGGCCGCTGGTCGATCCAGTGCAAGAGCGGTGGTTCCTGTGCCATTGGTAACAACTTTGGCCAACGAGTAACTCACGGTGTTTGCTACATCCGGACCGAAGGCGTTCGTAAGTGTTGGCTCGTACTGGTACAGCAAACCACCATTGGGACCAAAGACTTGTTTAACAAATGTTGTGCTGCTGCGTACTCCTTCGTTGGCAAATGTTGCGTAGGCATTCGCCATGTCTAGTCCTGAAGGGGACGCGGTGCCTAGGACAAATGTCAGATCAGGTGATTCCAAGTTCATGCCCGGGGTCGTATCAGGGACACCAGCGGCGAGGGCGGCGTTAACCACACTCCCAACACCAATGTCAGCCGTGAGTTCGACGTAGGCGGAGTTAATGCTTAGTTCCGTTGCTTGAAGGAGTGAGACAACGCCATAAGAATTATTTCCGTAGTTGTTGAAGGTATAACCGTTAACCGTTGAAGGTGAGTTTCCATTCCACAATGAATTCAGTTGCACAGATTGGTCTAGCCCTGCCGCGAGTGCAAATGGTTTAAATGTTGAACCCGCCTGGGCAAACTGTTGGGTGGCGTTATTGATTTGGTCGGTAATAAAGTTGGTACCGCCATACATTGCGAGCACCTCGCCCGTTCCTGGTTGTACCGCTGCCAGGCCAATGCGTAGTCCGTCAGTTCCTGAAGTTGGACCTTGATCTCTCACGGCTCGTTGGGCGGATCGTTGGGCTTTGCGATCAAATGAACTAATGATCTTTAGGCCGCCAAGTTGAATCTCTTCTTGGTCGTAGCCTTGGGCGATTAGTTGTCGCTCAACTGCTGTGAGTAGGAATCCGACTTGACCACCGAGACGGTCCTTTTGTTTGAAGTCAACGATTTTGGGAAAGTTTGCGGAGTCCCGTTGCTTTTGGGTGATGTCACCCATTTCCACCATGGAGTCCAGAACATATGACCAACGGGCTTTGAGGCCGCTTAAGTTCTCTTCGGGACTGAGTCCTGATGGAGATTTGATAACGGATGCAAGGACGGCACCTTGGGTGAAGTCGAGTTCTTTTACCGGTACCCCGAAGTAGGCGATCGAGGCCGCTTCAATTCCATTTGCGTTTCTACCGAAGTAGATTGTGTTCAAGTAGTCCTCGAGGATTTGTTCTTTTGAAATTACCGTTTCCAATTTGAATGCGAGTAGTGCTTCACTGACTTTGCGGTTCCATGTTCGATCCTGTGTGAGGAATGCAATCTTGGCGTACTGCTGCGTGATGGTTGATCCACCTTGAGTATTGCCACCCGTGAGATTGTTGAAAGCTGCGCGCGCGATTCCTACTGGTGAAATTCCGCCATGGTTGTAAAAGTCTCGGTCTTCCGCTGATAGGACAGCTTGTTGAACGTCAAGGGGGATGTCGGCTAATGAGACGGATCGTCGGGTTGATTCACCCAGGCGACCAATTTCATTTTTACCGTCGGCGTAATACACGACGGTTGCTTCACTTGTTGCCAATTCATTCGGTGTTGGCACCTCAGTGCGAGCTAGTAAAATAGCAAATACGGTTGTGCCTACGGCTGCGAGGAGAACGAGAATCCACAGGGTTCGGCGTAGCCAGCGGCGGCGCCATAGCGGAACGTACGCATTGGCGCTTGTGCTCCGCTTGATCGGCTTTTTCTTCGCCGTGCTTTTAGCAGCGGAGCTCTTCTTGGCTGGGGAGCTCACGGTTGTCCTATCGGGGGAAGGGGACAGATTTGCCTTAGTAATGCCTTAGATATGCCTTAGTCCAACAGATCATCGGCCTTAAAAGCCGGTACGGCGCGCCGGGGAGTTCCATCTCCGAGGGAAAAGGCACGAATCAGGTAGTTCCAATGGCAGTCGGGGCAGACCTCAACAACATAGACCCGGAATTCACCGAATTTGCTGCACATCGGTGTTAGTTCTTCGGCTTTGCGGATTCTTCCCGCGTAGGGGCCTAGTTCATCACCGTATATATAGTGCAAATCCACGAGGTGTTTACTTCTGCAGGCAGGGCAGTTGCCATTGGCTGGCTCCCCGTGGAATTTGGCCGCTTTGAGCAAATATGGGTCTGCTTCACAGTAGTCACTGGTGAGGGCGCCGCCGCGGTGCAGTTTTGTGACGTCTGCCGCTCTGGAGAGTCCGTAATCCACCACGTTTCGTGGTTTTCGAGGGTCTGATACAGGTTCTGGGGCAGGGATTGGGCCTCTTTTGGGTGGATTTTTGGCGGATTCTCCACGGGCCACTCGACCTCGCACCCCTTCCCTGCGCATCTGAGCCATGTCATGAGTTTAAACCCGAATTGCGTTATGCGGCTAATCTAAGTTACGGGGTATTGCACATTAGATATATCGAAACGATATATTGACCCACGTGAGTAGCCGCCGCGATGTCTTAAGCTTCGCAATCCTGGGCGTACTCGGTGACGGCCCGCAGCATGGTTATGAATTGCGGAAACGACTCACGACGGTCCTCGGTCCATTTCGAGCACTTTCCTATGGCTCTTTGTATCCAGCACTGAAGCGGATGAACGCCACCGGACTGATCGAGGAAGAGTCGCTCACGCCAGCCACAGAAAGCACCGCGCCTGCTCTGTCCGGACGACGGGCTCGAATTGTTTATGCAATCACGGCTGAAGGAAAAGAAATTTTTGGTGAGTGGGCGAATAAGCCAGGGCCTGAAGCCTGGGAGGACGAAGGTTTTGCTGCACACCTTGCATTTTTTTCGGCAACCGAAGAGCGCACCCGTCTTCGTATATTGGAAGGCCGCCGCTCTCGGCTTGAAGAGCGTGTTGAGGCCTTACGTGAATCACTCACCCGGGGCAAAGAGCGCGTAGACGCATACACACTTCAACTTCAACAGCACGGACTAGAAGGGGCTGAGCGCGAAGTGCGCTGGCTCACGGAATTAATTGATCAAGAGAAAGTAACCCAAGAAAGGTAACAAATGAGTGCACAATCCGGCGGAGAAATTCGCGTAGCAATTGTTGGTGTTGGAAACTGCGCCGCATCCCTCGTTCAGGGTGTGGAGTACTACAAGAATGCCAAGGTAGGTGAGTTTGTCCCCGGACTCATGCACGTTCAGTTTGGCCCCTACCACGTAAGTGACGTCAACTTTGTTGTCGCATTTGACGTTGACTCCAAAAAAGTTGGTCTTGACCTCGCTGATGCAATCGGTGCATCCGAGAACAACACAATCAAATTGTGTGACGTTCCCAGCACCGGCGTGAAGGTGTCACGTGGCCAAACACTTGATGGTCTCGGCAAGTACTACCGCGAGACAATCACCGAGTCTGACTCCCCTGAGGTTGACGTTGTTCAAACTCTCAAAGACGCCAAGGTTGACGTTGTCGTCTGCTACCTGCCCGTAGGTTCGGAAGCAGCAGCAAAGTTCTATGCACAGTGCGCAATTGATGCCGGGTGCGGTTTTGTTAACGCCCTTCCCGTCTTCATTGCAGGCACTCCTGAATGGGCAAAGAAATTCGAAGACGCCGGTCTACCAATTGTTGGTGACGACATTAAGAGCCAGGTTGGCGCAACAATCACGCACCGTGTTTTGGCCAAATTGTTCGAGGACCGCGGCGTAATCGTTGACCGCACCTACCAACTCAATGTTGGTGGAAACATGGACTTCAAGAACATGCTTGAGCGCGATCGCCTTGAGTCTAAGAAGATTTCAAAGACGCAGTCGGTCACTTCCCAGCTCTCACACGACCTGGGTGAAAAGAATGTTCACATCGGTCCTTCGGACTACATTGCTTGGCTCGATGACCGCAAGTGGGCCTTTGTCCGCCTAGAAGGTCGCGCATTCGGTGACGTTCCCTTAAACCTCGAGTACAAACTCGAAGTGTGGGATTCACCCAACAGTGCCGGTGTAATCATCGATGCGGTTCGTGCAGCAAAGATCGCGATGGACCGCAAGATTGGTGGACCGATTCTCTCGGCGTCCAGTTACTTCATGAAATCACCTCCAGTGCAGTACAACGACTCCGAGGCAAAGCAGGCAGTCGAAGACTTTATCGCTGGCACCATCGACCGATAGTCCTTCGACAACCGGTAGCCTGCGTCCTTGTGCAGCGGCTACCGGTTGTTCGGTCCCTACTTCACCGCAAGGATTTCCGAGCCCTCTACAGCACTCGATTAGTTGGCCAATTCGGGGACGGTTTTTTTCAGGCAGCACTTGCCTCATTTGTTCTTTTCTCACCAGAGCGCGAACCGAATGCCACCGCAATTGCGGTGGCATTCGGTATTTTGCTCTTGCCCTATTCTTTAGTTGGACCCTTTGCGGGTGTCTTCCTTGACCGTTGGTTGCGGCGAAATATTTTGGTTCGCGCAAACCTGTTGAAAGCGCTGCTCACAATTCCCGTCATTGCGGCCGTTCTTGCGGGAAGTGAATCGGTCATCCTTGGGATTTGTGTTCTCGCTGTACTCGGGGTCGGCAGATTTATCTTGGCGGGGCTATCTGCGTCCTTGCCCCATGTTGTCAGCGGGAAAGAACTGATTTACGCGAACGCGTTAACACCTACCTCGGGAACCATTGCATTCGTTGTTGGTGCAACGACCGGTTTAGGAATTAGGCAACTTTTTGGTGGTGGAGATTCTGGTAGCGTCGCGCTGCTTCTGTTTTCGATAGGTACCTTTATCTCTGCTGCCTTTATTGCGCGAACATTCGCGGTTCATGCTTTAGGACCGACACACCAACTCAAAGCCTCAATGGTCGACTCACTCCGTGGAGTCACAGGAGATCTTCTTGTCGGTGTGCGCACATTAAGTGCACATAGAGAAGCTGCCAGAGCGCTCACGCTCGTTGCCTTTAACCGAATTTCATTCGGTGTAATCACCGCTGGAGCGCTGTTACTACTTCGGAACACATTTCACCAAAGCAGTAATGCCAATGCTGCACTTGCAGACTTTGCGATCCTCTCCGGCTTTGCAGCCGCTGCCGCGCTCATCGCTGCTATTTTGACCCCTTGGGTGTCCCGGAAAATTGGGATTCCTCGTTGGTCCGCCCTGACCGTTGCCCAAGCATCAATTGGCATGGTGCTTTTCGCGGTCGCTGCAATACAAGAGAATTTTCCACTTCTCCTGGTGGCCGGATTTAGTCTGGGCTTTGCGGGCCAAGCGGTCAAAGTGTGTTCGGACACCGTCATTCAACGCAAAATCCCCGATGAAAGCCTCGGTCGAGTCTTCTCCCTTTTCGACATGAGTGTGAATGTCGCCCTGGTCTCCGGAATCATTTTGGTGGCATTACTTGCTCCGGTATCGGGAGTCGCGCCAATTGTGTACATCGGGGTTGGTGTTGGTTTGGCGCTGGCCAGTATTTGGTACTGGCGTTCGGGCAGCCAAAACCCGGTGTGATCCCGCTAGTGAGTATTGGTACCGCAAACCGGAGTCATTGAGTAGAGTTCTCCTATGTCCATGGGAGCTACCGAGCAGTATCAACGCAGTCCAGTTACACGTGACCGAGTTCGTCCACGGACGATTTTCTCCATCATTGTTTTCGTCCTAGCAACTATTTTGACCCCTGTCTCTGTCGCTGGGCACTGGGCTCATTCCACGGTTATTGACGCGGAGCGGTACATCGAAACTATAGGACCAATCGGTGCTAGCCCCGAGGTTCAAACAGCATTCGCTGAAGTGGTCACCGACTCGATCGTTGCACAGGTGGACACAGAGTCGCTCGTCAGTGATTTCCTGGGTGGAATTCTGCCGAACAGTGCGGTCACCGATCGCCTTGCTGGCCCCATTGCAACGGGGATCAACGGTTTGATTGGACAGGCGGTAGAAACGTTTGTCACTTCCGATGCCTTCACTACCGCCTGGCTCGCACTCAATAAAGCCGCCCAAAATGGATTCATCGCCCTTTTAAAGAATGAACCCAGTGGACCAATTGAAATTCAAGGTGATGACGTTGTTCTCAACCTTGACTCAGTGATCAAGCTTGCTCAAGACAAGTTAGTGGAAAGTGGTATTTCCTTCGCCGCAAATGTCACCGTCCCAACGACAGACAAGCAATTTGTATTGATGAGTGCTCCTGCTCTCAGCCAGGCGCGTACCTTTTATGCGTTCTCCGCACCGTTCCTCAGCTGGATCATGGTCTTGATCGCAGCCATGTTTATTCTCGCAATCTTACTGGCACGACGCAGAGCTCGAACAACTGTGGCCGTCGGCATTGTTGTTATTGGATCATCTCTCTTGCTGTATGCCGGAACCGTCCTTGGTGAAGGAGCTGTCAATAATCAATTTGCAGGTACTATTTTTGAGAGTGCAGCCGTTGTTGTCTATCAAACTTTCTTGGCCTACTTGATCTCTGGGCTGCAATCATTGGCAGCACTCGGTGTCATAGTGATTATTGGAGGTTGGCTTGCTGGGCGCACGAACTCCGCCCAATACGTTCGTGCTCACTTCAATCGGGGACTTAGCGAAATCGCTGATCGAACAGGTCTAAACACGGGCGAGAAATTGGCACCCTATGCGCCCATTATTCGTTGGGCCGTGGTTTGCGTTTGGCTCCTCGTGCTTCTGAGCGGTACCTACCTCGGCAGCGTGAGCGGTGTAATGGTCACACTCCTTATGGCTGGGATCTGGACCGGATTGGAGATTCTTATCCGCGCTCGGACCACCATTGAAGTAATTGTTGTGTCGCAGATTGAGGTGATTGAGGTCCCTGATCAAGTCTAAGTTCCATCAGGAACTTATAGGCTTCACCAACCTCACGACCCGGTCCTATTCCTAAGATCTCCATGATTTGCGATCCATCAAGATCCGGTCGCATCGCATCAAGTTCTTCCTGCTCCTGCAATTGCGTAATGCGCTGTTCCAAACTGTCGTAAGCGGCTTGTAATGCCGCCGCCCTGCGCTTGTTTCGGGTCGTTGAATCGGCCCGCGTCAATTTGTGAAGCCGATTCAACTGGGCGCCTGCATCTCGCACATAACGGCGAACAGCGGAATCACTCCATTCCCCTGTGCCATAACCGTGGAAGCGCAAATGCAACTCAACGAGAGTTGACACTTCCTCGATCTGTTCGTTGCTAAATCGAAGAGCCTTCATACGTTTTTTTGCCATGCGAGCACCGACAACTTCGTGGTGGTGGAAAGAGACCCTGCCGTCAGACTCAAACTTGCGGGTTTTTGGTTTACCAATGTCGTGCAGAAGTGCCGCTAATCGAAGAATCAAGTCATTGGGGAGAGCGGGTTCATGGATAGTTTCCAAATCGATCGCTTGCTCAAGCACCGTCAGTGTGTGTTCATACACATCCTTGTGATGGTGGTGTTCGTCTTCTTCTAGTTGAAGCATGGGTAACTCTGGCAATACGTATTCGGCAAGTCCTGTTTCCACCATGACGGTCAATCCAATTCGTGGATGTTCAGACATGACGATCTTGATTAATTCTTCGCGGATTCGCTCGGCTGAAACTATCTCGAGTCGCGGCGCCATTTCACGCATTGCCTCAATGACGTCAGGTGCAATTGAAAAGCGTAATTGAGAGGAGAAGCGCGCCGCCCGCATCATTCGCAGGGGGTCATCGGAAAATGACTGTGTTGCAGTGAATGGAGTCGTTAACACCTTCTCTTCTAAGTGTTGCAAACCATTAAAAAGATCAACAAACTCCAAAGTAGGGAGTTTTAGTGCCATCGCGTTCACGGTAAAATCTCGGCGACCAAGGTCTGCGGCTAACTCTGTTCCAAACTCAACATCGGGCTTACGGGAATCCGCGTTGTAATTCTCACTGCGATAGGTCGTGATTTCAATCTGGCGTTTGTCTTTACTGGCACTGATAGTGCCAAATTCGATCCCTGTGTCCCAAGTGTGCTCAGCCCATCCACCCAGAATTCGCTTAATGTCTGCGGGGTGGGCGCTAGTGGTGAAGTCAAGATCCGCCAACGGGGAGGTGTGCCCGAGAAATGCGTCCCGAACTGGGCCGCCAACCAGGGCAAGTTCAAAGCCTGAAGTGTGGAAAAGCATTCCGAGTTCATAGAGCAAACCGGCGACGGGAGCTAGGCCCTCGAGTGCTTGACGCTGAAGTGAAGTGGACACGGCAGCCAAGGTTACTCACCCACTGCCTTTATCCTCGATACATGGTGTTTTTGGGCGAGCGCATTCCCTCATGGCACCGCTTGCTCTTGGTGATCCCTTTCCTAGTTTCCAGCCTGGCCGTAATCGGGGTTGGAGCAACACCCACGGCCGCTGACCCTACGGGTTCGGTGATAGCTGTAGTGCTCGACCGGATGACTCCCATTGCGCCACGCCCCGGCAGCACCTTGCGGATTTCCGGAAAATTACTCAATTCGTCGGGTTCGGCGGTTAACAAGGTCTCTGCGCGTCTTGGAATTTCGGCCAGTCCGCTTGATGAGCGCGCTCAAGTCTCCAAAACCTCAGATCTTGAGCTCAATCCTGAAATTGACCCCGTTGACTATTTCCTTAACCGGACCAAGGTGGACGTGAGTGATGTGTTGAGGCCGGGTGATCAAGCCACCTTCGAGATTTCCGTCCCGGTAAATGACCTACCTCTTGGCCGTGATGGTGTCTACACCGTCATGATTGAGATTCTGGGATCGACCGGAGTAGGAAATGTGAGCCGCCAGGGTGGTGTCAGGACGTTTATTCCCTGGATGGGTCCGAAGTCCAATCCCATTGATTTGGTGTGGCTGTGGCCACTTGCTGACTACCCGGCTCAGGAAGCAAATGGCGTTCTGTTGAATGAGGGGATACCGCGTTCTTTGGCCCCAGGGGGTCGGCTTGCCTCACTTCTGGACATTGCAGTCAGAAACTCCAGCAAAGTGAGTTGGATCGCAGATCCTCAATTACTGCAGGTCGCCCAAGACCTATCCGGTGGCTATCAAGTTCGCAGCGGTGATTCGATTTCAGTTGGTGATCTATCCCAAGACGCTGGTCAATGGTTGAACCGATTAGGACAGGCACTGAATTCGAGCCGGAATACGGAAGCTGCTGGATCGGCTTCCGCTGATCGGCTGCCACTTCGAGTGACACCGTATGCAGATATTGATGCAAGTGCCGTAACACGTTCCGGTCTAGACACCGATGTTGTTCGTTCGACCACAACTGCGGCAGGTGTGGCATCTAGTGTTCTAGGTCAAAGTGTTGAAGGCACTTTATTTTGGGCGCCAAGTGGACGACTCAACAAGAAAACCGGCGACCTGCTGGCATCAAGTGGTGTTCGCACCGTGATCCTGCGCGGTACAGCCCTGCCACCCTCGAACCCAGCAACTGTGTCAACCGGATTCGGTGTGTTAGGTACAACATACGGTGGAATGAATGCGGTACTCATTGACACTGGTTTGAGTACAACCTTAAGTCTTCCTCAAACTTCAGCATCCGATGAAATTTTGATGCGTCAACGATTTCTGGCCGAGACTGTCCTGCTCAGTCAACTTATTCCTACTGAATCTGCTTCCCGAATGATCGTTGTCGGTCCGCAGGACATTCACTGGAACCCTTCATCCCTTGCCCTTAATTCATTGTTAGACGCCACAGGGAAGGTGCCTTGGCTCAATGCAGCCTCACTCTCCGAGTTGCTCAACGAAAACAGTACCGAGATCCCGCGTAAGCGGCTTGGATACGGGCCCAGAGCCAGAGGTGCTGAACTCCCAGCCACCTATATCCAAAAAGTACAAGTAGCCAGTGATGAGTTGGCATCCCTTACAGCTGTACTCGACAACCCCAGTGGTATCACGGATGCCTACTCTGAGGCGATCTTGCGGGCACAATCAAGTGCTTGGCGTCTCGACCCCGCTACGGGTGTTGAACTTGTTTCCAGTATTTCAACGAGTCTACGGGAGCAAATTAATAGGGTTTACGCCCTCTCCGAAGGAACAATCACGCTCTCTGGTGAGAGTGGTTTAGTTCCGGTAACCATTGCCAATGATCTTGATCGCAGCGTCACAATTGGTGTGCAGTTGCGGGGGATTCCCAATGTGCGTCTTGAGAGTGACCCCCTTTATGAAATCACCATTGGTCCCGGCAAGAAAGTCAGTGTTGAACTTGAGGCCACGGTTGTGGGTGGTCGAACATTGAGTGCTGGCGTTCAGTTACTCACCCCTGAAGGTCAAGATTTTGGGCTACCGGCACGAATTGAACTTGTTTCCACGGCATATGCCCGGGCCGCTGCTTGGGTGATTGGCGCGGCATTCGCTGCAATCGTTCTATTTGTTGTTGTGGGAATTACGCGGCGCGTTCACAAGGCTGCTACTGGAGCTCGGGGCAATTCACAGAAGAATGAGTCACATGTCTGAGCGGGCGTTGTTGGGTCCTAGCACCGTTATGGCCGCGGGCACCGTTACTTCACGCGTAACGGGAATCGCGCGCGACATCACGATGACGGCTGCGCTCGGATTCTTTTTGGTATCCGATGCATTTTCGTTGGGTAACTCACTTCCCAACATGATTTATATTTTAATTCTTGGTGGCGCATTAAACGCTGTCTTTATTCCACAACTCGTTCGCAAAATGAAAGACGACGCAGATGACGGACGTGCTTATGCCGACCGACTCATTACGTTGACGGCAACGGCTTTACTTGCATTGTCGATCATTTCAATTATTTTGGCGCCATGGATTGTTGACCTTTACACACCGAGTGACTATCCACAAAGTGAGTTTGATTTAGCTGTTGCATTTACTCGCTTATGTTTACCACAGATATTTTTCTATGGTCTCTACACAATGTTCAGTCAAGTGTTGAACACCCGCGGAAAATTTGGTGCACCGATGTTCGCTCCCATCGCGAACAACATTGTGGCAATCTCAACCTTCCTTCTGTTCATTTATTTCGCAGGCACCAGTGCCGCAGCTGATGGCAATCTCACATCGGGTGAGATTTGGTTACTCGGCTTGGGTACCACTTTGGGTGTCGTTATTCAGGCCTGCATTTTGATTCCTGTCCTGTACCGCGCTGGATACGTGTGGCACCCACATTTTGATTGGAGGGGCTACGGTCTTCAAAAGGCAGGGAAACTGGCTGCATGGACAATTGGTCTCGTACTTGTTAATCAATTGACGTACCTAGTAATCACGCGATTTGCTACCCAAGCGAACATCAATGCGATCTCGTCTGGCGCCGCGGCAGCGGGACTCACTACCTACCAAAAAGCACATCTGGTTTTCATGTTGCCCCACAGTGTGATCACAGTTTCCGTCATCACGGCCTTACTTCCTTCACTTAGTCGAGTTGCACACTCAGGAAAACTCACTCAGGTTTCACGTGACCTCGTTGGCGCAATGCGTCTGGTTTCATTTCTCATTATTCCTGTTACGGCCATGATCTTGGTCGGTGGCACTTCAGTGGCTGTTTTGCTCTTTGACTTCGGTGCTGCAACAACCGATCAAGCCCGAATACTGGGCGGAGTCATCTCAGTCTTCATGCTGGGAATGCTTCCATTTACTCTCTTTTACGTCTTACTGCGCGGCTTCTACTCACTGGAAGACACCCGAACCCCATTTTTCATCACTGTCGTTTTCTCGCTGGTCTTCCTTGGCCTTCTCGTCCCTATCTTTGGTCTCCTCACCGGTGAAGGTGTGCAAATCACCTACATTGCCTTGTGTTACAGCGCCTCTTACTGGGTAGGCCTCGTCATTGCCTGGATTGTTTTGGCCCGCAAGTTAGGTGGACTCTCATCACTTTCTGTAATCGGATCGATTGGACGAATGCTGGTCGTCGGCATTCTCTCTGTTCTCGTCATGCTGTTCACCCAAAGCCGACTCAATCAATTCTTTTTCGGTGACACCAATTTCGTGAATTATTCTGACAAAACCACGCTGCTTATTCGGCTAGTTTTGGTAATCCTTAGTGGAGCAGTCAGCTACATCGCTTTGTCTTGGCTCTTCCGTGTTCCTGAGATAACCCTTGCCTATCGTGTGTTCCGCGAGAAACTAAGTCCTAAGGTGAAGTCGTGATCGGTTCAGGAACCAAGTTCAATCGGTACACGCTGCTGGAAATTATCAGCGAGCACCCTCCCGTGGATGGAGGTCAGTTCACGGTTCAGTTGTGGCGTGGTCGCGACGACATCTTGGATCGAAACATTGCTATTCGTCTAATGCGGACACAAGATCAACGCTTGGTCAAAGTTCTCGGAGCTGCTCAAGCTGCCGCAATGGCCGATGACCGCCGACTTCTCCGAGTACTCGATATTCTCGATATTGGTGCTACGGAGGACGATCCCCCGTACACCGCAATTATTAGCGAATGGTGCACCGGGACACCACTTCACATTGCCGTTGACGGTGTAGACACCCCGGCATACGATGCCGAATTTTCACTGGATTCTGTTTCTAGTATTGCTTGGGCATTGAATGCCTGCCTATCAATTAATCTTGAGCACGGTCGGCTTCGCCCCAGTTGTATCTTCTTGACCGAAAACTCTGAAGTGTTAATTAGTGGCCTCGCTGTTGACCACGCACTATTCGGCCCTTTGTTTGAGACACAGAGCTCACAGGATGCTACTACTGGGAGAGACGTTAACGGGCTGGGTTCATTGCTCTACTGCTTCACAACAGGTTTGTGGCCCTACCCCGTGTATTCCAGTGAGAAGAATCCAGATCCAATGTTGAGCGTTCACGTTCCCTTCTCACCCAAAGCGGGAAAAGACATTCCGTTACCGTCGAGTGTAAAAGCGAGTATTCCTCGCGCCGTCGACGACATTGTCAGTCGAAGTGTGATCGGTGCAAGTAAGTCCCGCGGTGTAACGCGAATTCAAGACTCCCTCGGTTTCGCCAACTCAATTGCTGCTGCTCGGGATTACCACACCCCACTGAGCACGACAACTGTCCGAGCACCTGTTGGTATCTCTCAAGACACTTCACCCAAAAGTGTTATAAAGCGTGTAATTGGTGTGGTGATTGCTGCCACCATCATCCTTGCTGTTTCATTATTGGGAATACAACTCCTAAGTGCATCCAACTCAACTACCGCTCAGGTGGATTCCGAAGGTAGCGTGGTCAACTCAACCGAAATTCTCACGAGCCCAGCGACCCCATACATTGAAATTGAAGTCGGCAATACCGCCGGCACCATTCCCATTGCCTCCGTGCGCTCATTTGACCCGCGCGGTGGTCCACCCAATGGTGCTTTGGGTACCGAACGAGAAAATAGTGCCCCACGCGCAATTGACGGTGATGCCGTCACCGCTTGGACCACCAAGACCTACAAAACTGCATCCCTTGGTAAAAAAGGTGGGGTTGGCTTGATCCTTGATCTTGGTGAGGAAGCGGATGTCACAGGTGTTTCTCTCGGGTTAGTTGGCTACGGAACCGACCTACAGGTTCGCGTTGCCAATGAGATTTTGCCTGATCCAGATTTGTGGACAAAGTTGGTCAGTATTGATGACGCGGGCCCACAAATAGACCTTCGTGCCCCCAGACCCGTATCCGGTCGTTATGTGCTGATTTGGTTGACGGGTATTCCGCCAAAGGAGAGTGGGGAGAAATTCCAGGGGGGAATCACGAGTGCATCCGTATTCGGAGCGATCAAAGACGACTGATTCATGGCAAATTGGTCGGAATTAGGTGTCCCACAAGCAATGGGCAACCACAGAAGGTGCCGCCCTTTCATTAGGCTAATCGCGTGCCTGCAACCGATCTCCACGAATTAAGTGATCGTGAGTTGATGGCAGCCCATGTCGCAGGGGATTCCCAAGCATTTAGTGAACTTATTTCTCGGCACAGGGACCGCCTCTGGTCGGTCTCACTTCGAACGACGGGTGACCCTGAAGAGGCCAGTGATGCCCTCCAGGACGCTTTGATCTCCGCTTTTCGACGTGCCGACCAATACCGTGGTGAAGCCGCCGTCACCACGTGGTTGCACCGGATTGTGGTCAATGCCGGATTGGATCGGCTTCGTCGCCGGGCGGTACGCCCTACAACCACTTTGCCTGACCACCATGACAACAATGCCTTGGAGATCGTAGAGCCTCGGGACGCTATTACCGAGCGGGAGAACTGGATCGAGATCTCAGCTGCCCTTGCCGAGTTGCCGCAGGACCAAAGGGAAGCCATTATTTTAGTTGATGTCCAAGGGTACTCGGTTGAGGCGGCCGCAAAGGAACTTAATTGCCCCACTGGGACGATTAAAAGCCGATGTAGCCGTGGCCGAGCCAAACTCGCCGAGAGTTTGGGTCACCTGCGGAACCAAGACGTCGGAGAAATCGTCACAACGACAGATCGAGAATCAGCGGGCAGGAATTTAACCAAGTCAGGGGAGGAGGAGTAAACGTGAAAGACCATAACGAAAGCTCCGAATTCCCAGAAGGTGAGTTCCCAGAAGGTGAGTTCCCAGAGGGTGAATTCAGGGAACCCTACGGCGACATAGCAGCCTATGGCCGGTACTTGGACGCTGAACCGCTAGAGGCGATGCCAACGAGTGTCTGGGAGCACATCTCCACGACCCTCTCCTTAGAGTCCGCCGACCGAGTGATCCCGGATTCACCAGCAGCCCTTGGCTCAGATCCCGCGGTCCGTGAACTTGAGAGCTACCGAAAGCACCGTGTCGGGGGCAAATGGGTTGGTGGTTTGGTGGCTGCGAGTGTGACCCTGTTCGCTGTCGGGATAGGTGTCAATGTCCTAAATTCAGACACCGCTGATCAGAATTCTGTCGTCGCTGGGGCTCAGCCGGCTCAATCTGACTCGCTGGCTGCTGCTTCGCCTCAGATTATTCAGGCGGGTTTTGTCCCACCCGCTGTCGAAGTACTCGAAAGCGGCAGCGACTACAACTCGACGAATCTCAGGGACAATGTGACCCTCCTGTTGAGCAAACTGGGAATTAAGAAACCTATGGACATTTTCATGACTCCTGTGAGTGACATGACAACTAAAAAGATGACCAAAGCGACAGGGATGACGGGAAGTTTGGAATCCTTGCGCAACTGTCTCAATGAGATCACCCAGTCGGAGTCCTCTCAGGCCATTTTCGTTGACCGAGCTACCTTCCAAGGGATGGACGCCGGAGTGATCGTGATACCTATGGTCATGTTCAAAGGCATGGATACTCTCGCAACCAGTGATGACCGAATGAAATTCGCATACGACCTTGAGTCCTCAGGGGCTGACCTTGGTGCACTTGATGTTTGGGTTGTTGGCCCTGACTGTGGAACTTTGGCACTTGATGTTTACTCACATGTGAGCCACTCACTCAAATAGTTCAACCCGAGTCTGGAGCGGTAGACTCGCACCGCCCATATATTCCTCGGCAGCACAAGTTGAAAGTAGTGGTTTTCGTGAGTGAAGTTCGCAACGTAATAATTGTTGGATCCGGTCCTGCCGGCTACACGGCAGCGGTTTACGCGGCGCGTGCGCAACTTAATCCACTCCTTTTTGAAGGGGCAGTGACCGCTGGTGGAGCGCTCATGAACACGACCGAGGTTGAGAACTTTCCTGGCTTTGAAGACGGAATCATGGGACCGCAGCTCATGGAAAATATGCGCGCACAAGCTGTTCGATTTGGCGCCGAGATTATTACCGATGACATAACCGAGATTAACGTTGAAGGTGACATTAAGTCAGTGACTGACGGTGCTGGCAACGTTCATCAAGCCCGAACCTTGATTTTGGCTATGGGATCGGGTTACCGTGAACTTGGTTTGCCCAATGAGAAGCGACTCAGTGGTCACGGGGTTTCATGGTGTGCAACCTGTGATGGTTTCTTCTTCCGCGACCAAGACATTGCTGTCGTTGGAGGTGGTGACTCTGCACTAGAAGAAGCAACCTTCCTCACCCGATTCGCTAGGTCTGTGACACTGATTCACCGTCGCGGCGAACTTCGTGGCAGCAAGATCATGCAAGAGCGTGCGCTGGCAAACGAGAAGATTCACGTCGCTTGGAACAGTGAGGTTGCTGCAATTCATGGTGATGCAAAACTCTCTGGCATCACACTCCGCGACACGGAAAACGGCACCGAACGTGAACTCGCCGTCACCGGACTGTTCATCGCAATCGGCCATGATCCCCGATCGGAACTACTCCCAGGAAAAGTTGAACTCGACCCCGAAGGCTACGTACTTGTTCAACCGAATTCGACCCGAACCTCGGCCCCTGGGGTGTTTGCCTGTGGGGATCTCGTTGACCACATCTACCGTCAGGCGATCACCGCGGCTGGAACCGGTTGCTCGGCAGCCCTTGACGCTGAGCGGTATCTCGCCCACCAGTAGCAGTAGCGCCAGACCTTTTCGCTAAGTTAGCCACTAATCAAAGGAGAATCACATGGGAGCAACCAAAATCGTCACCGACGCCAACTTCGCCGACGAAGTACTCATGAGCGAGAAGCCCGTTCTCGTTGACTTTTGGGCCGAATGGTGTGGACCATGCAAGATGGTTGCCCCGATCCTTGAGGAAATTGCAGCAGCCAATGATGGAATCGTGATCGCAAAGATGAATGTTGACGAAAACCCGTCAACACCCGCCTCTTACGGCATCACGTCAATCCCCACCATGAACGTGTACCAGGGCGGTCAGATCGTAAAGACAATCATTGGTGCAAAGCCAAAGGCTGCTTTACTCGCTGACCTGGCTCCGTACCTGTAGGCAATGCTCCGCCTTGGTTCAACCGGGGCGGCCGTTGCGGAGGTTCGCGCACGGCTCGCGCACCTCGGTTTACTTGATAACAAGAACGACAGTACCGACACCGAAAATATCTATGATGAAAACGTCGCTATTGCTATTCGCACCTTTCAACAGGAGCGCGGAATCACCGTTGACGGTCTTGTTGGCCCAGAAACCTTTCGCCGTCTCGAGGAAGCGCGCTGGCAATTAGGGGATCGGGTACTTTCATTCACTCCGGGTCATTTAATGGTCGGGGACGACGTAACCGAACTCCAGCGCCGGCTCAATCAACTGGGCTTTAATGCTGGGCGCCCTGATGGCATTTTTGGCTCAGGGACTGATCTTGCACTGCGCGAGTTTCAACGTGGTGTGGGTGTAAGTGCTGACGGGACCTGCGCATTAGACACACTGCGTGCATTTGAGCGACTCTCTCGCTCGATTATTGGTGGGGACTCGGGTGCATTACGTGAGCATGCATCCCTTGCCTCACTGCGAACTGGAATCGTAGACAAAGTGATCGTGATTGACCCGGGTGAGAGCGTCCACCCGGAATTGACTTACGCAATTTGCGCTCGAATCGAGGGTCGGTTGGCAGCCCTAGGTACTCAAGTTCTTCTGACCCGACCGGAAATTCCCGTGGTTCAGAAAACTCAGTCGACACTTGCGGAGTTTGCAAACGCTATGGACGCCGACATTGTGATCTCGTTGCATCTTGATCACGTGGAGAGCCCAAAACCCAATGGGATTTCTGTTTACTATTTTGGTTTGCCTAATGCTGGTGTCCATTCACCCGGTGGTCGAATTCTGGCGGGGTTAATAAATGAGGAACTCATCAGCCGAACCGATCGGAAAGACTGTCAGATTCACGCGAGGACTTGGGACCTACTGCGGTTCACCAAGATGCCCACCGTTCGCATTGAGCTCGGATACATGTCTAACGTTGGAGATGCGAAGCGTTTAACCTCGGAGGCTTTCCACGACGCCGTGGCTGAAGGCGTTGTGGCAGCACTCACAAAGTTTTGCTCTCCCCGTTAGGCCAAACCAGTCGCAATAGAAAACCTAGTCCAACGCCAATACCGATCAAAAGCACTGCCGAGAAGAATCTTTTCACCTCGTACCTCCCATGTGGAAGACTACGCGAATGAGTAACTGGGGCGGCTACACCCACCGGGTTCGATACAACGAGGTTGACCCGCAGAGCATTGTGTTCAATTCCCGCTACCTTGAGTTTTTTGATGCAGCTAATATTGAATTTTTCCGGGAATACGGCTATCCACTTGACGCAATGGCCGCGGCAGGACTCGAGCCTGTTGTTGTTGAGGCAAATATTCGCTACCACGCCTCGGCACAGGTCGATCAACTCCTTCATATTGATGTGAGTTGCCCACGATTGGGAAATACAAGTTTTGATTTGAGTTTTGAAGCTCGGATTCAGGATCCTGAAACTGGCTCACTCTCAGAGAGAGTCATCACTTCAGCGACTATCAGTTACGTGAATGTGGACCAAGTAACTAGGACGTCAACACCAATTCCACAGGAATTCCGAAGTTTCCTTGGGTCGGCAAAATAAAATTACGCAACAAGCTGCGTAATGGGCGCTAAAAGTTCATTAATTTGATTTGTGCGTAATACGGTGAACGCGACAAGAATCAGAATCAATCCGACAACTCCAGCAATCTGTACCGTGATTCGGATTCGTTTTGGTGGGAACACCATTATTGCGGCTACGGCCGCACCAACGACTAAACCACCAAAATGCGCTCGCCAGTCAACCCCTGGTGAAAAGAATCCAATGGCAACGTTGACGACAAGTAGAAACAACACCTGCTTAATGTCATAGCGCAATCGGCGACCGGCAACGATTAATGCACCCATCAAACCAAAGATCGCACCTGATGCTCCAACAGAAACTGTTTGTAAATCTGAGAACCAGTATGAAGCGACTGAACCACCGAGTGCGGAAAGAAGGTACAAAACAATAAATCGCGTGTGCCCAAGAATTCGCTCAAGGGTTGGACCGAGAAAGAACAGCACATACATGTTGAATGCTATGTGAATAAAGGATCCGTGCAAGAAAGCGCTTGTAAATAAGCGCCACCACTCGCCACCTTGTGCAATTGCCACGGGGTACATGCCGTAGTCGACGGCTACTTTGTTAACGCCTTGGGCATATTGAATCGCAAACAAAACAACGTTGAGCCCAATGAGGAAGTAGGTAACACGCGGAGTGCTGATCAATGCACCACCAGCAACCGTTTTGGCAGCTGGTGGCACATTGGTTTTCATGCAGTCTGGGCACCTATATCCGACGGGTGCGGCAATCATGCATTCGGTGCAAATTGGATTCTCACACCGTGAGCATGAAATACGCGTTGGTCTATCCGGATGCCGATAGCAGGAGGGGGTTTCTTCCACTGAAATTAGCTGCGAACAATCTCAATCGATTGGATCACAACATCTGACTTCGGGCGATCTTGCGAACCAGTTTCAACAGCTGCAATTGCGTCGACGACATCGCGACCGGCCTGATCTGCAACTTCACCGAAAATCGTGTGCTTGAAATTTAGCCACGTGGTTGCAGCAACGGTAATGAAAAACTGTGAACCATTTGTTCCTGGTCCCGAATTTGCCATTGCCAAGAGGTACGGCTTATCGAATGTGAGTTCTGGGTGTGCCTCGTCCTCGAAGCGGTAACCGGGTCCACCTGTTCCTGTACCAAGTGGGTCTCCACCTTGAATCATGAATCCTGGAATGATCCGGTGAAAGATAACGTCCTTGTACAAGGGTGCGGACGTCTTCGCGCTCACGCGGGGGTCGGTCCATTCCTTGGTTCCTTCTGACAGGCCAGTGAAGTTTTCTACTGTTTTGGGTGCGTGGTCGGGGAAAAGATTGCAGGTAATGTCGCCAAGATTTGTATGAATAATCGCTTGTAATGTCATGGGCTGATCTTTCCACGCTGCCTTGGCACCTATTCGCGCGGGCGTGTACTTGTGGCCTGAAAGTGAGCCAATCGTTGCGCCTGTGCGCTCACCAACGGGCACAAGTGCTAACAAACAAGTAATAAAACTTGTGGAGCTTAGGAGACTCGAACTCCTGACATCTGCCTTGCAAAGGCAGCGCTCTACCAACTGAGCTAAAGCCCCTCATGTAACGGGATGTGCTCCGGAAACAGTGTGAACTGTTTTCGACGCGAGGGAGATGCTAGCGCAGGTCCTGACTGGCCCCAACTTCAGACCATAGGTCGTCGTCAGTTTCAACTTCAGTGACCTTTCGATACACCAAATACCCGACACCTGCTAAAAGGATGAGTAACAGCAACTTCTTCATGGGTCAAAGATACACCGCTATCCCTCTAAGACAAAAATCCTGGTTTCTCCTGCTCCAATGTCCATATATTTCGCATTCTGACTAAATCCATGGATATTCGCTAATCGACCATCTGTGAACAAATACTCCCGAATATGCCAATTGTTGACCAAAAGTGCCTGGAAAATGCTGATGGCGGGGTCAAGGCTGGGTGGGCCCAGATGGACTTGAACCATCGACCTCTTCCTTATCAGGGAAGCGCTCTAACCAAGCTGAGCTATGGGCCCGCATCGCACGAATGGCGAAGGTTAAGGCTACCGCCTCGCGTTACCGGCTACAAACCCGGTTCACTACTTGGAAAAAGTGTCGCGCTACCAAAGGTAATCGGTGGTCGATCGTGTTCAGTCTGATAGGACGAAAAATAGGACAATTGAGGGTTGTTACGCACATCGAAACTACTTCAGCGAGGACAAAATTTCCGAGACCTCAACAGTTGAACATCGAATTTGCCAGTCACTAATGCCGTAGGGAACGATCAATCGGCCTTGGTGCACTAAGCCGCCGCAGGAGTAGACGACATTCGGCACATATCCATTGCGTTCTTCCTCTGTTGGTTCGATCAAAGGTTCCGGCAAACGCCCAAGCACCTTACTGGGATCAGACTTGTCAAGGAGTAGAGCTCCAATGCAGTAACGCCGCATCGGACCTGCACCATGCGTTAAGACCAGCCACCCTTCATCAATTTCCATGGGTGATCCGCAGTTACCCATGTGCACGAGTTCCCAGGGTTGTTCTGCGCCAATAAGGGGATTTACGTCGTTCCAGTGGTATCCGTCAGAGGAAAATGTCAAAGAAATGAATTCGCGATCATGGCGCGAGAGTGCGCAGTACCTATCGGCAATTCGTTTTGGAAAGAAAGCTAATCCTTTATTTTGCACGGCGACCCCTGTCATCGGCATGGAGGAGAAGGATTGAAAATCATCGGTTTCTATCACGCGTGTGTTAACAGAAGAACCGTCATATGCCGTGTAACTGGCCCGATAGCGAACCGGCTCGTCTTCATCCTCGAGCCTGACAAATCGTGCATCTTCCATTCCTCGACGTTCATCGGGGGCAACGGGCCACAACACTCGCTCGCTGAGATCTGAGTCATGTGGGAAGTCACTTTCATAACTACTACGAGCTATCTCATCCATAGCCCTAATGAGTTCTACTGATGGGGTATGCCGCACCCCAGCCAAATCAAGTTGGGTCAGACTCGCCATGAGATCTTCTGGTGTGAACTTATCCGGCAACATCGCCAGAACCAACTCTAAATCAGCGCTATCAACCCCTGCCTCAAGTGCAGCCTGACGTACCAAACGATTACGAAGAACTGTGAATCTCTTCGCGCGGGTAGACGCAAAAGGGGATGCTGGATCAACGTTAATTTGTCCATCGCTCGATATAAAACCTGAGCGAAACACTATGGTAGAAATGTGACCTTCACCAACAGCTCGTACGCTGAGGATGAAGCGTAAAGTGTCCGAATCTTCCTCCCCTTCATTGGGAAAAGGGACTATCGAAGGATTGAAATAGGCAGCCCCTTCAAGGGCGTACTCCTGAGTGAAAAAGGCCCCGATAAGTGCTTTGCGTTCATCTGAAATGGGTTCCTTAACGAGATGGGCAACAGCCCGAAAGTGGGCATCAAATTGCCCTTTCAGATTTTTGTGGCGAGACTCGAATTGCTTTTCCACTGTATGCAGTGTCCGAACAACAACGTCCTCTTTCAAGGACAGTGCACGTTGGAGAACCTGAGGAATTCGAGAATGACCGTTGATGAGTTCCTCTTCACCAGGAATGAACAACCGACACAGCACCCGCTCAGAGTCGCCGTGAAGAGAAAGAGAGGTTCGCTGGAAGGTCTTCATGCCGGTACCTCAGCAAAAATATTTGCTCGATCAGCCACACTGAGATAGGCGAGGGTGGATTCAGCACCATTGTTTTCGTTCCTGCCATCTTGAGTTAGGCCGTCGAACCCTGCTCCTGTCGCGAGGTCACACATAGAGACACCTTGGTCGTTATGACCATCAAACCATTGGTACGCCCTACGAATCGAACGAATCCACATTGGATCACTTGTGATGTCATAGGCAGTTGAGCATGCATCTGCCATAGCTGCAATTTCAATGGGCTGCTGATCAAATGCAGGCAAGACATCACCTGGCGCCCACCCTTTGTGGGGAATGGGTGAAAAGTGGTCACCATTCATTTGTATCTCAATCAACCAATTGAGCATCAGCATTCCCAATCGCATCTGGTCTTGTCGCTGCAAGTGAAGTCCCCCCAACATAAGCACCTCAGGAATTACTGCATTCGCATAAGTGAGCCTCGGCTCCGGCCACGGCCAAGTCAGCGTCGTTGGAATGGGTATTGCAGCAAGTGCATCCTCGAGGAGTGCTTTAGCTACACGATCTCCGGGAAGCACATGCAGAACTTCGGAAGCACCAAGTGCGGCAAAGGCCATGGATCGCACGAATGGGGAACGTCTGCGTGCAGAAAGCTGGAATCGTTCGTACGCCTCAGTACCCTGATTGTTATCACCACTCATTCGGACAGTTGTCCCCCAGGCCCACAGTGCCCGACCCCAATGATCATGTGTGCTCGGTTCACCTGACCATAAGCCGTCAATGCTAAGCCTATTCTGAATGAGGCCCTGAGAGTCTTGGGATTGTTCAAGGAAAGCTAAATAGATAGACAGCATGCGTTGAAGTTGCAGGTCTTTTGATCGTAACCTTTGTAACACAACTACACCGCGTGCAACGTCATCAACGCAATAACCGTGTTCGGGACGTGGTTGGTTCCCGTCACAATGTTCGAATAGACCTACGTTGTCCGTGATGGATACGAGATGATCCATCCTCATGAGGCTTCACTCAGGGCAGCACGAACTAATGGTTCACGCTCAAGTGTGGCTCCACTCAGCGGGTTTCTTTGTTCATAGATGATGGAATGGGCAAGTTTATTGAATTCATTTCCCACGGAAGGCCAAAGGAACTTAGTTGACTTAATCCGGGTCTGTGAACGCATATGCCTTCGAATTTGCGGCTGCAGAATCAATTGTTGTAAGGCATCAGCGATGTCATCCGGATTTTGATGATCCACTAGGGCTCCCGTGCCGTCACCTAGAAGTTCAACTGCATGTGGAAAGCGTGTCGCGATAACTGGGCCACCCGCAACCATCGCCTCAGCTAACACACCAGATGTAACCTGATCTCGCGCATCGTATGGCAACAAATAGAAGTCGGCCGACGTGATCACCCGCGCCAACGCCGCTGAATCAAGGTAACCATCTAAAAAATGGACATGATCGGCAACACCAAGTGTTCGGGCCAGATTTTCTAAGTATTCTCGGTATCGGTAACCGTCACGTTGCACCACTTTAGGGTGGGTTTGACCGACAACATAATAATCCGGCATTGGATCAACGTCGCGTAGTTGCGCAAGGGCTTCAATCCCCCATTCGATTCCCTTCCCTTCTCCCAAGAGTCCCCATGTGAGAATTCGGGGTCGCATTCGGATTTCTTCACCACGCTCAGGAATGCTCAGCCCCGGCGCACCGTGTGGAATTACTTTGATACGACGTTTATAAACATTATGTGATCGAATCAGGGATTGAAGTGCTGATTCGGAAAGCACAACGACAGTGTCCGAGTCATCTAGAAGGGTTTGAACAACATGCTGTTTTCCTGGAGTCGGTTGAGCCGCAACGGTATGCAAAACACTAATGAAAGGGACCTTCAGGCCACTGAGAATCTCGAGAAGCTCAACTCCATCGTCCCCGCCGTATATGCCAAACTCGTGCTGCACGATCACAATGTCGTGGTCATTAAGTGTGCGGATGGTTCGTGCGACATCACTTTTCGTGTCGTGGTCAGCAATGATTATCGGATTGTTCGCTGGTTCCTTATTTCCCCCTAACCGCACGATATTCACGTCTATCCCCGTCCCTGTGATTGCCGTCGCGAGTGATCGCGAAAAAGTCGCGATTCCACATTGGGTCGGTGGATAAGTGCTGAGCATGGCAATCCGCAAATTCATCTGCTAGTCCCTTCAATTGGTTAGAACGCCAATGGTGCTGGAGATCCAGAGTCAAAACGCGGTCAAAGTAGGCAATAGTCAGACAATGACCATTCATTTGGGACCATTTCGCGAGTCGCATATGACCTCGCGAGCCAACACATTGGAGGTGTTGCTGATATTCGGCCCACTGTGAGCGATAGCCTTACGAGGTGAAGGGAATAATTCTCGCTGGGGGGACCGGAAGTCGGCTGTGGCCGGTCACCAAAGGGGTAAGCAAACAATTGCTCCCGGTCTACGACAAGCCGATGCTGCATTACCCGCTGGCCACCTTGATGGCAGCCGGTATTAGGGAAATTTTAGTGATCACTACCCCTGAAGATTCAGAGTCCTTCTCGCGACTATTAGGTGACGGTTCAGCTTGGGGGATGACAATTAGTTTTGCAACACAACCAAAGCCGGATGGTCTGGCCCAAGCTTTTTTGATCGGTGAGAAGTTCTTAGACGGGGATTCCGCTGCTTTGATTTTGGGGGACAATCTTTTCTATGGCCCCTCATTGGGACGTAAGCTTGCTGACTTGACTTCGGTGGTTGGCGCCCATGTGTTTGCCTACGAGGTTGCAAACCCCAGTGAATACGGTGTCGTCGCATTTGATGGTGCTGGTGTGGCAACTTCCATTGAAGAAAAACCTGTGAACCCTCAAAGTTCCTACGCTGTCCCAGGTTTATATTTTTATGACAATACGGTTGTTGAGGTCGCCAAGTCCATTAAGCCTTCGGCTCGGGGTGAATTGGAAATCACGGCGGTGAATGACCACTACTTACAGGCTGGAGCACTGAAGGTCGCGGTTTTGGAGCGTGGAACTGCCTGGCTGGACACGGGAACATTTCGTTCTTTACAGGATGCTGGTGAGTTTGTTCGCGTGATGGAAGATCGCACCGGAACTAAAGTTGGTTGCGTCGAGGAAATCGCGTGGCGTAATGGCTGGATCACTTCGGCACAATTATTGGAACTTGCCCAACCGCTGCTCAAAAGTGGTTACGGCGATTACCTTGTTGCACTTGCCAACAAGTAATTGACAAAAAGTTTTTGCGTTTAGGCGTCCTCGGAGAGTACAACTTCAATACCACCGGTGATTCCTACCGTAAGGTTGTACAGAATCGTGAACAAGCCCGCGAGCGCTGAAATCAAGACGATTTCAACCGAGGCAATAATGAGCGTTGCACCGATCACTTGCCAAAATCCAAGCGAAGTAATTAGATCAAGTCCACTCGTACTGCCAACAACGTCTGTGACCGTTCCGGAGAGTGATTCAATAACGCCCGTGCGGTCCAGAATGAACCACACGGACGTTACCGCTATGACGAGAACAATTCCAATCGCGAGCGAGAGAATGAAAGCCGCTTTGGTCACCGACCAGGGATCAAACCTGGAAACGTAAAGGCGTGCCCGCCGCTGACCTACATTCACTCGCTTGCCTGACCTTCGACTTCTTCAACTACCTCAATCGCGGGTGCTTCTTCAGACGATTGCCTATCTTTGGTGAGTTCTTCACCATCTGTGACTTCTTCGTCGTCTTCCGTGCCCTTGGCAACAGCCACGACACTGACGTCTTCACCTAGGCGCATCATGCGAACACCCATCGTGTCTCGACCGGAGGCACGGATCTCGTCGACTTTGGTGCGAATAACGACTCCGTTCGATGCGATTGCAAAAATCTGATCGGATTCCGCACACACCATGGCGCCAACGAGCTCACCGCGTTCTTCTGGCAATTTCATTGCACGAACACCCTTAATGCCACGCCCTTTTGCCACCCATTCATCAACTGAAGTTCGTTTGGCGAACCCACCGTCGGTGATGGTGACTACGAAAGTACCCGGGGTAACAACGTCCATGGACAAAAGTGCGTCGTCGCCACGGAATCGCATTCCAATCACGCCACCCGTTGCCCTACCCATTGGTCGCAATGTGTCGTCGTTGGCTGTGAATCGAGCTGACAAACCTTTTCTGGAGACTAATAGCAGGTCATCTGTTTCGGACACGAGTCGTGCTCCGATTAGCTCGTCACCTTCGTGCAGGTTGATCGCGATAATTCCACCTTGACGGTTGGTGTCGTATTCACTCAATCGAGTTTTCTTCACCATCCCGGATTTTGTTGAGAGTACGAGGTAGTCACTTGCTGCATAGTCTGGAATGGCAAGAACCTGCGCAATTGTTTCATCGGGTTGGAATGCCAACAGGTTAGCGACATGTTGTCCGCGTGCATCACGTCCTGTTTCCGGTAACTGGTAAGCCTTCGCGCGGTAGACCCGACCAAGGTTGGTGAAGAACAGGATCCAATGGTGGGTGGTGCTGACAAACATGTGCTCCACAACATCGTCTTGTCGCAGGTTCGCACCTTTGACTCCACGACCGCCGCGGCGTTGAGACCGATAGAGGTCACTCAGGGTCCGCTTGGCGTACCCACCGGAAGTGATAGTGACAACGACATCCTCGACCGCAATCAGATCTTCATCGGTAACGTCACCGTCCCAAGCAACAATCTCGGTGCGACGTTCGTCACCGAACTTGTCAGATATTTCCGTGAGTTCGTCACTGACAATTGTTCGTTGACGTTGATCTGATGCCAAAATATCGTTGTAATCCGCGATCTTGCTCATCAGTTCTTCGTATTCGTCAATTATCTTTTGACGCTCCATTGCGGCAAGACGACGTAATTGCATGTCAAGAATTGCTACTGCCTGGATTTCATCTATGTCGAGAAGATCAATCAGACCGCTACGGGCTTCTTCAACTGTTGCACTGGCACGAATTAATGCGATGACAGCGTCGAGGGCATCAAGTGCTTTGAGGTAACCACTGAGGATATGCGCGCGCTCTTCAGCTTTGCGTAGACGAAATCGGGTGCGACGCTGAATCACTTCAATTTGGTGCAATACCCAGTAACTCAGGAATTGCTCCAGGGTCAACGTTCGCGGCACCGAGTCAACGAGTGCCAACATGTTCGCACCGAAGTTGTCTTGGAGTTGCGTGTGTTTGAACAACTGGTTCAACACAACCTGAGCCACAGCATCACGTTTGAGTTCAACAATCAATCGCATGCCGGTACGCGAGGATGAATCATCACGTACATCGGAGATGCCGGTGAGTTTTCCGTCACCGACCAATTCAGCGATACGAAGCAGAAGGTTGTCCGGGTTTACCTGGTAAGGCAATGCGGTGATAACCAAGATTTGACGACCACGTTTGTCCTCGTCGACAGTGACAACTGCGCGCATGGTGATTGAACCACGACCCGTGCGTTGGGCGTCTTCGATTCCTTTGCGACCAACAATCAGTGCACCTGTTGGGAAGTCTGGTCCCTTGACCAATTCCATGAGGGCGGCTTGGCGCTCTTCAACCGTTGACGTTGGATTGGCCAGCAGCCATTGCGCGCCTGCAGCAATTTCACGCAGGTTGTGCGGTGGAATATTGGTTGCCATACCGACTGCAATGCCCGAACTTCCGTTGACCAAAAGGTTGGGGAACCGACTTGGGAGAACAGATGGCTCAAGCGTGCGTCCGTCGTAGTTCGGTTGGAAATTGACGGTATCTTCATCAATATCGCGGACCATTTCCATGGCAAGCGGTGCCATTCGGCATTCCGTGTAACGCTGGGCTGCGGGGGGATCATTGCCTGGTGAGCCAAAGTTCCCTTGTCCTTGAACGAGCGGGTAGCGCAATGACCAAGGCTGGGCAAGACGCACGAGCGCGTCGTAGATTGCACTGTCACCATGTGGATGGAAGTTACCCATAACGTCGCCGACTACACGAGCGCTCTTAGAGAAGTTGCGGTCAGGTCGGTAGCCGCCGTCATACATTGCATAAAGGACTCGACGGTGGACGGGCTTGAGGCCGTCTCGCACGTCTGGCAGTGCACGGGAAACGATTACTGACATGGAGTAATCAAGATATGAACGCTGCATTTCAGTCTGTAGGTCCACCGGATCAATTCGGCCGTGGCTACTGACCACTTCAACTTCTACTTCAATGTCGTCTGACACTCTGTTCTCCGTTAACTAGTTGCTTGTTTAAATGTCGAGGAAGCGAACGTCGCGGGCATTTTGTTGAATGAAATTTCGACGAGATTCAACGTCTTCACCCATGAGGACGCTAAACATTTCATCGGCTTGGGCTGCGTCGTCGAGTGTCACTTGTAGAAGTACTCGCTCGGCGGGATTCATCGTGGTGTCCCACAGTTCGTCGGCATTCATTTCACCAAGACCTTTATAGCGCTGAATCGACTCTTCCTTGGGTAATCGTTTTCCAGCTGCGAGGCCCGCTTCCATGAGTGCATCTTTTTCACGGTCGGAATAGGCGAAGTCGGCTGTTTCCCGAGACCATTTAATTTTGAACAGTGGTGGTTGGGCTAGGAAAACGTGACCGGTTTCAACAAGTGGCCGCATGAAGCGGAACAGGAAGGTCAGTAGCAATGTGCGGATGTGTTGCCCGTCAACGTCAGCGTCAGCCATGAGAACAACTTTGTGGTACCGCAGACGGTTGAGGTCGAATTCATCTTGGATACCCGTACCAAAGGCTGAGATCAATGCTTGTACTTCAGTGTTCTGAAGTACTTTGTCAATCCGGGCCTTTTCAACGTTGATGATTTTTCCGCGGATTGGGAGGATTGCTTGGGTTCGCGGGTCACGACCCTGGCGCGCTGAACCACCAGCACTGTCACCTTCCACAATAAAGACTTCACACTCTTCTGGTTCACGACTGGAACAGTCAATGAGTTTTCCAGGCATTCCGGCGCCGCCTAGTAATCCTTTTCGGTTGCGGGCTAGGTCACGCGCTTTTCTGGCAGCGATTCGCGCAGTTGCCGCGTTCATTGATTTACGTGCAATTTCTTTACCTTCGGCTGGGTTTTGTTCAAACCAAGCTCCCAGTTGATCGTTGACTACTTTCTGTACAAAAGCTTTCATCTCAGTGTTGCCAAGTTTAGTTTTTGTTTGACCTTCAAACTGAGGATCAACAAGTTTCACACTAACAATCGCAGTGAGTCCTTCGCGGATATCTTCACCGGACAGGTTGGTGTCTTTCTCTTTGAGGATGTTCCACTCGCGTGAGAATTTGTTGACCAGCGATGTGAGAGCCGTACGAAAACCCTCTTCGTGGGTTCCACCCTCTGTGGTGTTGATCGTGTTCGCGAAGGTGTACACGGACTCTGCATACGTGTTGTTCCATTGCATTGAAATTTCAGCGCTGAGAGTTTTGTTTTCGTTCTCAGCCACCAAGTCAATGACGGTGGGGTTTGCCACTCCTTTACTCGCGTTGATGTGACGAACAAAGTCAGAAATTCCACCTTCATACATGTAGGAGACGTGGCGGACCGCTTCAATTACCTCGGTTGGGTTGTCTGGATCAATGACAGTGAATGAACCTGGTCGCTCGTCGGTCAGTTCCAACTTTAGGCCGCGGTTGAGAAATGCCATTTCTTGGAAGCGACGGGCAAGGGTTGTGAAGTCGTAAGTTGTGGTCTCAAAAATTTCACCGTCAGCCCAGAAAGTTACTGTTGTTCCGGTGCGATCTGTGGCTTCACCTTTGTCGAGAGGAGCCACGGGCACGCCGTACTTGTAGTGCTGGCGGTACACATTTCCTTCACGGTGAATTTCAACGGCGAGGTCGGTAGAAAGGGCGTTCACCACGGAGACACCCACTCCGTGTAGTCCACCTGACACCGAATACCCACTGCCACCGAATTTTCCACCAGCATGCAAAACGGTGAGAACGACTTCAACCGCTGGCTTTTTTTCGATGGGATGCTCGTCAACGGGGATCCCGCGACCGTTATCCACCACCCGAATCGCGCCATCGGGGAGGATCGTGACCGAAATTTCAGTGGCGTAACCTGCCAGAGCTTCGTCAACGGCATTGTCGACCACTTCGTAAACCAAATGGTGTAATCCGCGCTCACCCGTCGAGCCGATGTACATACCGGGGCGCTTACGAACGGCGTCGAGTCCTTCGAGAACCTGGATCGCACTAGCGTCGTAGGTCATGTGGGGCCCTCCTTGGAGCGAGTCGAACAATAGGTTATTCACACAAAGCAACAAAGGACAGTCTACCTTGAAGTTCTGACATCACCTAGCCCATAAATGCCAATCAGGACATAAATAAGCCTTGAGACCCCCTGGTTGCTAGTAGATGTACGAATTAGTGCTGAAAATCCTTCCTATTTCGCGCTAGGGGGCAAATTCGGCTTGTTACACGGTGGTCACCCGACTGCCCGCTAGGGACTAGTTGTAGGTGTCTCGGGGTCCTCGGCCTGCAACGTGCCAGGCGCCTTTCTTCCACGATGGACCCTTTGGACCAGAAATCGAAATTTTGGTCACGACACCATCACCTACTTCGCCCGCAATTTTGGCCATAATTTGATTTTGGAGCAGTCGTAATTGGGTTGCCCAGGCGGTTGACTCTGCCGTGAGCCGTAACGTCCCTTCCTCAAAGCCTGCGGGGATGCAGTGGTCAGCGATCTCAGGGCCAACGATCACCTGCCAGGAATTTAATAGCTTAGCCATTGAGCTTTCTTGCTCCCAGCCACTTTCAATCATTAGCTTGTCCAAGGCTGTGCCGAGGAGTTCTGGGTCACGCCCACTTTTTGTAGATTTCCGGGTTTTTTTAGCAGGTGGGCCTTTGGTTGTGCGTCGCAACAATCGATCAGCAGCTTGGGCCGCCTCCTCTGGTGTGATGTCTTCACTCATTGGACTCACCTACAGGAGTGACCGTGCCGAGTGATACGTGAAAACGTGCCCCGTCAAGTTCTATGGGAACATCAGATTCCACTGCTGCCGTGATAAATACTTGTGGTGCATTTTTGGTTAGTTCTAAAATGGTAGCTCGCCGCATTACATCGAGTTCAGCAAAAACATCATCAAGAATAAGGATTGGTTCGATTCCATCCATTTTCAAGACATCGGCACTTGCAACTCGAAGTGCTAATGCCGCGGACCAACTTTCACCATGCGATGCATAACCTTTTAGTGGTAGCTCACCAAGTCCAATGAAGAGTTCATCACGGTGTGGTCCAACCAGTGTTACACCGCGAATAAGTTCGTCTTTTCTTCGCTCCAACAATTCATTCAGAATTCGGTCTCTGATTTCATCTTGGGTTAAGGCTTCAATATCGTCGTCGATTAAGTACTTAGATTGATACGTGAGAAATATTTCCGATGAACTCACTGCATTTTCACCACCACTAATGGAGTGATACCTGCTGCGAATGTGAGGTTTTAAATCACGAATAAATTGAATTCGGGTGTACGTTATTTCAGCACCGAGCTTGGCTAACTGCTCATTCCACACATCGAGGGTACTATTAATATTGTCGCGATGAGAAGACTTTAAAAGCGCGTTACGTTGACGTAGCACTTTTTCATAATCTGTTTTGACACCCATGAATCGTGGAGTCCGTTGAATCAATGTGTGATCCATAAAACTTCGACGTTCACTAGGGTCGCCTTTTACCAGTGCTAAGTCCTCGGGTGCAAACATGATTACGCGAACAATCCCCAGAATATCTCGCACTCGAGGAAGTGATGATCGATTTATTTTTGCACGATTAGTTTTGCCCGGGGTAATTTCAATATCAATTGCAACCGCACGGTCTTCTTCGTTAATTCGAGCCCGGATGACAGCCGATTTTTTTCCCGCAGTCACTAGAGGGTTTTCGCTTGCAACCCGATGTGAGGTTAGTGTCGCCAGATAATAGATGGCCTCAACAATATTTGTTTTACCTTGACCATTGGGGCCTATAAGAACATTAACTCCAGGGACGAAATCAACAAGGACTTCATTGTAAGAGCGAAAACTGTCAAGGTGAAGGGCTTGCACCCACATGGGTCAGCCCGTCAAACGTACGGGCATCAACAAATAACGATAGTCCGCTTGCATATCGGTGTTCTCGTTTGTTAACCCTGTAATAACAGCCGGCTTCGTTGCCAACGTGAATGAGAAGCGGGCTTTCGGTGCATCAATTGCGTTGAGTCCGTCGAGTAGATAACCAGGATTAAATGCAATTTCAATGGGGTCACCCTCAACCTCAACTTCGAGAATTTCATTAGCTTGGGCGTCGTCACCTGAACCAGCGCGCATATGAATTTCACCATTAATGAAGTGCATTCGGATTGGGGTATTTCGTTCGGCTACGAGAGCAACACGTTTTACTGCATTAACCAACTCTGCGGTACCAACAATCGCCGTGGTTGAACTTTCGTTGGGCAGCAGTGACCGATACTTCGGGAACTCTCCGTCAAGTAAACGCGTTGTTGTTCGCATACCTTCTGCTTCAAAGCCTATGAGTTTTTCACCATCAGGGGCAATCGCCAACTCAACAAGCTTTGAGGAGCCCATACTTTTTGCAGCGTCAGCTAAAATTCGAGCGGGAATTAACGTGTTGAGTTCGATTGTGGTTTTCGTGGGTGACCATGGGAATGTTCGCACTGCTAAGCGATACCGGTCCGTTGCCGCCAACGTAATGCTGGATCCATCAATTTCCATCCGAATACCTGTTAATACTGGGATTGTGTCGTCTTTTCCTGCAGCGATTGCAACCTGTGCGACTGCTTCAGCGAATACGTCGCCGTCCACATTTCCTGCCGTTGTTGGCATGTCGGGCAGTGCTGGGTAGTCCTCAACAGGAAGAGTTGGGAGAGTAAATGAACTACGTCCACATTCAATTACAACTCGATTTCCCTCTAATTTCAGGACAACAGGCGCAGCGGGAAGCGCCTTCGTTATGTCAGCTAAAAGCCGACCGGAGACTAACGCTTTTCCTGGATCAATTACATCGACATTTACTTGCACACGTGCTGAAATTTCGTAGTCGAAACTTGACAGGGTCAATGATTCGTGTTCAGCAATTAACATTACGCCAGAAAGGACTGGCATTGATGGTCGCGAGGGCAAGGTTCGAGCGGCCCACGTAACAGCTTGCGCCAACGTGTCGCGCTCAACTCGGATGTGCATTTTTACTGCCCCTGTCTGAAAATAATTGATTAAGCAAAGGCTTAGTGTGCCCTATCCATATATTTTTTGTAAGAGTAACCATTGAGTCTGTGCACGTTCCGTATATGTAAGGCGAGGTGTCCATCAATCCAATGTGGTTTATCCACACCATAGGTCCTTATGAGTATTTCCCAAATTTAATAATTAATATAGGTAGTAGTAGTCATAGGTCGTGTGGACAATGGGGACAACTCAAATTTCGTGGGTAATTCATGCGTGGCGGGTACTGGTGCGGTTGTGGATATTCAAAGCTAATCTGTGGAGAAATGTGGATAACCACAGGAGAGTCGTCATGTATCCACAGATGTGTTGAGGTTTATCCACAGAAACTCGATATTTTCTGATGTAAAATGATGTTTATCCACAACCCGTCCACAAGTGGGGACAGGTGAATATTTTATGTCGTCGAATAGGTTATTAACATGTTTATCCACAATGTTTATCCACATCTGTTGATAATATGGGGATTAAAAGCATTAATGTGACGTGCGTTATGTAATGGGAATCGTGAGTACCGGATTTACATCGGGCGGGGCTGGGACTTTATCCGGCTGGTGAGATCTGTCACCTGGTTGTAAAGGGTACGTTTTTCCGCCATTAGCTCCCGAATCTTACGATCGGCGTGCATCACCGTTGTGTGATCGCGTCCACCAAAAGCCTGACCAATTTTTGGTAGAGACAGATCGGTGAGCTCACGGCATAGATACATAGAGATTTGCCGGGCAGTGACCAAGGTTCGACTTCGGCTAGCACCACAGAGTTCCTCGATACTTACCCCGAAGTAGGAAGCACAAGCGCCCATGATCTGGGCTGCGGTAATTTCAGGACCAACATCTGAGGGGAGCAGGTCTTTCAGAACAGCCTCTGTGATAGCCAGATCAACAGGTTGTTGATTTAAGGAAGCGAATGCCGTCACCCGAATAAGGGCGCCTTCAAGTTCACGAATATTAGTTGAGATCTTGGAAGCAATGTACTCCAAAACCTCAGGGGGAGCGATCAATCTTTCCTGTGTGCTCTTCTTACGAAGAATAGCAATACGGGTTTCTAAGTCGGGTGGTTGCACGTCAGTGATCAAGCCCCACTCGAAACGTGAACGCATGCGGTCTTCGAAGTCGGGTAATTGTTTAGGGGGTAGATCACTTGTTATTACAATTTGTTTGTTGGCATTATGTAAAGTGTTAAAAGTATGGAAAAACTCTTCCTGTGTCTGGACTTTTCCACTTAGGAACTGAATATCGTCGACGAGTAAAACGTCTATATCTCGGTAGCGGCGCTGGAAATTCGCGGCCTTGTCATCACGGATGCTGTTGATGAACTCATTGGTGAATTCCTCAGAACTGATGTACCGAACATGGGTTCCTTTGAACAAGGTTTTGGTGTAGTGCCCAATAGCGTGGAGCAGGTGGGTTTTACCTAGCCCGGAACCACCATAAATAAACAGTGGGTTGTAGGACTTCGCGGGTTGTTCAGCCACGGCGACAGCTGCAGCATGGGCGAACCTGTTACTTGTTCCAATGACAAAAGTGTCAAATGTGTATTTATTGTTCAGGCGTCCAAATTCTTCTTTGTTACTGGGTGAGCCCATTCCAGGTCGGTCAAAGTTTCCCTCACGAATGTTTCCATGAATATGTTCACTTATGGGTGACTCGTCTGCATACGTTGAATCGGCCACCTCGTCGGTTAAGTCCCCATCAAGGGTGGGTGCAATGGAAGGATCAACGGTTACCGCTAGGCGAATATCGCGTCCCAGGATCGCACTGAGCGCACTACTCACCAATGGGCGCAGTCGAGTTTCTAGGACATCTTTAGTAAATTCATTGGGAGCTGCGATCAAAACTGTGTCTTCAACAAGACCGAGTGGTTGAGTTAGGGAGACAAAAGCCTTTTGCTGGGGACTGAGTGTGCCGTCAGATAGTGAATTTAAAGCTGCATTCCACATGGCCGTCAGTTCGTTATCCCCAGCCATTTGACCTCAACAATCCCAATATCCACGAATTTATCCACATGTTTATCCACAGGTGTGGATGACGGGCGCAATGCTACAACCTTTTTGCGTTGTTTGACAAGGCAAATTATCAAATGACGCGTGTCACTACGAAAGATTTACCGTCTCGATGGTAGGGGCACGCTGTATCTACTGAAGTTTATGGGGGTTGAGTTTGACCGAGTTGAGGTCATGGCGTAGCCTTCGGGGGCTAATCACTCTGGTAACAGGGTAAAAGTATCATCACGAGGAGAATCATGAAGCGCACCTTCCAGCCCAATACCCGCCGCAGGGCAAAGACCCACGGCTTTCGGCTGCGCATGAGCACTCGCGCTGGCCGCAGCATCCTTGCTGCTCGCCGTGGCAAAGGCCGCACCCGCCTCTCAGCTTAAGGTTA